>Ga0209407_1003739_pt1 | contig 12951 bp, 10 predicted proteins | sample AD_JPNHG3_MetaG_FD_184410 | JGI IMG/M metagenome (GOLD analysis project Ga0209407, IMG submission 184410) | Active sludge microbial communities of municipal wastewater-treating anaerobic digesters from Japan - AD_JPNHG3_MetaG (SPAdes) (version 2) | ecosystem: Engineered > Bioreactor > Anaerobic... | reverse complement strand
AAGGGGTTTATCATCTATGTATTCTAATCTATTCCGCCATATGTTAAAATAAGTGTATTAAAACTAAATTCGGGATCTTCAAACTATTTAGTAATAGGAATAGAAAATTGAACCATAATTTTATCATAATCATACTATTCCATATCAAATATTTCTACATATGTTTTCTAATTTACTAATGGAGTAGTAATCTATTCTTGTAAAAATTTCTTTCTATATGTGCTTTCTGAAAAATAAAATATGTTTAATGGACTCCCCTATTTATTCCAAGTATCTGAAATCTAATTATAATATAATATTTCTATATTCTATCTTCTGCTTATCTAATATCTTTTTACGAGACTTAACTATTTATAATCTTGTATAATATTTTTATTTTGCATATTATCAGAATATAATTCTAAATATTTTATGGCATCAATAGATTCATTACGTGTCTAAAATAAAGACTACAATAATTTATATTTTCCCCATTTTAATATTGTATTATTGGTGTCAATTAGTGTGTTGCCCTATTTATTTTGAATTTCTACTTTACCTTGTATGGATAAAATATCATTTTCATTTGACATATAATCATCCCCATTACTAATTAAAAATTGATCTAATTACTTCGGCTGGTGTTTTTAATGTATTGAATGTAAAATGAACAAAGTCATATTGCTTTGCCCTATCTGATGTTAAGTTTGATGGAAGCTGGTATAAATCAATAAATATTACTTCCATATTTATAGGCAGGTATTGTCTATAAATAAAATCCATAAATTGTATTAACTAATTTTTAATATTTACTGTTCTCATCTACTAACTATCATAAACTATTACTAACGATCTATATACTGATTTCTACAATAAATCATCCATAATATCGGTTTTTATGTTATCAATTATATCTTGTGTTTTAATTTTATTATGTAATAAATAATATTGAGAAATTTCTTTATCTGTATTTTCAATAAAGTTTTTATATTTTCTATATAATTCCTATTTCTATTTTTCAAAAATTGTTTGAATTCCACCATCTTTACAATATGAATAAAAATCTTTCTAATTGGCTATCTACTAATAACTGTTTATATGAACACCATATGTTTCATTAAATAAAATCTAATATAATTGTAATACAGAAGATAAATTCTTAAATGAATTATCTAACAATTCATCAATATTAGATACTATTCCACGATTAACGTAATTCTTTTGTAAAGTCTTAAAAAATTCTAATGATAATAACTAATATATCTGCGTATTCTACTCAATCTTAAATGAAAATTCTTCAAATATATCTATATCTAAAAGATACATATAGAATGTTTTTTTCATATAAACATCACTGTCATATGGATTAAATAAATCTCCATATCGATACATAAGTTGTTCCTATTTATTAATAAATTGTAGCATACTTTCCTAAAATAGTGAAAACAATTTATTTTTGTTATCTAATGCTTCATCCTAAATATAAAATGGTGTTAATTGCCTGTAAAAATATTCTTTTTGAATATCCATCTATTCTAAATCAATATCAAATCTATCAAATATAGTTACACCAATTGAATAATAAATAATATAATTTTTATACTACAAATCTAAAATATAATCTTCATTTACTATATCTGTAAAATCATAATTATATAATAATTTTATATCCTATATTGGAAGTCTAGTCTATATAAAGCCAGATATAAAATTTTCCTATTCACTTATATCTATATTGTTTATTTCTAATGCCTATAATGTTAAAAATCTTCCTATACTATAATCTAACTAAGAATAATAAATATCATATACTTTCATAGATATATAATTAAATTTTGTAAATCTTCCCTATCCAGAATCCTATTCCTATCTAATAAACATATTATCTATTGCAAAATATTCTCCAACATTAAATGTGTTATATACAGATAGTTGTACATGATTAATTTTTAATTCAATACTAGTACTATGTAGTATAAATTCCAGTGTAAACTAAGTTGAATCTGTATCATACTACCACTACTCAAATTCTAAATCCTATAATGAGTCTACAAACTACTATCTAGTATAATATCTGGTTCCTATTTTTCTTATGTTTATCTACTATTTTTTATTTGATAGTATTGTTCCAGTATGATCTATAATATTTCCCTATACATAAAAATATAAGTTATAAATATCATCAATCTAATTAATCTAATGTTCTAAATATATTCCATCAAAATAAGATTGAGAAAGTGAAGTAGTTTTTTCAAATATACAAAATCCCTACTCCTAATCAACAATTGTTCCATTTAATGATGGGTCAAAGTAATAGTAATCATAATGTTCTGTATCAAACTACTATCCAATAAGATTAGTCTATGTTCCATTATACGTTTCAAACAAATCATCAAAATTATAATATGGATAAATATTAACAGGATCTCCAATTTCATCAAACTCTAATACAAAGGTAAGCGATGTTATATTACTATTTAACATTAAAAATAATTCATATTTAGTAGTATATGATAAAATACTGAAATTATACTAATGACCAGTATTATCATATATTTGTTTTATGTTACATAGATTTCCCTATTCCAAATGAATATAATTATAAATATCATATGCATTTGTAATATTTAATTTTGTCATCTATTTATTATTAACTACCTATTCATTTGAATAAGTATAAATATCCTAATATGGAATAGAGAAATATTTAATCATATATTACTCCTTATTATATCTATTTTTCAATCTAAGACCATTGAATCTAAATATCTCTGAATATCTATGCGTTATCAATTCCATAAGAAGTGATTTTAACATTAAATACATCAGTAGTAGTAGCGTTTAATTCTGGTATAGTTATAGATGACTAATAATTTCCTTCGCCATATTGAACTTCAACATCAATGTTCTAACCATATGTGTTCTACATATCTTTCTATGATATAATTATATTTTCATAATTTTTATCTACCTATTCTATTTTTACGGTTTTTTCAATTATTGTTGTGTTTTCTATAATTACCAATCCATTTTCATTAAATAAATATTGACCTTCGCTTGATACCACAACAATATATGCAGGAAAATCAAATAATATACCCGAAAAATTCTTTATTATCTATATTTCGTAATCACCAGTTATTGAATAATCTACATTAACTGTTAGAACAATACCTTCTGCTCCAATTTGGCTATTATTTGCTACATATATTTCACCAATCTGTGTTGTATCAAAATGGGATAAGAATATAGTAGTATTATTAATTTCTTCTAATGAATTAAATTCAAATATTTCCTATTGTTTATATTTTATAGTGTCATCTTCGTTGAAATAAAAATTAAGCATTTTATTCACCCACTTAACTTAAACTAAGTTCATTCTACTTTTTAATTTAATTGGAAATATATTACACAAATATTATAATGTTGTTACTGTAAACTACTATGTTATTACTAGGTGTATAGGATCCTCATTACATCCATCTGAAATTTTAGCAATTTTTTGTCCGCACTAATTATTTTTCTATATCTATCTTAGTGAAAAAATATGTGGCTATATTGCTTGCGGTTCTCCTAATGGTCCTATCTAATTGGCATGTGGAACAATTAAAACTTTATCGTTATTTACAAGTATTGGAACTTTTTCCACAAATACCGTTAAACAATTTCCTGGTATTGGTGTGCCCATTTGTGGTATTCCATAAGCATCTAAGTGCCCCATTGTTATTGAAGTCTAATTCTAAACTGGTAATCCCATATTATCTCCTCACAGATCAGATAAAAATAATCCCGTACTGTTTAATTTTTGGAAATTACAATAATCTATTCTTACATATAATGTTTCGGGTGTTGGTTCTATTATTCCTGGCTAATTTATAAATCCGAATAATACATACTTAAATGGTTCTCTGCCCATTGCCTACTAATCTTCATCCATATAAAAATCATCATTCTATATATCATAGAAATGTGATATATAAAACATTTCTTCGGTAGGTAGGTTATCTAATGCAAATGACTAAAATAACGACTACGGAATTTCTACTTGAAAATTAGAATTATTCTATGAGTATTCTAATCGTGTAACAGGTGTATTCTATTTTTCATGGCTACCAAAATATAATGGACATTCGGTTCTATTTATTTCTGTATTAGTAAGATTATCTCTTAATATCATTTTTATTGAAGATTTATTGATCTACTAATCAGTAAATCCAAAGATTTTAGATTGGGTTATCTATAATGTATAATCATTATTATCACTATATCTATTTACATCAAATAACATAGGTGGTACTACAATCTGTATTTTATAATCAAGTGAATATTCTAAATAATCTCCTAATAATTCTGTAATCTAATTATTCATATCCTATATTTTAACTACATACATCTATAACTATACTTTTTTATTACCAAATTCATCTAAGAATTCTGGTGGAACTACTATTTTTTCATTATTTAACATCTAATTCTATACTGACCACAACTATATTTTATAATTATATGAAATAGTGATATTTTCTTCTGGCTATTGAGTTAATTGTGCAATACCATCACTATAAATAAATTTGCCCTATCTATCTCTATAATAAATTGCAATACCATCATAATCTGGTTCTAAAATTATACCTTCGAAATTTACTATTAATCCACTACGTATTATTCCCTAATTCTATAATGTAAATACAGTAGTATTATAGTCTGGTTCTCCTTCGGGTAATTCTTCTAGTATTGGAGTAGCGGTATTATACTAACAACTAATAATAGATCCAAGCTATGGCTAACTATCAAATGTTATAATTCCCGTTGTATAATCTATATTCCCAATTCCAGTTATATTGCCGTTAAAATACCGATAAGTTACCGTTATTTCAGTTGTTGGGATTGTATCCTTTAAATAAATTATCCCCGTAGAATAATCTATAATACCGTTGTCAGATAATATACCTAAATCATCTTCAATTGCAGATTCAGTAATAGATTCCCCATCTACTATTATTTCTAAACTACCTGATACTATATTTTCGTTCTATAACTGAAACTTATAATTATTACCATCTATTATGCCTAATGGTATTTCGGTTTCTACCAACTATTCTTCTTCTGTATATGTAAATCCATTAAGTGTAATTATTAATGAACCCTATTGTATATATTCATCTATTGTGAATATATTATTAATTCCATCTATTATTCCCTCTGGTATAATATCAACAAATTCAGTTATATATTTATATTGAACTGATATTTTTTGCTATGATGGTAAATTGAATGTTAAGGTATTACTCTAAGTATCTATATCCATTTCAATTGTAGTTAAATCTATATATGTATCTGTTCCTGGATCAAATTCATATGGTCTGGTTTTATCAATCTAAAATCTAGGATCAATTTTATATTTTAATGTATCTATCTAAATATCAGTATTTGGCTAATGAAATATCATATTTATTCCATCAGGTATTTCAGATGGTTCAACATTTGTCTATTCTATAACATATTTATAAGTACAACTTAATGTAGATAAAGGAAGAGGATAAGATGTTAATACAAATTGTCCAGTATCATATAATATCATACCTCCATCAGATAAATTACCCTATCCATCATCTGTTATAATATTACCATCTAAATTTATTGTAATACTATTTGGATATATAGGACAATTTTCTGTACTGAATACATTATTAAAACCATTTTTTGAACCCAACTAAGGTTCATCTAATATTTCGATTAAATAATCATAATCAAATGTTACTATTTCTTTTGGCTAAATAAGAAACGTTATAATACCATTTTCATAATCAATTGTATCAATAGCTGTATCGTTTCCATAACTTGAATACTACTATTTATTATCACTGTTAACTTTTACTGTTTCTCTCACAATTTCTTCTGGCTAGTATCCATTTATATAATGTTTAACACTAAATTCTTTATTGGATGAATCTGGTTCTTCTTCTGGGATTTCATATTTTATTTGAACAATATTTTCCATATTATCTATAAATATCTATGACATAAATTCATTAATTTGTTCTGGTGTAAATGTTTGACCCTATGATGTTTCACGTTTTATCTATAATTTCTACATTTCTTCTTTCAATGTTTGAACTGTTATACCCGACTACTATTCTATTAATTCTAATTCCTATTCATCAAATGTCATAGACTATATTTTGTTCTATATATCAGTGGGAGTAATAGTCATTTTATTTCCATAATCTAATTTTAATGCCTATATGGTAGTATCTATTCGTATATCATCTATTTTATTTTCTATATTCTAATCTTCATTTGGTATCTATAAATTCTATTGAGACTACTATATATCAGCAAATACGGGTCGTGTAATTTCTGTTTGAAATATCTGACCTGATGTCATTTTGTCTATTTTCTATGTATCATAATCCTATATAGGTTCACAAAATAACCACAATATACAAGTATCAGAACTCATTTTAAAATAATACTAATTTTCCACTGTCTACTATTGCTATGGATCCCACGATTGTTTTAATTCAAAATTATATTGATCTGGATCGTCTAATATTATAGGATTAGTTATACCAACATCTAACACAGGTATTAGATTTCCGAGATACTAAAATTCTGTCATTAAATCCGATCTTAATTGCTGATATCTTATGAATGTTTTTTTATTAATAAATAAATTTGTTTCGTGCTAAACATCTATTGTCTATGGCTTTCTAAAATATAATTTTGGTAATACTCCGTCTAATGTATCAGGATCATCGTCATACTAATATAAATCCAGCTAAGAAAAATCGCTATTATACTAAAAATAATTATGCTAATCTGTATAAAATTTAGCCATAGATGTAAATTGAATATCTAAATCAGCCCAAGCGTCTCCAAAATATTCTAAAAAATAACTTAATTTATCTTCATCAACATGAAATATATCATCTAAATAAGTTCCCTACTAATTTAGTTCATCATTAGTATATCTTATTTCTAATTGATCTGTTTCTATATCGGATCGTAATACAATACGTTCATATAAATAATAATTATCACCAGATTCTAATAATTCAAGCGGAAATACTATTATTTTATCCTATGTATCCTCTTCTAATATCTAAAAATCCCCAGAATAAATTGGATAAGATTTGTCAGATAATATATCATTATATGTTAATGGCACACCAGGTTCTAATTCTAATCCCTATACTTGTAACTATAATAATGTCTATTCATCAGACGAATCTAATGGAATAATAAGAAATTCATTTTCTAATCGTAATATGAATCCCTTGCCACTATAATATGTTGTCCCAGTAGAATCAGTGAAGTAAAAACTTTCGGTTGTCTATACGGGATAATCCAAGCCCTATACTGGTGTCTATAACGACTACTATTTTACTAATTTCTAATAAAAAATAGGATCTGCATCCTAATTATCATTATACTAATCAAGATACTATTCAATTTCTCGTATCTTCTATAATACCTATTGATTTATTTTAAATATCTTCTACATTACTCGTCATTCCTTAATTTAAGTTTATTATCTAACCAGTTATATTTATAATTCCACCAGCGGTAATATCTATTGTTGTTGTTGAATTTAATGTATATTGTAACTATTGCTAATTATATGTTGTAGTCTAATTTTCATCTATTTTTAATCCTTTTAAGAAAACTGTACCCTATGGCTATTCATTAGTAACATTACCTAAATCCTACAATACATCTATATTTGATAATTTCTAATTTATAAGTATATTCTGGTTATACTAAATCTATTCTATTTTATCTTGCTATTCAAATAAAAGATTTCTATTATTCATGTGGATTTTGGACACCCACATACCATCTATTAAATCTATAAAGTATATAGGCTAAGTTCCACTTGCTGTAACTTGCTTACTAAATGCTCCGATCTATGTATAATTTTCACTTATATTTATCTAGCTATTTGCATTTACTGTTATTGAGTTAGTATAATTCTAGGATTCGCTTGTATAAGAATATATATTATCCTAAGAAAGAGCAATATTTATATTTTTAGATAAGTTCGACTAAGTTATATCATCAGTTAAATTCATATCTTCTGATAATATATAAGTATGTGATTGTGCTACGTTCTACTAATTTATTGTTTTATCGTATGAATGATCTTCGGTTAATGTTAAATCAATAGTTTCAGATATATTTTTCTACGATATTGTTAAGGTTTTAACTATATTTTCTGGTGTAGAAATTATTATATCTTTTGCATATGCGCCCGAATCAAGTATATTTATATCTTCGCTTTTTATATAATTGTTATTTATTGTGACCAATAATGAACTGGTTTGTGATTTATACATTAACTATTCGAATTCTTCATATATATCTTTTGTTAAATTCAAATGATGTTTATGATACAAATCCTACTAGAACTATTTAGTATTTCCTTGTTTATATATTCTATTTGAATCACTATCTTCAAAATGAATATAAAATGTAGACTAATCATATGGGTATTTAATTAATTCTTCTACTATCTAATAATCAGAATTATCTAACGCACTATTGCCACCCCAATTATTAAACTCATCCATTTTATTAGTAATTCTATTACTATCATTCCTTAAATTATCTTTTAATAAATCAGTATAATAGGAATCTTGCTTTACACCGTGAATATTAATCTACTTTGTTGTATCTTTTAATACAGTTTTTTCTAAATACTTACCAGAATATTCTTGATCTCTTCTTTCCCATTGTGTTTCATATAAATCAAATTTATATTGATTGGAAATTATTTTTTTATTATCATAATCAATTACTTGTAATAATAATTCTTTTTCAAAATCATCTAATGGTGAATATTTTCTATATTCTTTATCATATAAATCATCTAAATATAATGTGCCCCACTATTTTAATTGTAATTTAATTTTTTCTTCATTATATCTTTCTATATCTTTTATTTTGTCGTAAGTATCAGTTTCGCTATGCTATTTTTGTTCGGGTAAATCGTCTACTATTTTACTTTTTATTTCAGGATCATAATTATATACCCATGATGGGGGCAATCTATGTATAATTTTTTTAGCGTTATATTCATAATTATCTATCTAAAATTCATCCTATTCCCAATTTGTATATAACTAATCTGATGGTATAAAATTAAATGGTTTAAGATTATTACGTTCATCTTCATTCATTATTGGTCGCTATTTATATGTATCAAATGGAAAATATACGGGATTATAAAAATTACCATGTAAAAATTTTATTAATATTGTACTATTCATCTATGGAATTTTGAATGAACCAAACTAATTATTAAATCCAAACTAATTTTGCTACCACGGTAATAAATCATCAGTAAGATCTCTATGAAATTGATCTATTCTGAATTTTATTCTACCTAATGTTAATGGATCATTATTATCTATTACAGTCTAAAAATAATATCTATCAAATGACTAAGTTTGTTGAGTAATTAATTTCTCAACTGTATATTGAGTTAATGTTAGATCTAAATCATTTAAATTATATGCCATCTGATGTTTCTCCAAAATTATCCTATTGATTAGTAGATTCCTATTTATTTTGATCTTCTATTGGGCTATCTAATTTATATAATGTATTATTTAAATTAATAAATTTTGAATCTATAATTGTGGAAATTATCATATGCCAAAACTATTGCTATGGAAATAATACATGTGTTCTACCTTCTATAACCTACTATACTTTTACTTCATTATCTTGCTTTTCATCTGATCCTGTAAATTGCTAATCTGAAATATGTAATGTAACAACAGTCTAAATATTTAAATCTTCAAGTATTTTAATATCAATCATATTATTTGTTTCAAAAATTATTTGGTCTGAGTTTTGTATAAAACCTAACATCTATGTTGAATATAAAAATCCTGCCCTATCCTCTAATAATAAAGGATCATCTAAAAATTGTTGATCATATTGATACCAATCTTTATATAAATCTTTCCATTCATCTTGATATAGTGGTTCTGGTAAGAAAGAATTCATAAATTCAATCTATATTCGTTTTATTGGAATATCGCCTTTTCCTTCTATTATTGATTTTATATTTCTAGTAATGAGCTAATTATTAACAGTTGATCTATTCTTATTTACATATACAAAAGATTGATATTCTATAATTTCACTTGTTTTGCTTATATAATCTTCTAAATTTTTATAATTATACATATTTGACTTTTTAGACCCCAAATAAATATCACGTTTTATTGTATAATCATTTATAAATTTGAAATATAATTTTTTATTGTTAATAAAATATAATGGCAAATTATATTTATCTTTATTCGGAAACTATCTTTTTCTTATCCATTCTAACTATTGAGTAACGGGAATACCTGAAGGTATTATAAAATTTGTATCTTCTGGTAATTGGTTTTTAGTTTCGGATATATTATCGCTTGGCTATTCTACGTCTAATATCTCGTTCTAAATCTTTTTTATAAGAGAATCATACTATTGATCAGTATATGAATACTATTTCATAGTTTTAGATAATAGTTTATATGCATATGTAGGAACCTACCAGAATTCATAAAGTATATGACTCTGAATATTTTCTTCTACCCCATATTCTGGATATGAACACTAAATATAGTTTGGAGTCTTATTTAATTTGTATATCTGTAATTCATACTCACGTTCTTGATACTAATCCCCACTGCGAGATTCTGGATAATATAATGTGAATGAAATAGATGTTGGTTCAAACTACTATGTTATTAATTTAGATTTGTTCTATTGTTCTGGAAACAAAAAGAATTTACCATAGAAAACCTCAAAATTGCTAAATATACTTTCATTAAATGATAAAAATAGCATATTTTCTCTATTTATATCTAATGTATCATTAATTTTAAATGTATCCCCCATCTATTTTATTTTTTGGGATGATTCTTTCGAATAAATACCCTATCCTAAATATACACCCATTACAAATTATTCCTTCCTATAACATATTGGTCAATATAATCCATATATCGTAATAAATCAATTTTTGATGGTAAGAATAAAGTATATTCATACTTCATTTCCCACGGGGTCTAACGTGAATCCATAATCATTATTACCCAATAATAATCTGGTTCACCATACTATTCAATTGAGAGTTTATCATATCTTCCCCAATTAGTATCATTTACATATAGATTTATAAATGGAGTAGTAGGATTAAATTTATCGCTAAAAAAATAGAAAATATATTCTGGTCTTATTTCTTTCATAACTATTCCCCCTATTGAGAAAATATATCACTTACTGGGTTATTTACCTTGGTTCCCAACGGTGACCCCACTCTTCTCCAATATGGTTTATTCTTTAATAACCTATAATACTATGCTAATGGTAATATCGAATCTAAACTAACTTCTACTTCCTATACAGTTGGAATTATTTTGTTAATAAGTTTATCTGGAATTATCTAACTCTATCTATCATCTGCAAATTTATAATCATACAATTCATATTTTAAATCACTTATAATACAATATTCATTTAAAAATAATCCATTTCCAAAATTATACTATAATGAAACGGGTGGAACTATTTCGGTTAATCCCGACAAAACAGATTTATCTGTTATTTCATCTTCTTCGGAAGAATCTACTCCTAATGTATATGTAAATGGTGTTGCCATTAAAATTAATTTAAATAAAGGATAATATACTAAATGCAAATTTTCGGGACTGGTCTATCTAAATATAAATTTTAATTTTTGGGTCATAGTTAATCTCGAACTACCCCATAATTTTACTGTTTCGTGCTGTTTCATTTTAAATGTTGATATTATCTAATTTTTAAACTAAGTAGCAGATTCCAATCCACCCTCTCTAGTAGTTCCTCCGCTTGCGGCTTCCTATCGTTGTAATACATCGTATGAAATATCCATAATTTTCTAAATTGATTGAATTATATTATTAACCTATCCTGTTATTCCACCTTCTACTTGTAACATTTCATTTATTAGTTCTCCTGCGGCTTTTCTTACTACACTACTCGATAATTCATTTTGTATTTGATAATTAAAATTATATCTTAAATCTTTATTGTGAATTTCTGAATATATTTTTAACGGAATTATTGCAAGTGCCGATAAAATTGTGTTTCTATTATTCCACTAATATGATGTAATAAAATTAGCTGTCCATTTAAAATCAGTGGATAACCAATCATAAAACTAAGAATATAAATCACAACCCTTACTAGAAATATTTCCTGGTTTAGATACATTAAAATTTATTGTGGACTATTCTAATAATTTTCTTCTATATCGTAACTATTCTGTATTAGAATTTTTAATGTTATATACTGGCTCATAATCGGGATCTGTCCCATAAATAATATCATCTGATGTTGATTTACTATCAATGTTTGATATATAAGATAATACATCTCCAACTGTAAGTTTTTCATCTAACCCACTAAATAATGAAAACTATGTTTCTTTTATTTTATACCCCATATATTACCCCTCACTATAATGGAACATTTAATGGAATTGACTACGAGTTTCCATTATTATTGCTGTTTTGGTTCATAAAATTATTAGATCTCGTTATTGACTAAATAAAATTATTTATCTATGAGTTTCCATTATTACTGCTGTTTTGGTTCATAAAATTATTAGATCTTGCTATTGGCTAAATAAAATTATTTATCTATGGTTTATTATTTAACTTTAACATATTTATTAATTCAGATATGCCCTTAACATTTAATTCATCGGGTATTTCAACTGGTTTATTATTTAAAATTGCTTCTAATATTTTACTTAATAATTCTACTGTTTTTTCGTTATCATTATGTATTAAATCTGAGGATGTTATTAATGGATCTAATAATTCTTCAATTTCCTGTATATCCTAAAAAGACTAATTTGCATATTTTGTGGTATTATCAACATCTTCCTATCTAAGTCTCATTTTTTCTAATTCGTTTATTAAT
>Ga0209407_1003730_pt1 | contig 12968 bp, 11 predicted proteins | sample AD_JPNHG3_MetaG_FD_184410 | JGI IMG/M metagenome (GOLD analysis project Ga0209407, IMG submission 184410) | Active sludge microbial communities of municipal wastewater-treating anaerobic digesters from Japan - AD_JPNHG3_MetaG (SPAdes) (version 2) | ecosystem: Engineered > Bioreactor > Anaerobic... | reverse complement strand
GACCGTCGAGCTTCGAGACCACCGTGATGTTCACGTCGATGGGCCGGTCAGCCAGCTCGTCAAGCCGGGTCAGGAACGCCTTCATCGGGAAGGACTGCTCCCCGATGGTCGGCGCGCCGGCGACGGGGGCCAGCGGCGCCCCTCGCTCGGCCAGGAGCCTCGCCTGGTGGACCTCCCGCTCGCGGATGACCACGGGCACCGGCTTTTCTGCTGCGGCGGCCACGGACGTCATCGGCGCCGCAACGGCGGAGGCGAGCGGCAGAGCGCTGGCGACCGTGCTCACCAGGCCCGCAAGGACTCTTGCCAGGCCGCCGAGCCAGCCCGTCAGCGCCGTTGGCTCGACTTGGGCGACGCGCGCCGGGCCAGTCAGGAAGCCCCATATCCTGCTAAAGACCTTCGCCGGCAGCCCGGCGACCTGCTGCATGCCCCTGGCCATCGTCTCGAGGATCGACCTGCCCGAGGCCGACAGGTTCGAGAGGGGGCCTTCCTCCGCGTCGGAGAACGGCAGCAGGCTGCGGAGGAAGTTGAATGCCTTCTTGGCGACCTTGTAGGGCGCCGTGATGACGCTTGCGGCCCCTTCGGCCACGGTGGTGAGCACCGACTTCCCCGCCTCGTAGGCCGAGGAGGCGACGGACTTGATCCCCTCCCAGGCGCCCGACGCCATGGACTTGATGCCTTCCCACGCCCCGGCCGCCTTCTCCTTGATCCAGTCCCAGGCGCTCGCGGCGGCGTTCGCTATGCCGCTGAACGCATCCGACATCACCTGGGCCGCGGAGGCGGCCATTGACGTCATCCCCTCCCAGGCCGAGGAGGCGGCGCTCTTGATCCCCTGCCAGGCGCTCGAAGCCGCGCTCCCGATCCACTCGAAGGGCGCCGAGACGACCGACCAGACCGCGGAACCCACGCTCTTGATGGCCTCCCAGCCCGCCGAGACAATGGACTTCACGCCCGACCAGATCGCCTTGCCCACGGAGAGCGCCAGGCGGAACGGGGCCGCCAGGATGTCCACCGCGAAGCCTGCGATGCCCTTGACGAGCCGCCAGCCCGCGGCGACCACGGCCTTGATGCCCGACCAGATGGCCCCCGCAATCGCCAGCAGGCCACGGAAGAGGGCAGCGATGATCTGGAACGGCAGCAGGATGACCCCCAGGATGCCCTTGCACAGGGTCTTGATGAGGGCTGCCCCCGCCGCCGTCAGGTCGGAGAGCGGCCCCGCTTTCGCGTCCGAGAAGGGCAGGAGGTCCCGAATCCACTTCAGCACCTTCCAGACCAGGCGGAATGGGTAGGTGATGACGGACCAGATGCCTCTGCCGAACGCGAGGATGATCGCTTTGCCGGCCTTGAAGAACGCAGCCGTGCCCTCGAAGACGGACTTGATCAGGTTCCACAGCCCGACGACAGCGTCCTTCACCCACCGGAAGGGCGTGAGCAGGAAGCCAACGATGGTCCCGCCGATCTTCTTCAGGCCCTCGACGACCGAGATATCCCCGGTGAGCACCTGCCAGAGCGTGTAGACGATCTTCACCACGGCGCCGATGGCGTTGGCGATCAGCCGAAGCGGCAGGAAGAACTTGTAGAGGAACTTCACCGCGTAGATGGCGCCCTGGACGATGGTCGAGACGAGCCAGACGACTGCCCGCACCAGCGCGGCGACGATGTGAAGGACCCAGGAGAGCGGGTACAGGATGAACTTCAGGACGTAGGCTGCGACCTGGGCGATGATGCCGAGGAGGGTCCCGAGGACCTGCCCCAGCGACTGGAAGGCGGAGCCGTCCGCCGCCGTGGAGACAAGCCCCAGCGCCTGGAGGATGCTGAGGAAGGCCCGCGCCAGCGCCCCGAGGGCCGACATGAGCGCGCGGATCGGGGGGCCGAGGATGGCGGCGATCTTCCGGAAGGCCGACGACACGGCCGTCCACAGCCCCACCATGAACTGCCGCACCCGGTAGTAGACCATGAAGACCGTCTTGACGAACCCCCACAGCCCCATGGCCTTGAGCTTGTCGGCAAGCTCGGCGCTGATCCGCCCCGTGCCGCCGACGAGCGACCTGGCGAGTTCGCCGATGCCCTGGAACACCGCCTTGACCTTCTCGTAGGCCCCCACCACGAAGTCGCGGATGCCCCCGAAGTTCGCTTCCCACGCCCGTCGCAGGAGCTTCACGGCCGCGATGACCCCGATGATGATGAGCGTGATGGGGAGGAACTTGGCGGCCAGCACCCCGCCGACCGTGCTCGCCGCGGCGCCCATGGCCAGGAACCCCGCCTTCACCGCGGGCAGGAGCAGCCCGATGGTCCCCGCCGCGGCGATGACGGCACCGACGACCGTCAGGACGAGGCCCAGCGCCCCGCCGAGGACCAGGACCACCCGAGTCAGCCCCGGCGCCGCCTTCGCCATGCGCTGGAGCGCGAGGACGACCGCGGAGATGCCCCGGATGATCGGGTTCACCACCGGCAGCAGAAGCTGCCCCAGAATCTCGAGGAGATTGTGCATCTGCTGGCCCACGATGGCCATCTGCGAGCCGATGTCCATGTTCATCGCCTGCGCCATGCCGATGGTGTACTGGGTCCCCTGCCGCATGGCGGCGGACATTTCCTTGATGCCCTTCGTCACGTCGCCCACCTTGTTGTAGAACATGTCCACCACGGCGACGGCCTCGATCCGGCCGAACGCCTTCTGAATCTCCAGCTTCTCCATTGCGTCGAGGGTCTCGCCGTAGCGCTCGCGGAGCTTGCCGATGATGCCGACCACGCTGAGGAGGTTGTTGTTCTGGTCCACGAAGCTGAGATTGAGTTCCTTGCCCGCCTCCGCCGCGGACTTGAGGAAGGCGTGGTACTTCGTCCCCGCCTCGGCCCCCGACATCGTGGCCTGGAGCAGGCCGAGGACCGCCAGTTGCTCCTCCAGGGGGATCTTGGCCATCGTCGCGCTTGCGCCTAGGGTGGAGATCGCCGCGGCCATGCCGGGGCCGGTGGTCTTGTAGACCTGGACGGCTGCAGCCAGGCCGCCGGAGAACAGCTCCCCGAACTCGAAGTCGCTCATCTTGGCGTACATGTCGCGGTAGATGCCGTAGCCCGTGGCGAAGAGACTCGTCATCTCGGCGACCGTGGCCTTGGTCGCCTTGGCGGTCAGAGCGGCGAGCTTGGCGTACTCGCCCACCGCCGCGTCGCTCAGGGAGGCGATGCCGCTCTTGATGTCGTAGGCGGCGGCGATGAACTCGGCCTTGCTCGTCCCGCCCCAGGCGTTGGAGAACTCCTCCGCCGCCGCGGCCAGGCTGTCGAGGTCCTTCACCCCCACGGACGCCATCTCGCCGAGGGCCTTCTGCGTGGCGACGGTGGAGCGCAGGACGATGGCCGGCACCGCAAGCAGGGCCAGCCCTGCGCCCATGGTCATGGCGCCGCGCTGGACGAGGCCGAGGTTCCGCTGCATGCTTGCCGACGCCGCAGCCACGGTGCCGTCCAGGCTCATCATGCTCGACTGGATGCGATAGGCGTTCTGCGTGAACATGTCCTTCATGCTCACGACCACGCCCATGCCCAACTCGTTCATCATCGCGGCCGCTTCTCCAGCTCGTGCCTCTCGAACTCAAGCTGCTTCTCGAGGGCCTCGACGAACTCCTGCCGCCGGCGGATGGAGAGCGCCAGGACGTCCTGATAGCCCCAGTGGAGGCCCCCGTAGGCGAGGAAGAAGGCGTCCCTCAGGAGGCTACTGACGGGAACAAAAAAGCCGGCTCGGCCTCCAGGCGGGTGCGGATGCGCGTGCCGCAGGCATCGCAGGGGACATCGACCTGGGTGTCGATCCCCCCGTCCACCCGGAGCATCTCCTTCCGCAGGGCGGACCGGTCGCCCATCGACATCTCGTTGAGCACCTTCTTCGAGGGCGGCTGGCCGTCGATCTCGAGGATGCGGATCATCATGGCCGCGGTCAGGTTCGGCTCCTTGAGCGCGGCCAGGCGTTTCTCCTTGTGCCCGTCGAGGTACCCGAACTTCACCTTCCTGCCCGACCCAGGGAGGGCGAACTCGAACTCCCGCTCCTCGCCGTAGGGCGTGACCTCGATGTCGCCCAAGTTCACGGTGAGGGCGGTGCGCTCGCCGCAGCCGGTGTTCGGGCAGGTGAGTTCCAGCTCTACCTCGTCGCCGAGCGAGACCTGGCGCAGGCGCACGAGGGCGTAGAGCCGGTCCCCCGACAACAGGTCGAGGACGTCCGTCATCTTCGGCTCGGCGTTCTCCCCCAGGCGCTTGGTACAGTTCAGGAGCACCTGGTTGATCGCCTCGCCGTTCTTCATGAGGCGCCGGTTGGTGAGCAGGTCTTCCTCGGCGCCCGTCATCTCGACGAGGCCGATCTCGATGCCCGAAGGCAGTGTGAACGTGTGCATCGGGGTCAATCTCCTTCCGTCCAGTACTGGTAGCAGATCGTGATCTTCTCGATGGTGTTCTCGGAACTCCCGCCCTCGAGGTCGTCGTATTCGAGGACCTTCACCCAGGCGCCGTGGAGCGTCCAGCGGCGCATCTCCTTCCCCGAGCGGTCGTAGCGGACGATGTCGATGTCCCGCATGTACTCGTCTGGGAGCCAGCCGGTAACCTCGTTGACGTCGACCTGATGGCGGATCCACTCGACGGCGGCGGTGTCCGAGCCGTCCTGCATCACCCCCTTCTCGAGGGTGATGTCGTCGAACTTCACGCGGCCAGCGACCTTCTGGTCGAACATGGAGCCCGCCGGCGCGAAGGCGACCTCCTCGAACTCCGTCTTCGGCTCCGTGCCCTTGCGGAAGAGCGCGATGTCGAAGCCGTTGACCTCGATGGCGAATTGCCAGTTCTGAAACAGGCTCTTCGGCATGTTCCCGCTGATCATTGGGCGTCACCTCCTTCCAGGTGCTCAGGCGGCCTTGTAGACCTCGGTGAAGCTGCCGCCCGTCGAGACGAGCACGAAGTTCAGCTCGACGAACTCGGCCGTCTTCACGGGCTTGACGAACACGCGGCAGACCATCTCGTTGCGGTCGCGGTGCGCCGGGGTGTTCGTCTCCTCGTCGCACTGGACCGCGTAGTCGTAGAGGCCCTCGTTCTCCTTGATCAGTTGGAGGAATGGGCTGATCAGCCGAATCAGCGCCCGCCACGACCGCGGGTTGTTCGGCTCGAAGACGATGAACCGGCTCGACTCGGCGATGGCCTCCTCCATGTACATCATCAGCCGGCGGACGTTGACCCGGTCCGTGGCCGACGGCTGCGACTGGAGGGTCTTCTGGCCCCAGATGTTGATCCCGGAGTCGGGGAAGCTGGCGATGACGTTCACGCCCTCGGGGTAGAGGACGTCGCGCTCGCCGCGGGACGTCTTGTAGCCCAGGCCGATGACGTTGAAGACGCGGCCCCGGTCGATGCCCGCGGGGGCGTACCAGACGTAGGTCTTCTCGTCGCTGCGGGCGTAGCACCCGCAGACCGCCCCCGACGGCGGAACGAGCTTCTTCTGCGACGTGACGGGGTCGAGGATCTCCAGCCAGGGGTAGTAGAGCGCGGCGTAGCTGGAGTTGAAGGCAGCGTGGGTGTAGCCCCCCTGGCCCTTGCGGAAGTCCACGGCCTCGAGCGGCTCCAGGGCGACCGGGCACTCGGCCACGAGCATGCAGTCCTGGCGCCCTTCGCAATAGGCGATGCCCGCGTGGAACACCGGGGCCGTCGTGACGCCGGGGAAGGCGACCATGTTCAGGGCGTCGATCTCGTCGAAGGCGTAGAGGCCCGTGTGGTTCGCCGGGTCGCCGATGTAGTCCATGTCCGTGAGGCCCGCGACACCGTCGTCCCCCGCGGCCAGCGCGGACTCGCCCAGAGCCGGCCGGTCGCCGGGGGCCGGGGTCGCGGAGTCCTCGTCGGAGACCGTGACGTACTCGGACTTGTCGTTGACCTTCAGCTCGACGAAGTTGGCCGCCGCCTCGTCCATCGAGAGGTCGCGGAAGATCTCCACAACCTGCCCGCCGAGCTTCACCGTCAGGTTGAACTCGGTCGTGGGGTGGAGCGTGCCGTCAGAGACCACCACCGAGAGGCGGTCGCCCCACGCCCCCTCGTTGACCGCCTCGACCTTCAAAGTGTTCTTGGCATCCGCGCCGCCCAGGAGGGCAGTCTCCGCCACGGCACTGACCACGCCGGTGTCCGACGTCGCGGCGACGACGAGCGCCGATGCCTCGGCGTCCGCATTCACCGCGGCAATCACTTCGTCCGCGGTCGAGACGCAGGCGCCGGAGCCGTCCGTGGCCGCGTGGACAGTGATGGCCGTGCCGGCGACATCCACGGAAAGCGGCGTGTTGTTGCCGGCGATGGCGATGGCCACTGTGATCGAGTTCCCGCCCGCCCCCAACTGGACCGCCGTCCAGGTGATGGCGTCGGTGCCGGCGGCGCCGGTCGTCTTGCTCGCCTTGACCGCGGAGCGGTCCTTGAGCGTGCGCGTAGCCTTCTCGGCCGTGAGCGTGCTCTTTTCCGTGATGTCGGTGTAGTGGGCCACGCGGTTGACGTAGAGGACGTTGCCGCCGTTGTCGAAGAATGCCCTGGCGGCGTAGGCCAGGTAGCCGTCGGCGATGTAGGTGCCGTACTTCCGGACGAACTGCTCCCAGCTCGTCACCAGGCCGACCTTGTTGATCGGCCCCTTCTGCGCCACGCCGATGAAGCCGGCCGACGAGGTGGAGAGGTGCTTAACGTAATGCGAAAAGTCCGTTTCCTTCGTGAAAACTCCCGGGGAGAGGTACTCGCCCATGGGTCGTCAGCTCCTTTCCGTGGGGGTGGTGGTCCTGGCCTCGCGCAGCGCGAGGAAGCCGCGATCGGCGGCCCGGCGGATCTCCTGCGAAACCTCGCCCTCCTCGATCTCGGCCGTGCCCCTGGCCGGCAGATGCACCGAGCGCTTCGAGTTGGCCAGGTGAAGCGTCAGGGGCTGGAACTTCAGGTTCTTGATCTCGACCATGTGCAACGGCCTCCTTTCAGCCGGTTGGCTCGTGGGTCCGCGCCTCGTCCAGGGCGGGACCCTGGTACTCGAAGATACGGGTGAGAATCAGCTTGCCCGTCTCGACCTCGCCGCCGTAGACTGGGCAGTCCTCGATCCGATACCTGCCCGACGCCTGCTTCAAGTTCGTCAGGTTCACCCGCCCAAGGCCCCCCATCGGAGTCAATTCGGTCAGGGCCAGCTTGGCGGCATCGGGCGGGATCTCGATCTCCCGATGGAAGGCGAAGAAGGCGACGGCCTTCGCGGCGAGGTCCAGAAGCTCCGCATCCTTCGCCGTCGTGGCGATGATCTCGAAGTCGAGGTGGTAGAGCCGGGGATAGGGCCGCTCCTCGTACGTCAACGCGTCCGTGTCCTTCACGATCTCCTTTGCCATCGTGCGCCGGGGCTTGTCCTCGACCAGGACCGGCCCCTGGAGGACCAGCGATGGCAGCCGGGTGACCTCGAACGCGTCGTCTGGCGGCACGAGGACCGCGTTCGCCGCGATCTCCGCCTGGACCAGGCGGATGAACGACTCGACTACATCCCTAACCGAGAACACTGTGGATCGCCTCTCTATAGTTCTTCATGATCTCGTCACGGTACTGCTCCATCACGGGATGGAGGAATGGCCGCGGCGGGAGGATGATCACGGCGCCGTTGGGGTGGTTGATCGTGGCGCCGTACTCCATGATCGCCCCGATGTTCGCCATCTCGTCGCCTTCCTTGTTCCTCGTGCCCCGCAGCAGCCCCACGAAGGCTCTGTCGCCCAACACCAGTTGGGTGACCGAAGCCAGCAGGAAGCCCGTGTCGATAAGCGCCTTGGAGGAGCCTTTCCGCTCGATGGTGCTCTGAGCCAGCCGCGCGAAGGGCACACCGCCAGGCGCCTGGGATGTGATCCCCTTCTTGATCTCGCGCACCAGCAACATGGCGTTCTTGACCGTCGCCTGGCGCAGCGCCTGGGCGAGCCGGGCGCCAAGGTTGGTCCCCAGCACCTGCTTCGCCTTCTCCCAGTCGCCGAACCGGCTAACGCTCATGGTGCTTCACCAGTTGAACGGTCTTGTGGGTCACCAGGCCGAAGAGCCGCTCCTCGACCACAGTCAGAACCTTGAACAACGTCACGCCGAGATGGGCGGCCCCGCCGCCCTCGGATGTCACGCGGTCGCCAGCCTCGATCTCCTGCTCGGGCAGGACCGAGATGACCGCGTCGGCGCCCATTGCCTTGAGCGTCTCTTGCGGCGTCGGCACGAACTCGTAGGCGAACTCGCCGGCGTCGGTGTAGTCTGGCTCGTCCGAGCCATAGAGCCGCTCCCCGGACGCCGGGGGCACGAAGCGATGGCCCTTCTGCCCGGCGGCGAGGATCATCGCCCGCACGTCGGCGACGATGGCCGCCTTCTCGGCCTCGGTCAGGATTCCTGCTCCCATGGGTCGTACTCGCTCGTTTGCTCGTAGATCACGGGGCTCAGCCCCTTGGGTGTCAGGATGCTGTCGTCATCCACCTCGCCGGTCAGCGCCGCCACGAGCTGGCGGTACTGCTGCCAGAGGGCGTCCCACAGTTCGGCCCAGGAGCTGACGGCCTTGGTCTTGTCGACCCGCTTGTCACCGGACTGGAACGAGATGCCCGTCGTGGCCGATGTGGTCCGGCGCATGCCGGCGAGGTTCGCATGGGCCGCCAGGAGCAGAAGTTCCAGGTGTTCCTCCGTGGGGTCGGGTGCCAGCTCCGTCTCGCCCATAGCGTAGTGCGTCCCCAGGTCGAGGTTGACCCGGGTCACGGCCCTGGCGATGGCACGCCGGCACTCGGCCTCCGTGAACACGGTGCCGTCCGGGTCGCCGGCGTCGAGACGGAGCCTGGCGATGGCCTCACTGAGTTCCACCGGGCTTCACCTCCTGGAGCCGGCGCTCAATGGCGACGACCACGGTCTTCCGCCTCTCGGTCTTCAAGAGCGCCTCGAGCTTCTTCGGGTCCGTCTCGTCGCCGATCTGCTCGATGGCGTCGCCGACCGAGAGACGGTCGTACTCCGCCGGCGCCTGGGGGCCTGCCTTGGGGGCTTCCGGCGGGCCGACCGGGGTGTCCTCGGCAACCTGCTCGATGAATCCCCGGCCGAGCGCCCCCTCGCCCTGGGGGCTGAGCGCCTGCACCTCGACCACCTCGCCGGGCCGCAGGCGCAGCTTCACGTCGGCAATCACCAGCGGCCCGGGCCGCTTGCTTCGGATCTTCATCTGCTTCTTTCTCCTTCCTGGTTCACGCGTCACGAGCCACGCATCACCCGGTGATGACGATCTTGGCCAGGATGTCGGGCCGGGTGACCCCCATCCCGAGCTCGGTCCAGACGAGCCAGCCCGTCTTGAACTTGGTCTTGCGGTCCACGCTCTCGGCCTTGACCGCCTCGCGGATGGGCATCTTCCCGACCTCCTCGTCGGGGAGGAAGAGCACTTCGGTCAGGGGCATGGCCGAGGTGAGCAGGATGCTGCCCGTGCCGTAGTTCTTGATGACGCCCTTCTCGCGCAGCTCGGCCTTGGTCTGGGGGTCGAGGTCCCAGTCGCGGATGTCGTTGAACCGGCGCCCGCGCATGATGATCCACTTCACCGCCAGCTCGAGGTCCTCGAGGATCGAGATGGCCTCGTTCACCGCATCGTCGGTCAGCACCGTGCCGGTGACCTCGACCGTGTTCGCCGCGGGTACCGCCGCGGAGATGACCGACACCGTCCTGGCGTCGATGGTCTTGCGGATCTCCGTCGCGGCCGACTCCTGGATGTCGAGCAGGGTGCCGATGTTGCCGTGCTTGAGGACGGAGATGTCCACCATCGGTGCGCTGTGGACGCGGCCCGTGGGGAACTCGATCTCGTCCCGGCCCACCTCCTGCTCCCTCGCCTCGCCGTCCTCGCTGATCCAGTAGGCCTTGAGGGTGGGGCGCTTCTGGTAGATGGGCCGCTCGCCCTTCGGCAGCGTGTGCTTGGTGAGCAGGAGCGAGGAGATCTCCTTGCGGTCGATCTCCTGGGCGATAGGGTCGGCGATGGCCGCGGCCAGCGCGCGAAGCCCCTCCGGCGTCTCGACGGCCTCGCTCATCAGCGCGGCCATCGCCTCCAGGTACTCCTGGGAATGAACGTCAATCGTCTGGGTGTCCATACCGAAATGGCCTCCTTTCTCAGAGGAGCAGCTTGAACTTGAGGACGCCGCCGACGACACTGATCGCCTCGGCGATGACGAGGTCGCCCTCGACCACGCCGGCGGTGAGCTTGCCGTTGGCCGAGACCTTCAGCGGGTTCCCCGCGGCGATGGTGCCCTCGAACACGTCCGTGGTGTAGATGCCGCCCCGGCACCAGATGCCGGGCATCTTGCCGTCGGCGTAGTCCTTCCGCAGGATGCCGAAGGACCTCGTCGTGGCGCTCGTGTTCACGGCGAAGAGGTCGTTCCCCGCAACCTTGACGACCTGCCCGAGCGTGCCGGCGCCCGACATGGCGCCGTCGCCGTAGGCCAGCCCGGGGTGGTCCGCATTCAGAAAGGCCATCTGACACTCCTTTCACAGAGGGTTGGTGTCGGTCTCCCGCTACACCGCGGCGCCCACGCGGTCGTCGTAGGCCGCGCGGATGCCCCGCCGGAGCCGGTCCTCGAGCGAGAGCTTCGCATCGTCCACGACCAGGGGCTTCACCCCCGCATCGGTGCGGAGCTTGCCGTCGGCGCCGGCCTTGGCGTCGGGCTTCTCCTTGCCCCGTTTGTCCTTGTCTTTGTCCTTCTCCTTGCTCTTGGCGTCCTCCTCCTCATCCTCCTTCTTGTCGGGCGCGTCGGCCTTCGGCTTGGGCACGCGCTTGTAGGTCGCCTCCGTGGCCGCGAAGGCGTCGTCGGAGAGGCCGGCCAGGCGCTCAAGCTCCTTCTCCCTGTCGTCCTCCTCCCCGAACGAGAAGCCGTCCTTCTCCAGCTTCTTCATCAGCTTCTCGGCCCGCGCGCGGTTCGCCGCGGCCTTCTCCTTGGCCTGGAGCTTCTCAAGCTCCTTCTGGAGCTCGACGAGCTGGGCCTTGAGCTTCTGGTTCTCGCCCTCGAGCTCCCTGATCCGCGCGTCCTTGTTGGACGGCTCGGCTCCGCCCCCCTCGTCGGGGGCCTTCGGCTTCTTGGCCGCCTCGCGCTCGGCCCCCTCGTCCTTGTCCTTCTCTTTGTCCTTGTCCATTGCCTCGGTTCCTCCTTTCTGGGTGGATGAGGCATCCGCTCCCGCGCCGACCGCGTCGGCGACCTGGGTGATCCGGGCCTTCTCGTCGGCTCCTTTCCTGTCCAGAAGGCCCAGGCCGGTGAACGTGATCCCGTGCAGAATCTCGCAGACGGGCTTGCCCTTGAACTCCGCGCCCTTGAACTTCTTGAGGTGAAGGCAGTAGTCGGCCTTCGACTTCACGCGTTTGCCGCAGACCGAGCACTCGCCCTCCTCGTAGTCGCACTCCATCGAGACCTGCTTGATGATTCCCTTCTTCATCAGCTTGTAGGCGAGGCGGGCGTTCTCGTTGTCCGCCACGTACAACTCGCCCACGCACTCGACGTGGCCGCCGGCGTCGTCGTCCACGAACTCGCTGGCCACGACCCCGCCGACGATGTCGCGGAAGTCCTGGCTGTGCTTGAGGTCGATCTTCTTGTTGACCGCCGTCTGGTGCCGCGCCTGGAGTTCTTCCCGCCTGAACAGGTCGCCGTTCTTGTTCGTGCCCACGTGGCACAGGACGAAGCTGAACTCGCGGTCGCCGGCCGGCGCCTCGCCCAGGTTGATCGCCTGCGCCGACGGCGTCTCCTCCTCAGCGAAGGCCAGCTCAATGGGGAACGACGTGTGGTTCGGCTCAATCACCGTCCCGTCGCTCGCCGCGGCGGCCATCGCCTTCGGGCTCGAGGCCACGAAGAGCAGCTCCTTGGCGAACTTCCCCCCGCGCTTCGCCTCGTAGGGCACGATCCCATACTCGACGTCGATGGAGTTGACCTTGACCTTCTCCCAGCCCTGGGCGAGCATGCCCTTGATCTCGTCCTGGGTGGGGAAAGCGTGGTCGCGGTAGCTGATCAGGATCGTGCCGTAGTTCTTCCTCCCCGCCCCGATGAAGCCCTCGAACATCTCCTTCATCGCCGCCTTGGTGTAGCGCGTGCGGGACGGGAAGCTCCGGCGGGTGTCGTCGCTGAGCGTCTTCCCCTTCCACATTGTCATCAGGCCTTCGAGGAAGTGGAGGTCGGACTCGTAGTCGTTGGTGCCGAACTCGGTCACATAGGGCGGGTCGCAATAGAGGACGTCGGCCTTGACCTTGGGGATGACCTCCCGCGCGTCGGCGTTGAAGGCCAGGCACTCCTGCCCGTTGTCGAACACCAGCCCGTTGATCTGCTTGACGTAGCGGCGGAAGGTCTCGGTGAACTCGGAGAGCGGCATGTTCCCAAGCTGGCTGTGCTGGGCCCGCTCGTGGTCGTCGCTGAGGCGGCCCCGCATGCCCTTCTTCGACCGGGAGAACTGCCCGAACCGAGCCTTCGCCTTGCAGGTGTTGCCCAGGGCAGCCAGGGCGATGTCCTTCTTGTAGCCCGACAGCTTCTGGATGTTCGCCCAGGTGTTATCGAGCCAGGCGAGGATCGGCTTGGTGTAGTAGTAGCCGCTGAAGTGGTCGACCGTGAACGTGCCGGCGTCCGGATTCTGCTCGAAGAGGGCCTCGACCTCTTCGGCCGACAGGGTCTCCTTGGAGTTCTCGATGACGGCCCGGGCGAGGTGGTAGGGGAAGCTCAGGAGGTCGTTGGCGTAGACCTTCATGCCCTTGCGTTTGTAGTAGTAGGCGACGTTGCACCCGCCGGCGTAGGCGTCGAACAGGCTCTTGGCGTCCTTAGGCACCTGCTTGTCAATCCAGCCCATGATGAAGTGCTTCGACCCCATGAAGCCGGTGACGCGGGGCACATTCTCCTGCGCCGCGATGGTCTCGAGGACGTCGAGGTCGAAGTCGCCGCACAGGGATAGGGCTTCCTCCTCCTCGCCCTCGGCGTCCGCTGCCAGGCCCTCGGCCTCCTCGCCGGCCACGGCAGCCAGCG
>Ga0209407_1003725_pt1 | contig 12977 bp, 12 predicted proteins | sample AD_JPNHG3_MetaG_FD_184410 | JGI IMG/M metagenome (GOLD analysis project Ga0209407, IMG submission 184410) | Active sludge microbial communities of municipal wastewater-treating anaerobic digesters from Japan - AD_JPNHG3_MetaG (SPAdes) (version 2) | ecosystem: Engineered > Bioreactor > Anaerobic... | reverse complement strand
ATAAAAAGCGTCGGAATCAAGGATTTATAAGTCTCTATTTGTCGGAATGCCGAACGAATGGATGCATTTTCATCGGCAGCATTTTTCAATTCGATGACTACCAACGGAATGCCGTTAACAAACAAAATAATATCGGGTCGTTTGGTATGGTTGTTTTCCACAACGGTAAACTGGTTGACAACCAAAAAATCGTTGTTATACGGATTTTTAAAGTCGATCATCCAAACCAGATCGCCCCGATCATCGCCATCCACCCGCTTTGAAACCGGAATACCTTCGGTTAAAAACCGATGAAAAGTTTCGTTATTCGTCAACAATTCCGGTGAGTGAATACGCCGGATTTCTTTTAGGGCATCTTCAAGTATATCAGCGGGCATGTTTCTATTGATACGTTTTAGGGCTTTACGCAACCGATCGATCAGTAAAACCTGTTCGTAGCTTTCCCGTTTGTCGGACATTGAACCAGTCGAAGTGTCGCCGTCAGGGGCAATATCAGGACCATAAACCGATTCGTAACCAAGTTTTTCCAGTAACTCGATGGCAAATTCTTCTATGTTGTTTTCTGTAATGCGTGTCATTGATTTAATGATTCTATAATTTGTAGATTTTATTAAAATGGTAAATCGTCTTCGAGTTCAGAGTTTAACGTATTTTTATTCTGGTTGATTGAAAATTTTTTTCTTATAATATGATTGAAGAAATAATCCAATAGTAGCAACACTGTTTATGATAAAATATGCATATAAAGAATCGTCAACCACATAATCATCATCCATTTTGCCATGAAGATTCGTTTTTTGGCTTCTTATCTTTTCAATTCCTTGACATACCTTCAGTAAGCCGCTACCTATTTGATTTATTTCTTCAGGAATTTCTGAATCAGGGAATAATTTAAATTCCTTGAGAATATCTTGAGTTAATGTATATAGGGTATCACTATTATTGAACTTCGTCTTAATCCTATCATCTTTTAAAATCTCTTTAATTATGCTTTCTAACGCTGAATTAGCTAATCCAATAGCGATATCGGGATCCGATTCAATTTGTTTGAAAGCTTTATTAAAAGTTTCCGCAGCGTTGGAATATTCTTCTTTTATAACATTTTTAAAAGTAGGGATAGATGGTATAAAATCAGGCGTTTCAATTCCCATGTCAATTGCAATTTTCAATAGAATATCCACATTCATATTATGCAATGTTTTCTCTAAATCAATTTCATCTTTATCATTTTTATTATAAATAATAAAGTTTTCATATCCTACCTCATCAAAACACTGCCATTTTTGAATATAAAACGACACATCTACATATGAGTTATATTCATACCAAAGTGCATTCACAACTTTCTTGATCAGCTCCATATGATATTTTGGAGAAATTATGTTATTCATTATTCAAAGTCATTATTTACCCTTACCTCCCCGCTCATTAACTTCGGCAACAAAGTGTCGCGCAAAGCAGTGAGGGTGCGGATTTGGGTTTTGTTTTGATTTATCTTCTTAAAAAAGAGCTCTGAAATTTTATTAAACTCAATCACAAGGTTTTCTGGATATTTAGGAAAGTCAATTGATTTAAGATTTGCCTGATTAATCTTTGGCTGAACAGCACCAGTTACAATCTCATCTATATTTTTCTTTTTCAAATAATTCCAAATGAAGAAGTTGTTATAAGGTTGCTTTGCTCTAATGACGTGAGTATGATTGTTAACCCAGAATTTACCAGTGGCATATTGTAGAACAGGATAACCTTCGTCAGTCCTTACAGTACCATCCTCGCCAAGTAGAATGTACTCTCCATCAAAAATATAGTCGTTAATATAGTCCATTATTTGTGCAGCACCATAATATGGATATAACTGCCCATCCTTTTTCTTATCTCGTTCCATTTTAGATAATGGCACTCTAAGATTGTCATAAATCTCTATAACATCACCCAAAGTTCCCTCTTCCCATTCTTCTTTTGTTTCTTCCACATTGTCTGAACCTTGATTTTTTTGATTGGGTTGATTTCCTTGATTTTTAAATTCATGCCCATCATAAAAATCATTAGAATCATAGTTCAGACTTTCTCGCTCCACAAACCACTGCCGGAAAAGTGTTTCGGCCATTTTTTCGAGCGTGGAGTTTTGACGGTGAAGCAGGTCTATTTTATCATCGAGGCTGGAGAGAATAGCGGCTATGGCTTTTTGCTCGGGGAGAGGGGGAAGTAAAATTGGAAATTTTCCTATACTAATTGCGCTGATATTTTCTTGGGCGGTATTACTATCGATATTATTTCTTATAAAGGCTTGAAATTGCTCGGTACTAATAGAATAATAAATGAAATCATTGCATACGCAATTTTTAGCTTTTATTTTTGCCACTCGTTGATTTATATATGCCAATACATCAGTCTTGAGTTTACCAACTTTCCCAATGGTCGCTCCTGTCATGGCAACAACAAAATCTCCTTTGGCTAACTTATATTTTCCCAATTTATCTTTTGGGTATGAACTTGTGTCAACCCTTTCCATTGCGCTTAAAATAATATAAGGGGGATTAATGTCTTTAATTTTTATAACTAATTCCCCAATTTTACCAAATTCTTTGCTTTTAAAAGCAAAACCAGGAATTATTTCTGCAATCTCCCCCAGTTTATATTCCTTCCACTCACTCATTACTATTTATCTTAAAAAAGAATGACAGGATTATTGTTTGTTGTTGTTTTTAGGCAATTTGGGACTTGCCTTTTCAATTTGCTTTTCTTCAGCAGCCACGCGACGTTCAAGTTTTTTGATGTCCTCGCCAATTTCAACCATTTTCGTGACCTCACGAAAATGATCATCCACATTGATATTCTGTGTTTTACATGACTCAACAGCTCTACCAATTGCTACCCGAAAATTCTCCCAACGGGCATATCCCAAAGCCACCATCAGTTCCCGGGCAAACCAAACTTCCACTTGTTCTCTATCGTCATCACTTGTAATAAAGTGGCTAATTTCATCGAAAACTGATTGTAATTGTGAAATGCGTATTTTATCCATTGCAGCATATCGTTTTTGGTTCTTACATTACTTAAATTATCGTAATACAGGCTTTTATTTTTTTCGAAATACAATGATGGATAGAGTAAAGGTTTATCTAAAATACCTTCTGATACAAGAAATAAAGTTATCATAAGACGTCCGATACGGCCATTCCCGTCTAAAAACGGATGAATAGTTTCGAATTGATAATGTGCAATAGCAATACGTATTAGCAGAGGAACGTTAATTTCATCATTATTAAGAAACTTTTCCAAATCGCTCATAAGTTCATTCACCAAGTGGTGAGATGGCGGAATAAATACTGCATCATGCAGTGAAGTACCTCCAATCCAGTTTTGGCTAGTTCTGAACTCTCCGGGTAATTTATGTTCACCCCTTACGCTTTGCAGCAGTATTTTATGCGTTTCTTTTAGTAAGCGAGAAGAAATGGGCAGTGATTTTAGTTCTTCAATAGCATTATTTAATGCCTTAATGTAATTATTTACTTCCTGCCAGTCGTCTCTACGTTCGGGATGAATTTCTTCAACCGGCAAAAGGGCTTCATCCATATTGGTTTTGGTGCCTTCAATATGGCTTGAAACCACCGCTTCTTTGGTCACATGCAATTGAATAAACAAATCAATATTGGGAACGAGCCGTGCATAAGAATTTAATTCACCCAACTTAATAGCTGCTTTTTCCAATAGCAGATTCAAGGCCGGCGTTTTCCAAGTCCATTCGTCGTTAATTGCACTAGGAACAAAATATTTGTACCCTAAATTTTTCTCAAAATGTCCGGCTTGATATTTTTCAAGTTCAATCATATTTTTATCGATAAGGAAAATATAAATATCGTTATTTTACTTTTAGCACTCAAAGTAAAATAATGCTGCCTTTATTTTACTTTTCATCCATCAATTTAATTTTTGATAAATTCTCAAGAATGATTTCGTTCAACCGTGCTTCTTCTTTCAGCTGCTCTTCCAGTTCGGCTTTCAAGGCGGTAAAACGTTCGTTGAAATCGAAATCGTCTTCGTTGTCGGGCAACCCAACATACCTACCGGGCGTAAGCACATAATCGAGCTCTCTTACTTTCTCTATGGACACGGAAGCGCAAAAACCGGGAACATCTTCATAATTGCCATCGGGATTTCGCCAATTATGGTAGGTGTTTGCAATTTGCTGAATATCCTCGCGAGAAAGTTCACGGGTACGGCGGTTGATTAAATGGCCAAGGTTTCGTGCATCAATAAAAAGTATTTCATTGCTGCGATTTCTGAATTTACTGGAACCGTTGGCTGAGCCTGTGGGAGCCCGGTTTCGACTCAAAAACCAAAGTGCAGCCGGAATTTGTGTATTTAAAAACAGCTTGGCTGGAAGATTTACAATACAATCAATCAAACCGTTTTCAATCAAGGCTTTTCGTATTTCACCCTCTCCGCCGGTTTTTGACGTCAATGCTCCTTTGGCCAATACTACCCCGGCCTGTCCGGTTGGTGCCAAGTGATAAATAAAATGCTGCAACCAAGCAAAGTTGGCGTTTCCAACCGGCGGTACACCATATTGCCAGCGGGCATCGTTCCGCAGTAATTCTCCGCCCCAATCGCTCACATTAAACGGTGGGTTGGCAAGAATATAATCGGCTTTCAGATCTTTATGGGCATCGTTGAGAAACGAACCCTCGTTGTTCCATTTCACCTGCGAACTGTCAATGCCGCGAATAGCCAGGTTCATCTTACACAACCGCCACGTAGTTTGGTTGCTCTCCTGTCCGTAAATGGAAATGTCGTTTGCCCTTCCCTGATGTTCGGTTACAAATTTTTCCGATTGAACAAACATACCGCCGGAACCGCAACAGGGGTCAAACACACGACCGTGATAGGGCTCCAACATTTCGACCAACAATTCAACAACACATCGAGGTGTGTAAAATTGTCCGCCTTTCTTACCTTCTGCAAGCGCAAATTCACCCAGAAAATACTCAAACACATGCCCCAGTATATCGGCACTGCGAGCTTTCGTATCTCCAAGGGCAATGTTGCCAATCAAGTCGATCAATTCTCCCAAACCGGTGGGATCGAGGTTTTGTCGCGCATATACTTTAGGCAAAACACCTTTTAGTGAAGGATTTTCCTTTTCTATGGCATCCATTGCCTCATCCACATACTTGCCAATATCGGGTTGTTTTGCTTTGGATAATAGAAAACTCCAACGTGCTTCCTGCGGTACGAAGAAAACGTTCTCCGCTTTATATTCGTCTCTGTCTTCAGGATCGGCTCCCAGTTCTTCTTCGGCTTTCAGTCGGGCATATAATTCTTCAAAAGCATCGGAGATGTATTTCAGGAATATCAATCCCAACACTACATGCTTATATTCGGCTGCATCAATGTTCTTCCTCAGTTTGTCGGCTGCCTTCCAAAGCGTTGTCTCGAGCTTGCCGAGAGGTTGTTTTTCTATAGGTTCTTCCGTTGTTGCTTTTTGTTTTGCCATTATATTCCGTTAAATATCAATTCGTTTTTAGTCTGCTAAGTTAAGCTTTAATCACCATTGCTTTCATTTAGTGCGGTGGAAAAATTGGCTCTTTTGGTTTTGTCTATGTGTCGGCTTGTACGGTTTGCAAATGTATTGTTTTGTGCGTGGGCTGTTCATTTTATCGTTTTTTTCTGTCTTCATGTAGCAAATTGTCCGCTGTGTCGTTTTTTGCACTTGCCGCTTACGTTTGACAATATGGCCAGTGAGGGATTGCGGGCGATTTCTTATCAGGTTGCCTGAAAAGTTGAAGCGGGCAACAGCCCTTGAATAACCTACTGTCTCGGCAATTTTTTATACCGCGTGTTGGCAGCTGGGCATTATTCATCTCTTTTAATTACAATCTTATCCGTCGTAAATTCAAAAAAGTCATTATCACCTATTCCTTTCTGATAATATTTTATTAAAAACTCGAAATCAGTTGTCAAATCAGGCTGTTCCTTTAAAATCATTGTCAATTCATTTGGTACTGTTGGATTTGTTGATAAATAGTTTTTCAATCCGTATTTTACATAATAACTTCCATTGGCATTGTCAAGAACTACAATCTCAAACAAATCAGATAAATCTGTTCCTGCTGGATGATTTGTGTCAAAATCCTTATGAGATAATATAACAATACTGTCAATTTTTTCATCTGTTGTAGGTATCACGGGAGAACACGCATAAGCTGATTGAATAAGATTGAAATTCCAATCAATTGATTTTTGAGCAAAATAGGTTTCTTGTCGAGGAGCGATAAATATTGAGTATTCATTAAAAATCACAGAATCATTATCTATGTAACTTAATAACAATCTAGTATCTGAGGTATCAGAATAAATTGCTTTGTAATTAGCCCAATCCAATCCGATAATTTTGAATTTGTTTGGAAATGGTCCGCAATCATTAATCTCATCGCAAGAAATTAATCCGATTATAAACATTGCGAAATAGACACTGAAAATCAAGATAATTCTTAGTCTCATAATCTCATGTATTTTTATCCATATTTAGATGAACTTTTCTGTTGAATGGTTGCTTCTGCCTTGCTGCTAACGTCTTATTTACGCAACAAATATAAAACATTCGTAAATACAAAATATCAAACTTGCGTAAACCACTAATGTGCAGTTTTGTACTTGGGCTGTTTATTATTTCGTTTTCCTTTTTTTGTCTTTAAAATAGCAAATTGTCCGATGTGTCGTTTTTTACACTTGTCCCTAACAGTTAAAGCTAAGTGCAGGCGGGTACTTAAAAGCAATAAACTGTTAATTAAGCACAATATTTATTAGCAGTAAAATTCGCTATATTAGCACTTAAAGCCCGCTTGCATTTAGCTTTTGTTGGCAACTGGGCGTTTTCCCTCTATTTTAAAACATTAGTAACAAAAAAAATTAAGGTCGTGCCTTACTCATTTTAAAAGCTGCAAATATTGGAGCAACAATTAAGCAAAGTATAAAAAATAAAATAATAAATATATTTATACCTGAGCGATTAAAAATCATTGAGGAAACCTGGGAAATGTTTATATAAAGGATTAACAAACAAACAATCATTTTCATAAAAGAAATTGTTCGTTTACCTGTTTTATATAACAATTCTGCATTACGTTCACTTACTTCAACCGGAAAATTAAAAACATGAGGAAATTTGTTTAAATACGTCATTCCTATATATGTTAATAATGCCGTTAAGGGGAGGATGAGCAACAACCACCTATGTCCAAATGAATCTGCTTGACCAAGTGCATTGTAATGTATTGCCACACTATTTGGGTATTTGCCCCAATAGTAAGCAATAATGATAAATGTAAGTGCTAAAGAAATAATTGAAATACCCTCAAAAAAGTAATCCAATCTAGTTTTTTTTATATAAATTTTTGGACGAGACATAACTTTCAATTTACGATGAAACCTGCATTACGTATGAGCCTTTGTTACCTGCAGTTACTCTTATTTAATAATTTTGTAATACTCTTCTTGATTTAATGACCTGTCCCAAATTAACTTACCATTAAACCAAACTTTATTTTTCATGACAGCATTATCTGTTCTAATATATTCTGCTTCAATAGTATCTGTATCAGTTTCATTCCATTGAATATAAGTTATTGGTTTTTCTGAACTCTCAGTGTAATTCATTCCAATGCCTATCCTGTATTCATTTTTATGTTTATAGACCTTGAAGTTTCTTGGATTATCATAATTTGGATTATAAACATCATGTATATCTCCATCTATTACATAAAAGAGTTTGAATATTGATTCATTAAAATGACCAACAATTGCTGTATCTAACAAGTCCTGATCGTTAGTGTTAAACACTGAAAACTCCATTCCAATATCTAAATTATAATTATTATTTTGCTCTTCAGTTTTATCACATCCATAAACTGTCATTATTGCTAAAATTAATATTAATATTCGTTTCATGATTTATAGTTTTAAGGGATTATATTATATACCATTCTCTTATTGTCGTTGTATGTAGCACTACTAGGGTTAAAATTATTATATGCAAAATTACCATTAAATAGACTATCATTCCATCCCCAATTCATATAGAAATGTAAATAACTAATACCAGTGCAGTCATCAAAAAAGTATTGAGTAGTTCTGTAGCCATCACAAACCCACATATGACCACTACTGGAGTTACTTCCTGCTAATAATACAGGTCTATTGTAATTTAGATTACTTTTTACAGTACTGTAATTATAAGCTGCCTTAATTGCATTACTATGACTAAATTGAGAAATTAAAACAGCACCCATGTCAGTTGATGTACTTACATCTGTTCCACTACATGAGTATGATGGTTCTCCACTGTAAACATTTCTTATGGCATCTTGAATATCAGAAATAAAACTTGCAGTTTTACTTGTGCCATAATCAAGAGGCATTGCAGACCAATTATAATTTGTTGGATGTCGATAATATTTCATTACTTGAGCCATTGCAATTGGAACGCATCCAGCATAAACTTGAAAATTAGAACCATTACATGAAATATAAGGCAAATCGTCATTAAATCCGCCAGTTTGATACCATTCAGTGTTTAATAATGGACCTTTTGTGTAAATCTCTGTATGTTCATAGCAATCTTCAATTGGTTCCATTTTTACTGAACTTATTTGTTGAATAATAGCTTCCTTAACAAGTCTCCAAGCAATTTTTTCATTTTCAGTTTGTTCAATAGTTGACTCTTGAATATCTGCAATTCTCTGTTTTGTGTCATTTAACCAAAAATCTAATCCTTCTAGATAAGAATTTTCATCAACAGAAAAAGTATTTGAAACGGGAAAACCCAATATCGGTTGAATTCTTTTATCAGCAGAAATAATTACAAAATCACCTTCACTATAATTTATAATATGAAATGAAGTTTAATTTTTATAGTTTTTCATCTCTGTTACATTACTTACAGTTTTTGTATGAGATTGTTTATTGCCATTTTTCAAATCATTATCCTTCGTTGGATACAAAATACTATTTGCAATGTCATTTACTTGGGGAAGTGTTACAAAATTCTCATTAATGTTCTCCTTATTATTGTTTTCGAAATCACTGTTTTTTGAACAGGAAAATAATGCGAAAACAATAAAAAATAAAATTCCTAATCTTTTGACTTTTAATTTTCTTATAATTTTAAAATTCAATTTGTTAATAATTTATTTAATTGCAGGTAATAACGATAAATTGTATGAATAGTTGCATATTGTGAACTTCTTTCCTATCAAAACACTACACAGATTGAGCGGGTTACAAACCTTGATATTTACCACATTGTCTGCCATTACTTATTCAAAATGTTAGCTGCCGTAATTTTCTTTAAGTTTTCTCATCAATAGTCTTACCCCTTGTTGTGTATCTTGACTAAATGAATTAGTAAAAATTATATAAGCCTTTCCATTTATTCTATCAATTTGAACTAGTGAATAATATGTTCCTGCAGTGCCTGAATGTGTTGAAAACTCTTTTCCGTTTTCATGAATATTAAACCAACCAATGGAATAGTTTTCAATTCCCTTATGAATGAATTTATAGGTGTCGGCTTTTAAATAGTTATTTTCACCATTAAGACCTTGTAAATTCAATTGAATAAATTTGATATAATCATTCAACTTAATATTAATATCACCTGCCGGTTCAGTATAGTCCAAATGATAATCAACTGTTGATGGAACGGGAATAAGTTTACCATTTTCGTAACTATGCCCCCAAGTATCTTTTTGTTTTTGGTTTTCGGGCCACGAGAATTTTACATTTAGCTTTAAATCTTTATTGAATACTTTATCAACTAATTGCTCCCAACTTTTACCTGTTCTCTTTTCTAACATTAAGGTGGCCAACGTATAGCCTGCATTTGAATAAATAAAAGGATTTTGTTCATCAGAGAGTACAGGTTCTAAGGTTAAGACAAACCGCCCGAATTGTTCTCTTTTCTCTTGGTTTGTGCCTTTAAAATTGGGAATTTCTGGGTCGTTTTCTCCTTGAAATGGCTGTATTCCTGCTCTATGAGAAAGTAAATCCTGTAGTGTAATATTTGCATATTCGGGTTTGCTGTTTTCTTTCCATTCTGGAAAAACATCAAAAAACTTTGTCGTCCATTGCAGTTTTCCTTCTTCTACATATTTAGCAATTATGAAGGCAGTCATAGCCTTGGTATTTGACCCGATATGAAACCTGTCATTTAAGGTTGCAGTGTCTGGCAGGTCAATGGAGTGTTTTCCCAATGCAGCAATTTCTATTGTTGATTTGGAATCAATTACAGCGTAAGTAATTTCAGGAATGTTGTAATCTTTACGGATTGAGTCAGCATATCGAATAGTCTTTTGTCCAAAATTTATTGTTGTTATGAATAGAAATATAATTGTCGTTATTTTTCTCATTTTTATGGTCTTATATTATGGCTGCTAACGTTTTGCGTGTTTGCGGCGTTTTAATGGCGTATAGCCGCTGTTAGCGGATCGTTGCAAGGGCAAATTACTTAACATATTGGTCTATTTTGCTAATAATTAGTTTCGCTCTTTCTTCACTGAATTCTTTAAACTTGTCTTCTTCCCATAGTGTTTCATCTGAAGGAATTAAATGAATCTTTATATAATTAGATTTATCTTTCACATATTCTGGGTTATTAATCCATTCTTTAAATGGCTTACCATTCTTTGTTCCACGATTTGTCCCGTAGTCAAGAAGTTGAAAGTTTTTAATACTATTTATTAGGTTCCAATCAAAATCTTTTTCTTCAAGAATATTTTTAGGCATTATATGGTCAATATCATTAGTTCTTATTATCCTTGTTCTATCGTACATTAAATAAAAAACGAATGAACTGTCGAGTTGGTCTAAATTGTCACTGAAATATTTTGTCGTGAATGTAATCGGGTGCTCAATATAAACTTTAAATAATTCATCTGATGGAAAATTTTGGTTCTTATAGTTTTTAATTACTTCTAAAATTTTTCTTACTCCAGTTTTATAAGGTATCCATCCAACTCCTTTGCTTCTAAAAACGCCATTTATTAAAGAATGATATAACCATTTTTTCATTAGTGGATAGTCAGTGTTGCCTGTTTCGTAATTGTTGAAATAATTCGATAGAGTTTTATTATCAATTTTCTTATGAAATAAATGATATGAAATGAAAAATAGTGGTATAAATGAACGATTACCTTCTTTGTAATAATCATATGTTTTAGAAAATTCTAAGAAATCTTTTAATGCTTTAATAGTAGCTTTTATTCTATCTATATTTTGTATGGCAAACTCTGCATCAGACGCTTCGATAGAAGCCATTTCTTTAGCATGGTTGTCTTGAAGTAAAAAAATCAACTTTATCAGATTGTCTTGTGTAAGTCCGATGTCTTGATATTTTTCAAGCATTTCTTTGAGGAAACCTTCCATTTCCCAAGAAAATCCCTTAAGAATTGAGGCAACGAGGTCAAAAGGAGATAGTCTTGTTCCACCGTCATTTAGTCGTCTAAACAGCTCAACAATTCTCTGGCGATTTTCAATTTCAGGCAAACTCTTATTGATTACCACTTTTGATATACCAAGTGTTTCGGAGTTTAGGACATTCTCGTAAAAGGAAAGGATATTTTCTTCAATATGGTCTTTTTTTAGGTCATCAGTTATTCCTTGTTTATAAATGATTTCTTTTACGACTTGTTTATATTTCCCTGTGTTTTTTAGGTTTTCTGATAATGTCTTTACGGGATACCAAAAATGCTCTGGAATTTTTCTGTCATTGTTTTCCTTTGATTTTTTAGGTAATTTATTCTCATCCTTTTCAAACTTAAATTCATATTCAAAATTATAGTCACTAAATAAATCAAAGTATAAAACCTTGCCGTTAATGCTACCTTTTAATCCAATGTAAAATGTTTGTAAGCGTTGTTGTCCATCAATTACAAAAAATTGTTGCTGTTTTAGCTTTTCAACTTCTCGCGAAGGAATAAAATTACCGTCTTTTGTAAATGGCCTATAATTAAATAATGGCTTGGTATCTTTTTCTTCTTCAATAACCATAATACCACCAAAACTGTCTCCTTTAAGTAGAGTATCAAAAAGAAGTTCCATTTTGTCTTCTTCCCAAACCAGTGATCGTTGAATAACAGGAAGAACAAATTTTTCTTCGTCAACTTCTGTAACTACATCAGCTACTCTATATGTTTTCCAAATTGCCATAATATTATTCCTTTACGTTTATAGTCTATATTAAGCCCTTGCAATGTCCGCTAATGTATTATTTACGCAACAAATATAAAACATTCGTAAATACAAAATATCAAACCTGCGTAAACCACTTGCAAGTTTATGCTGGATATTGAATGATAAATTACATGATATCAATATGATAAACTATTATTTTTTTAATAAAAATAGTTGCGTTTACGAATGTTTTAGTAATTTTACTGTTATTAATTTTGAAATATGGACATCGAATATTTAATCGCAGTTTTTGAACGGAAACTTACGCTTCAAAGGTAAAGTGGCAGTTCTATAAAGAATTACAGCAGTTCGGTGAGGAGTTTCCTTCAAGTACAAGTAGCGGAAAAGCGGTTTGATCAACCCGACGAATTAAATGAAAATGAAATTGAAAAATATGTTTACTGGAAAATAAGGAAAGACCATATTAGCAGTTCCTATCAGCGGTTTGGAAATGTGTTGTTTTGAGCGTGGACAATTTTCATTTTTCTTTTTCTGTCTTTATGCAGCAAATTGTCCGCTGTGTCGTTATTTTTTTACACTTGCACCCAACGTTTGAGTGTAGCAGCAGTGAGGGATTGCAAGCTTCATTCCTGTCAAACCGCACCGATGTTTGAGCGGGGCAGAATGCTTGAATAACCACTGAAACCCTTATTGCTGCTACACTTTGTTAGCAGCTTTGTTTCTATCCACCTAAACAACCCATAACACAACCACATTGACCTTGCTGTCCCCAATCAGAATGTTTG
>Ga0209407_1003721_pt1 | contig 12981 bp, 8 predicted proteins | sample AD_JPNHG3_MetaG_FD_184410 | JGI IMG/M metagenome (GOLD analysis project Ga0209407, IMG submission 184410) | Active sludge microbial communities of municipal wastewater-treating anaerobic digesters from Japan - AD_JPNHG3_MetaG (SPAdes) (version 2) | ecosystem: Engineered > Bioreactor > Anaerobic >... | reverse complement strand
CCCGTCGGGCTCAAGGCACCGGCTGCCTCCTTGATGCCCGCCGCAATGCGTTCCATCGGCAGAAGCGCACCGATCACACCGGTCGAGCAGACCAGTACGAGTTGCTCGTCGATGCCCAGCGCCTCACCGGTCAGGCGGGCCATTTCGCGCGCGTCCTGCAATCCGGTCTCGCCGGTACAGGCGTTCGCGCAGCCGCTGTTCACCACCACCGCCTGCGCCTGCCCCGAACGGGTGCGCTCGCGGTCGATCTGCACCGGTGCCGCAGCCACCTTGTTCGTGGTATAGACCGCTGCAACCGCCGCCGGCGCATCTGCCACCACCAGCGCTAAGTCCTTACGGTCCTTATGCTTGATGCCTGCCGCCACGCCGCACGCGCGGAAGCCCTGCGCTGCGGTCACGCCGCCCTCTACATACTCGAACTTTTTCATGATTGTTCACCCAATCAAGGCATTCCCCGCACGTACTCCGCCGAACAGTCGGCGGCGCACAGGTTTCCCGTGGTTAGACTGTACATCATTGAGGATTTTACGGTCAAAGTCGATGCAAATCCTCCTTCGCGTGAGATTCAACGCCGTTGAATCTCACGCGGTCATCCCCTCGACCCCCAGCAAAAAGGCTTTGACGCCGGCTTTCTTGCCGATGGTCGCGCGCAGATGCGCAAAAGCCCCCATCACAACCTTTGCCTGCTCATCGGGCAGCACAAAAAGTGCGATCGTGTTGGCACCGGGCCACACCGCATCATCCAGCCGCGGCCCAGTGGTCTTGCCTTTGCCCACCACGCGCGGGATCTTGGTGAAACAACTCACGCCCAACTCGTCCATCGCGGCCATGACCTCTCCGTCCACACCGATGTTATAAACCGCCATCACCATCTTCATACGTCACATCCTACACGCTCTGTTCAGGCGCCCCGCATGGCGCGGTCGCCAAGCTGTCCCAACGCCGCCGCGTGGAACGCCACCACCGCCGGCACGCACGCCGGTCGCCGATCCCTAACCGCCTCAACAAAATCGCGCCGGAGATCGACCGGACGCAGCGCGGCGGACGGCAGCCCCGCCAACAGCCCGTCGGCCGACGCCGCGATCGCACCGCGCGTCACCCAGATCCACGCGCCGTCCGCACCGATCCACCGCACGCCGATGCCCTTTTCGAGCCGACCGCCATCCGCCACTTCCAACTCAACGCCATCGCGGTAGGTACACAGGAAGCGGAACGAGGTCGCAGTGTCGAAAACCCCGTCGCGCGGGAACTCGCCCTGCCCGACGACCGACACCGGCATTTCCGCCTCCTTGCCCGCGCCCCACAGCGCAATGTCGCCGTAATGCCCGATCCCTTCCGCCAGACTGCCGCCGCCCAGCGCACTGATCCAGCGCCAGTGATACGCGCCGCCGTCCGTGTCGCCGCTCCATCCCGCCGGCCCGCGTCCGCCGCCCGCCAGCCCCACCTCAATCCGCGTCACGCGCCCGATGCGTCCGCCGCGCACCGCCGCCACCGCGCGTCGAAACGCCGGTTCGCCCCGCAGATGCGCGCCGGTCTGCCAGACGTTGCCGCCTTGCGCCAGCGCACGCAACAGCGCACGCCCCTGCCCCAGCGTATGTGCGAACGGCGGCTCGCCATACACCGCCTTGCCTGCGGCGACCGCTGCCAGCGCGACATTCGCGTGCAGGCTGTCGGGCACGGCGACCACCACCGCATCAACGTCCGTACGCGCACACACCTCGCGGTAATCGTCCGTCACCTCGCAACGGCCGCGTCCGCCAGTCCGACAGGCCACGCACTCCCGCGCGGCAGCCGCCCGACCGGCATGCGTCTCGCAAATCACGCGCACCGCAACATCGTCCATGTCGAGAAAACGTTCGAGGTTGATCCGGCCAATTCCCCCTACCCCGACCAGTCCCAAACGCACCGGAGTATGCGCCACCGAGCGGTCGCGCATACCTAAGAGAACTCCACCGCCGACGCAAGCCGCCGCGCCGCCCCGCACCAAAAAGTTTCGCCTAGATATCGTCATCGTTTTCCCTTCCTCTCCCGTTACTGAGCGTTTTTTTAACGCAGAGGCGCAGAGACGCAGAGTTTTTTGGGGCAGCGGTGTGACCGCCGCTGGGCGGGAGGGACGAGCGTCTGCTCGTCCGCGGGCAAGCAGACGCTTGCCCCTCCCAGTGCTCCGCAATGGGGTTTGAGTCCATCATCCTTCCGCACAGCGGAAGGCGGCTCGTGAGGACACTCGCCCTCCATTGCCGCGCCCCGGCGGCTCGTGGGGACACTCGCTCTCCAAATCATGTTAATCATGTCAATCATGTCAAAAAAAGAAACCTGAAACCGAGCCTGTGTGCGCACCAGTCTTATGCAAGACACGTTGTTGCGGGCGAGGACGCCCCCGACTCACTGCTTTCCCTCGTCGGGGAGCGTGTCGTCACGCAACCGCTGCGCCACGCGGCGCAGCCGTGCGCAGACCGAATCGCGGCCGATCAGCACCAGCATCTCGAAGAGCCCCGGACCTTCGGTCATCCCCGAAACCGCGACACGCACCGGATGTACCAACGCGCCCAGACCGACGCCGCGTTCCTCACCCATCGCAGTCAGCACCTCGTGCGTACTCTGCACATCGAAGCGCGGCAACGCCTCATACCGTTGTGCCACTTCGTCCAGCAGTTCAGGCACGCCATCGACCTTCAGCCGCTTCGCCACGCCCTTTTCATCGAACGGATACTCCTCCGTAAAGAAGTAGGAACATGACCCCGGTATCTCGGAATAGAACTTGGTACGCACCTGCATCTGATCCAGAATGCCGTCCAGATCCCGCCCTTCGACCGACAGTCCGGCCGCCTCAACGCGCGCCGTGAACTCCGCCGCGTACACCTCGCGCGGCTGCCGCCGGATATACTCGCCGTTCATCCATATCAGCTTTTTGAGGTCGAAGCGCGCCGCACTCGATTTGCAGCGTTCGAGCGTGAACAGCTCAATCATCTCATCACGCGTCAACACCTCGCGGTCATCGCCCGGCGCCCATCCCAGCAGCAACAGGAAATTAAAAAGCGCCTCAGGTAAATAGCCCTGCTCCCTGAACTCGCCCACAAAGGCCGCTCCGTCACGCTTGGAATAGGGCTTCCCTTGATTGTTGACGATCATCGGCAGATGCGCGTACTGCGGCACCGCCGCCCCCAACGCCTTGAACAACTCAATGTGCTTAAAGGTGTTCTCCACATGGTCGTCACCGCGGATCACATGCGTGATGCCCATGTCGATGTCGTCGACCACATTCGAGAGATGGAACACCGGCGTACCGTCCGAGCGCACAATCACGAAATCCTGCGTGTCCTCCGCCTTCTTTTTGATCGTGCCCTTAACCAGGTCGGTATACGCGAGGCGTCCCGTCTTGGGCATGCGGAAAATCACACACTCACCGCCGCCGCCCTTGTTGTCCCTGTAGGCCAGTCCGCGGCCGACCAGATCCTCCGCCACCGCCAGATGCCGTGCGATCTGCTGGCTCTGATAAACCTCAGGCTCGTCATAGTCCAATCCCAGCCAGCGCATGCAATCGAGCAGCGTATCAATCGCCGCCTGTGTCGAGCGTTCGCGGTCCGTATCCTCCACCCGCAGCAGAAACTTGCCGCCGGCATGGCGTGCGAACAGCCAGTTGAAGATAGCCGCACGGATGTTACCGATATGGACGTTGCCGGTGGGACTCGGCGCAAAACGGACTCTGACAGACATCTTGAAAACTCCTTTGAGACCTCTTGCAAAAAACCTCGTGGCATGGGCGTCCCGCCCATGAAACACGGGCAAGATGCCCGTGCCACACCTGCAAGCGAGGGGCACGAACCTCTCACCATTTAAGCAGTGTCAGTGTACCCTCCCGCCTCCCGCGAGACAAGCGGGGAGTTTACAGCAGTTCATTGGTAACAAAACACTGTTGCTAAGCGCGTCCTTAAAGGTATAGACTGTCCCGCATGATTGAGTGGCGCTTTCGAAACGTGAGGGGATAAGATGAAAAAGTGGTTCGGAATTGTGTGTTGTGCGCTGGCGTTGGGTGTGCAAGGTGCCGGTGAACCGCCGTATGAGCGCGTGCGGGCCGGACGCCTGCAGGATGACCATCCGGCGCTGATCCCGTTCACTGGAGTCGACGGTTGGCGCGTCGAGACACAGGATGCCGCCGCGCGTTTCGAGCGCTCGGACGAAGTTCTGCTCTTTGGGGACGGTGTCGCCAAACTCACCTACCGCGCGACCGGTCCCCAGCCGCGTGTCACTCTGCTGCCGCCCGTGCCGGTGGCGATAACCAGCGCGTTTGATGCCGTAACCTGCTGGATCTACGGCAACAACCACAGCTACGCACCCAAACCCGACACGCCGCCGGTATCGGTCACGCTGCGCTTCACTGACAGCGCCGGAGCGCGCCTTTCGGTACCGTTGGCCCGCGTACACTTCAAGGAGTGGTTCCTCTGTCACCGGCGACTGGTCCCGGAGCAAATCGCTCGTGCCGCAGACGGTGCCACGCTCGTGGCGATCGACATCACCAACGGACGCAACACCGAGGATCGGGTGATCTACTTCAACAGTCTGGCGGTCTTCACCGAACGCTTTGAACCGCTCACCTTCGCCCCGCGTCCGCGGCGCGGTGTGCAGGTCTTCCCCGCGTGCGATCCGGGCGCGAACATCGGCGTTAAGACCCTGCCCTTCCCCAACACGCCGCTGACCGTTGTGCCGCATGATCCCGCACCGTCCGTCGCGCGTGTCGGCCGCAGCAGCGAATCGGGCCGGTACCACTTGGTGCGTGAGGGTGAGGACGGACGCCTCGAATTCCGTCTGCCCGCGCAACTCGGCGCCTGGGACGACATGGCCGTGCGCTGGGGAGACGGCGCATGGGCCAGCATCGGACTGGGCGGCGGCTTGTACTTTGCGCCAACCGTGCCGACCGGAACGCTGACGCGCGCCGAAAGCGAGACCATGACGGTCACAACCGACGGCAAGAGTGTCACCTACGCGGGACGTTTGACACAAGGCGGACGCAGTATTGAAGCGGAAGTCCGCTTCCGACTCTTGGGCAAATCGTTGGTTATGGATATTCAGGCCGGCCAAGGCGAGATCGGCGAGGTGCGTTTCGGTGCCACACGCGGCTTTGTTAATCCGCGTCTGGCCACGCTGCCCTATTACACGTACGGCTTTACGGATGGTGGCATGGTGCGGCCGGCTGTGGTTATCTCGGGTAAACTCGACGCGCCGCTCTTTTTTATGGCGCATATCGACTGGACACAATCCAACGCCTCCTTTCCGTTCGCGAAAAACATGCGCTTCGACGGTGCGCTATCCAGCAACGGCGGCACGCGCTATACGCCGAAGACCGACGGTCAGCGCAACCCTTGCTTCGAGCGTTTTGTGATGACACTCTCACCGCGTTTTGAAGATGTACTGCCCAACATCCCGAACCCGCCCTCACCCTGGAAGTCTGTCACCGGCACGCGCGTCTGGCGCGCGCACGGCGCAGGTAACCGGGCAAACGACGCGACCTATTGGCGAAACGTGCATCGCTGGGGCATGACGGAGATCGTCGTCACCGACCACGAGACCGGCTGGCGCGATGGCAACGAGAGCTTCACCTTCCGCACCGATCCCGCACCCAAAAAGGGCGGCGACAAAGGACAATATGACTATGCCCGTATCATGCAGGACGAGCTGGGCTTTGTTTACGGCCCCTACAATAACTTCACCGACTTCGCACCGGTCAACGGATTCTGGCATATCGACCTGATCTCGCGCACGCCCGACAACCAGTTGCAACATGCGTGGGAGCGCTGCTACGCGCCCAAACCCGCGCGCGCGGTTGAGTTCTGTGAACGCCTCGCGCCGATCATTCAGAAAAAATTCGGCTTCAGCACCGCGTACTGCGACGTCCACACCGCAGTCACCCCTTGGAGTCGTGTGGACTACGACCCGCGTGTTCCCGGTGCCGGCACCTTTGCCGCCGTCTTCTACGCATACGGCGAGATCATGCTGTTGCAGAAAGCCGCATGGAAGGGGCCGGTCTACTCGGAGGGCGATAACCACTTCCCCTACTGCGGCCTGACCGACGGCAACTATGCGCAGGACCAGAGATACAACATCCACGAAAACCCTTGGCTGGTTGATTTCGATCTGCGCTGCCTGCATCCGCTCTGCTGCAATTTCGGCATGGGCAATCTCGAGATGTTCTACCCCGGCAAGAGCGCGCCTTCCGATCCCGAAGTCGCCAGAGATCGTTTTCTGGCCGCCACAGTGGCCTTCGGCCATCCCGGTTTCCTGCTGAACGGACGTGACGGCGAACTGCGCAGCTACTATATGGTGCAAGCGTTGGCCAGCCGCTACACACAGGTCGCCGCCGATACGATCCGCTACGCCGACGCGAACGGCGCACTGTACGAGACCACAGCCGCGCTGGCTAACGGCGCCTACATGCGTTCGCAGGTGACGACGCGCTACGCCGACGGAACGGTCACAGTGGTCAACGGCCATCCGGAAGAACGTATGAAGGTGACCGTGGCCGACCATGATCTGGATCTGCCGCCCAACGGCTACTGGGGACGCAGCGGCGACGGTGCCGTACGCGTGTTCAGTGGCGAGGTCAACGGTCGCCGCGCCGACCTCGCCGTTGCGCCGACCTACACGTATATCGACGGACGCGGTCGCTTTACACGGTTTAACGAAGGCGCGGCTGCGGGCGTCGCGATCTGCCGTGCACTGACCAGCGGCATGGCAGAGATCCTGATGCACACATGCACGGAAGCCGGATTCCCTTACATGTTCAGCGACGTGGTCGCGCTGGATGCCACCAACGGCGTGCTCGGTACCACAAGCGTGCGCACAGCGCGTGGCCTCAGCTTTGTGCAGCCGGTCAAGGGCGCGTTCAGTTACCGCGCGCGTCGCGGTGCGTCCGCGCCGACAGCCGCGCTGACCTGCGCACGCGAATGCGTCAAGCCGGGTGAGCGCGTGGTGATCAAGGGTGCCGCCGAACACGAGGTGACGATCCCGGCTGACGCACGTCCCGGAGCGCGGCTCTGGTTCGAGCGTGAAGGCGCGTGGATCGACTTCACAGTCGAAGATCCGCCGCCACCCGCCGCTCCAGTGGTAGAAAAAGGACGTCCCCTGCCGTTGCTGTACGCGCGCGGCATGGCGATGCGCGGCCAGGCCGAACGCGAGTTGGACTCGATAACCGGAGCAGAGATTTATGCAACGTCATCGACCTGCGGCGGCGTGGCTAAACCGCGCGGGCTCTTCATGCACCCGCCGTACAAAGGCGGTACCGGCTATACATTCGCGCGCTACAGCCTGACGTTGCCAACCGCACCGATGAAGATCCGTTGCGCGGTCGGCAAACAAGATGGCAGCGATCTTGGTGACGGCCTGCTGTTCAAGATCGTAGTGGAAGATGCCGAGGGACGCCGCCACGAAATCGCGCGGCACCATGTTGCCACCCACGCATGGCATACGCTAGAGGGCAACTTGGCCCCGTGGGTCGGTCAGACGGTGAGCCTGCTATTGGTCACAGATGTCGGCGAGAAAGACAACAGCAGCGGCGACTGGGGCGCTTGGGCGGAAATGGAATTGAACGTTGAGCGTTGAAACCGGATACCGGACGCAAGGCTGGTGCTGGGCCGTGTGGCACGGGCATCTTGCCCGTGTGGCGGCGTGAAACGCCGCCCGGACTCCCGGTGCTGCGCAAGACAGGTGAACGGCTGGAGGGCGAGTGTCCCCACGAGCCGCGCTTAGTCGTTCTTCGTCCAAGCACTTCGTTGTTTACACTTAATCGGATACACGCCGTCGCTGACGCAATCGACTAGGTGTGGCGACCAGTGTACTCGACTAAAAGTGCGGTGTGCTCGACTAAGAGCGGGACGGTGTTTCCGCGCACAACGCGGCGCTTATCACGCCGACGGGCCAAGGACGCAGCGGAACTCCGCCTCGGCTGCCAGCTCGTCGCCGACAAAGGCCATGCCGCACTGAATCGCCATGCGCGAGCTGACGCGGATGTTTTCGATTTCCAGACGCACGGTGTCGTTTGGCCGGACCTGCCTGCGGAACTTGGCGTTATTCACGCCGACAAGCAGAAAAACCACGCCTTGGGGAATCTGCCCGGAAGCCACCAGCCCTGCACCGCCACACTGCGCCATGGTTTCCGTGAGAATCACACCGGGCACGACCGGATAGTTGGGGAAATGCCCCTTGAAGAACCACATGTCCTCACCGAAGGTCTTCTCGCCAATGGTGAAGGTCTCATCCACATGCAGCACGCGGTCGACAAACAGGAAGGGATCGCGGTGGGGAAGCAGTTCCTCCACCGATCCCTCATAGGCCTTATAATCGGCAACGTCAGGTTTGATTTTTTCGTTCGCTGAACTCATCTTTTATTCACTCTCCTGCTGGGCCGCGTATCAGTTATACGCCTTGATGGCGATCACGCCGTTATGGCCGCCGAATCCGAGCGATGTCGAAATCGCTGCGCGGATCGAACCCTGCACCCCCTTGTTGGGCACGACATCCAGATCGCACTCGGGGTCGGGGTTTTCGTTGTTGATCGTCGGCGGATAGAAACCGTCACGGATCGCGAGCGCGCAGATCGCCGTCTCGAGCGCGCCTGCGGCACCCAGCAGGTGACCGGTCATGCTCTTGGTGGACGAGACCTTGAGGCGGTACGCCCGATCGCCGAAGACCGCCTTGATCGCCTTGGTCTCCATCGGATCGTTGAGCGGCGTGGAGGTGCCGTGGGCGTTGACGTAATCGACATCCTCAATGCCGAGGTTCGCATCCTTGAGCGCGATCTTAATGGCACGGATGGCACCGGCAGCTTCGGGGTCAGGCGCGGTCAGGTGATAGGCGTCCCCGGATGCGCCGTAACCAGCGAGTTCGGCATAGACACGGGCATTGCGCGCTTTGGCGTGTGCCTCCGACTCGAGGATCAGCATCGCGGCACCTTCGCCCATGACAAAGCCGTCGCGACCGGCGTCAAACGGACGGCAGGCCTTTTCTGGCGTGTCGTTGTACTTTGTGCTCAGCGCTTTCATGGAGCAGAAGCCACCCACGCAATACTCGGTGACGGTGGCTTCGGTGCCGCCCGTGATGACCACGTCGGCGCGGCCCGCGCGGATCATATCCAGCGCCACGCCCAGCGCGTCGGTGCTGGAAGCGCAAGCGGTGACGATGGTGTGCGCGGCACCTTTGGCCTTGAGCGCGATCGAGATGTTGCCAGCGGCCTCATTGGCGATCAGCTTGGGGATGAGCATAGGCGAGAGGCGTCCCGGACCGCGGTTGAAGAGTATATGGTAACCCTCCTCATCGACCTCTTTGCCGCCGATGCCGTTGCCGATCATCACCGCGACACGCTCAGGGTCAGCGCCGCCATCGGCGAGGCCGGAGTCCTGCCACGCCTGCTTGGCGGCAGCCACGGCATACTGGGTGAAGAGCCCCATGCGGCGCGCCTCCTTAGGGTCGACATACTTTGAAACATCGAAATCCTTCACCTCGCCGGAAACCTTCGAGTCGACGCGTGAGGGATCGAACTTGGTGGTACGGCACAGGCCGCTGACGCCGTTACGGATGTTGGTCCACATTTCGTCGACGGTGTTACCGACGGGCGAGATGACGCCCAGTCCGGTGATCAAAACCTTGGTGTTGCCACTCATACGCTCTTTGGTTACTCCTTGTTCAGTTTCGCGTTCGTTTCCGTAGAAGGGTCACGGGATGGATGGGCCGGAGATGCCGGTTTCTCCGTGCGGCCATGCCAGTTCATCAGGATGCCGCCGTAGGTCAGTCCCGCGCCGAACCCGACCATGGCGATGAGGTCGCCCTCTTTGATTTTCTTGGCGGCGACCGCCGCATCCAGTGCCACCGGAATTGAGGCAGCGGAGCTGTTGCCAGTCGTCTCCATGTTCAAGTAAAATTTTTCCAGCGGCACCGCCATGCGGCGCGCCACCGCTTCGACAATGCGAGCATTGGCCTGATGGGGAACGACACAGGCAAGGTCATCGAAGGTATGACCGGAGCGCTCCAGCAGCCTGCAGAGTACGTCATCAAACACCTTCACCGCAAAATTGAAAACCGCCCGTCCTTTCATCTGCAGCGTGTGCTGCATCAAGGGCATGCCTCCGGGCAACCCGCGCGCGCCGCCTTCGCGCATGATCAGTTGCGAGCCCGAGCCGTCAGCCTTGAGGATCGAGTGCCAGATGCCACCCGATTCTTTCTGATCGACCTCAAGAACCACCGCGCCCGCTGCGTCGCCAAACAGAATGCACGAGTTGCGGTCACTCCAGTCCACGATTCGCGACATCATCTCCGATCCGATGATCAAGGCCGGCCGCGGATTGTGGCACAAGATGGCGCGCGCCGTTTCAAGCGCGTAGATGAAGCCGGTGCAGGCCGCCTGCAAGTCAAAGCAGGCCGCGTTCATCGCCCCCAGTTCATGCTGCACCAGACAGGCGGTGGACGGAAACGCCTGATAGTCAGAGGTCGACGTAGCCACAATGATCAGGCCCAGATCCTCTGGTTCCACGTCGGCCGAGGCCAGCGCGGCCCGTGCCGCGTTGACCGCCATCGATGAAGTGCTTTCGTCATCCGCACCGATGTGGCGGCTGCGGATGCCGGTATGTGAGTAGATCCACTCGTCGGAGGTATCAAGCGTGGCGGCCAACTCGGCGTTGGTCACCACGCGCTCCGGCAGATACGAGCCCGTCCCTGTAATATGGACAACCATTCAAAATCCTTCCCAGTCAAAAAAGTGGTCTTCATGATGACACTTCTACGGGTTTTGTTCAATCTGAAACACCGCACCCTTGAGGGTTAAGTTGAGTATCGCCTCCGACGGGCGTCACGGATGATCCGCCGCGCCAGCCGTTCGCCGACCGGCGCCACGCCGGACACCCTCTGCCGCGTATGCAACAGACAGCCGTGACGGTAGTGCCGTACCGTCAGCGGCAGCCCCGGCTCGCCCGCTCCGGCCAGATCGAGCGTCCAGCGCCTGCCCGGCCACGCCTGCGACGGCAACGCGGCAAGCGCACACTCCACCGCATCCGGATCAAAGTGCGGACAGCGCACAGCCGCCACAACGGACTGATCCAGCAACGCGCGGATCGCTTCGCGGTCAAACACAAAGCAGCCCGAGGGACGGAAAGCCCCGGCCTTCAGCCAAGGCGCACCGGCACACCACGGCTGACGCAACAGGCGGCACCCCCAGACATTCAGCGTCTCGCCCTCCCCGTAACAGTACATCGCCTGATTCTGCGCCGCATCCCGGCACCGCAGACAGGCGCTCACCGCCGCAGGCAGAGCAACGGGGGGCGGCGGCACGGGTCTCGCGGGGGGCGCTTCTCCCACAGCGGGCTCGGCAGGTTCGGCGGAAATCGTCGCCTGCGGCACCGGCGGTGGCGCAGACGCAGCATTCACAACCGCGGACGACGGTGCCGCAGGCGGCGCGGGCGGTGCCTTGCTGACGGTGTGAGCGTTTTTTTTGAAGAGAGCGTTCAGCCGAGACTGCGCGCGGCGTGCGATCATGTCCATGTCGGCCTGGACGAAGCGCAACGTCTTGGCAAATTTCTCGATCGGAACGGACTCTTTGGGCTGCAACTCACCGTCAGCCAACGCCGCCATCACCATGTCTTCGATATTGTCGCGGCGCGCCCGGCTATCGGACAGCAACGCCAGTTCATAATGTCCGCTGGCCACCAGATTACGGGCCGCCGTGACTTCCGCCTGCGAAACGTCCAGACGGCGAGCGACATCTTTGAGGACGGCAACCTCCTGCGGCGCGAAACTACCGTCGGCACCGCAGATGGCGAAGACATTCGCCAAATACGAAATCTTGTCAGCCTCGCAGAGTCGCACCATGGCGGCTTACCTCACGATCCTGTCAGCCGACATCTGGTGTGGGCGATCCTGCAACCGGCGCATCCGCCGCACTCGGCGTTGACGCCGGCGAACAGCCCGCCGTCCTGCCGAGATAGTCGGGCAGTTCGAGGCCAATCTGACGTGCCAGCTCGTGCATCGGCGGCAACGCGCCCATCAGGCGCTGGCCAAAACCGGCCAACCCGCCCTTCTCGCCGCCGCCATCCCACACCACCACCTTCTCAATCGGCAGATCCTGAATGGCCTGCGCCTGAATCTCGGCAACCTCTTGAAGCTTCTCAATGAGCAGCAGCGACGCCGCCTGCTGCGCAGTGGCGCACGCCTCGACCAACGCCTGGTAACCGGCCGCCTTGCCGTCCAGGATCGCCTTCACGCCCTGCCCTTCGGCCTTCATTTTGGCGAGCGTCGCCTCGGCTTCACCCTGAGCGATCCGCACCGCCTGTTCGCGCGCGGCATCCGCCGCGATGATCACGCGCTCGCGCTCGGCGTTGGCCGGCACCACTACCTCAGCCTCAAGGCGGGCCTTCTCACGTTCAGCGCGCGCCTCTTCCGCCTTCTTCTGCGCCATTTCCTGCGCCACTCGGATCGCGCCGTCGGCATCGCGCGCCGCAGACTCCGAACGGTTGCGCGCCTGCTCTTCGGCCACGCGCTGGTTGGCGAGATACTCGGCCTTTTGGGCGTTGGCGACCGACTCCGCCTCGACCGCCTCGGTGTTCAACTGCGCCGCGCGCGCACGGCGGTTGCGGTCGGCCTCCGCCTCACCGATCTCAGCTTCGGCGCTGGCGGCCGCCACAGCCACGCGCTGGTCACGCTGGCGGGTCGCCACGCCGATCTGCCCCCTCTTCTCCTGTTCCGCCACATCGACGTTGGCCTGGTTGATCGCCTCGGCCGCCGCGCGACGGCCGAGCGCAATGATATAGCCCGAGTCATCCTCGATGTCGCGGATGTTGACGTTGACCAGATGCAAACCGATCTTTTCGAGTTCGCCAGAGACCGACTCGTTGACCTTAGAGAGGAACGCCTGCCGATCTTGATTGATCTCCTCGATCCGCATGGTCGCGATCACGGCACGCATCTGGCCGAGGATGATATCCTGCGCCTGATCCCGGATCTGTT
>Ga0209407_1003711_pt1 | contig 13008 bp, 10 predicted proteins | sample AD_JPNHG3_MetaG_FD_184410 | JGI IMG/M metagenome (GOLD analysis project Ga0209407, IMG submission 184410) | Active sludge microbial communities of municipal wastewater-treating anaerobic digesters from Japan - AD_JPNHG3_MetaG (SPAdes) (version 2) | ecosystem: Engineered > Bioreactor > Anaerobic... | reverse complement strand
TTCATTGCGGTACTCATAAACTTCAGGGCACGGTTTACTATCTCAGATTTTGCCCCGCCGCGAAAGTCCCTTTTTGAGCCGCGCAAAACCGGCGCCCGGCGCGGCGGGCGGCCCGCGCCGGCGGCGGAACCGCCGGGCCGGGCTTGTGGTTTCCGGAGAATGGGCTAGCCTGTCACTCATGCCGGCCACCCCCGATTCCGGCGCCGATCTGCGCCGCCTTTCGCCCGCCGAGCTTGCCCGGCGGGGCGCGGACAGCCTGCGCGAGCATATCGCCGCGCAAGCGGCGGTGGCGCATTACAAACACGCCCCGCTCGCCTTCGCCGGGCTGGACGCTTTCCTCGCCGACCGGGAGTGTGTGCGCTACCCGACGCGGCTGGCATTCGAGCCGGGCGCGATGGAGGCGCACCAGTTTGCCCAGCCCGGCCCGGACCCGCTCGCCCCGGACTCCGAGTCCCGGGTGCTCTGGCTGCGCCCGGCCCTGCGCGGGCACCCGGACCTGGCGCTGCTGGCGGTGGCCTACATGATCCCGGTCATCAACTACGGCGACCTCGCCACCGACGAGCACTGCGTTCGCTACGGCGCGACGCTGCTCGGGATGCCCGAAGCGGACTTCTACGACGCCGTCTGCCGCATGGCCGACGCGGTGGGCGCCGCGCCCGCGCCGCCGCCCGGCGGCCCTACGGAGCCGGCTTGAGCAATTTGCGGGCTTCCTCCCGGGTAGCGTCCGCGGCGGTCTTTTCCACCACCGTCCGCAACGCCTGCTGACGCTGGCTCTCCGGCACCGCCGGCATGGGCGCGCCGGCCAGCTTGACGATGGCGGCGCAGGCGTCCTCGGCCACGGCGGAATCCCCGGCCAACGTCACCAGCAAATCCAGCGCGCCGGGAACCGGCAGGGCGCCGAGGGCCGCGATGGCCTGGCGCTTTTCCTCGGGACGCTTGAGGAGCGGCCAGGCGTCCTTGATTTTGTCCGCTTTATCGCCGTCCTTGAGCTGTTTATTCCCCTGCAGATGCTGCAGGTAGCCGCGCAGCGCGAGCACCTGGTGGGCGGGCCGGGCGCCCGACCGGGCCAGGGCCAGGAGCGGCGCCGCAACGGCGTTGTCATCGGGCCAGTTGTTGGGCCAGGTGGAAAGCGTGCGGACGGCTTCGTCCCGCACTTCCGCCTCCGAATCCTGAACGGCGGCCTGAACGGCCGCGAGCGCCTCCGGCCCGCCGGCGGAGGCCAAGGCGTGCAGCGCGAGAATGCGCAGGGCGGGATCCTGGGCGCGCGCGAGGGGCTGGAGATGCGGCACGGTGCGCGCCCCCGCGCGGCTGCTGATGGCCAGCAGCGCCGCCTCGAGGTCAGCGCGCTCCGCCGGGTTCCGGGTCTGCTCCAGCAACCGCGCCAGATCCCCCGCCTGGGCGTCGCCGCCCAGGATGCCTATCGCCTGCGCGGCGGCGCGGCGTATCCCCGCCTCCGGCTCGGCGGCGGCGCGCACAATCTCGGGCAGGGCGCGCTCCATGTGCCGCTGCCCGGCCAGGGTGATGAGCACCTCGCGGTTTTTGCCGGTGGCGCTCCGTAAAAGCTCCAGCAGCGCCGAGTCCACTCCCGGGCCGGGCAGCCGGGCCAGGGCGGCCAGGGCGGCGGACGACAGCCCGGCGTCGGGATCGGCGGCCACCTTCAACAGCGTGGGCATGCTGCCGACACTGCCCAGGCGATCCAGGATGCCCACCGCGGTCAGGCGCAGCTTTTGCGGGCCGCGGCTGGCCGCGTCCAGCAGGGTGGGCATGGCGGCAGCGTCACCGCGATCGGCCAGCGCCAGCAACAGAAACGACTGGCGCTCCGGGCGGCAGCGCGCCAGTTCGGCGGCCAGCGCCTCGGTCACCGGGCGTCCGGGCAGCTCGCGGGCGGTGCGCAGGCCGATGCCGAAAAGGTCCGGATCCGGCGAGCGCAGTTGTTCGAGCAGCAACGGCAGGCCGGCGGATTGCCGCGCCAGAATGGCCCCCCGGATGGCTTCCCGCCGCCGCTGCGCGGGCACGGGGGCGGCGCGCACGGCATCGTAGAGCTTCACGGCGTCCGCGGCCTTGCCCCCGGCCAGCCGCCGCTCCGCCCCGAGGATGCACCCCTGGGCCACCGCCGGGCGAACCGCGTCCGGCGCGACCGCCAGAAACGACCGCAGCGCCCGCGTGGCTTTCCCGTTCCCGATGCGGCCCAGCGCCTCCGCCGCCGCCGCCGCCACGGCCGGATCCGCATCCTTGAGCTTCTTCACCAGGCCGCCGACCGCCCGGGCGTCGCGGCGCACGGCGATGGAATTAATCACGCCGATGAGCAACTGGCCTTGCAGCGTGTCCAGGCCGCGCCGCAGGGCGGCCTCGGCCTCCGGGCCGGGGATGACCTCCAGGGGGATGCGCGCCCACGAGGCCAGGTGCGCGTCCGCCAGCAGCGGCGCCAGGGCCGGCACGGCGGCCGCGGTGCCGCAGAGGACTAATTGCTTGCACGCCCGCGCCTTCTCGGCGGGGGGGGCGTCGGATTGAAGCTGGCGGATCAACGCGCGCTCCTGGGCGGCGGCCTCCGGCGGCAGCGGGGCGGCCGGCGCCCGGCCGGCGGCCAGGACGAGACACCCCACGGCAAACAGCGGGGCGAGCCGCGCCGTTCGGAACGAAGAAAACAGGCTTGAACAGGTCATAGGTCTGAACTGGGCGAATGGTCTTTCCGGGTTAAGGTTGCTTACGCCGGCCACGGCTCGCGCAGGGCTTCCGAGCGGAGCCGGTTGGCCGCTTCGTCGCCGATGAACTCGTTTTTGACGGGGTCGTATTTGACCCGGCGGCCCAGGAACAGGGCGATGTTGGCCGCGTGACACGCGATGTGCGACTGGCAGGCCGCGTCGGCGTTGGCGCGGGTCTGCCCGCGCGACCGGACGGCGTCCAGAAAATCGCGGACGTGCAGGTTGGCGGGGTAGCCGGAGATTTTGGCTCCCTTGCCCGTGAGCAGCGCTTCGGTGCTGGCAACCATTTCCCCGTCGTCGCCCGTCTCGACCCAGCCCGTGTCGCCCTCGAAGCGGACCGGGCAGGTTCCCAGCTTGAGCCAGCCGTCGTTGCGCATGATCAGCTTCACGCCGTTGGCGTAGCGGGCATGCAACTGGGCGCCTTGCGGCTCATACTCGACCGGCGCGGTGCGGTCGGCGTCGTTGGCCCATTGGCAGAGATCCACACAATGGGAACCCCATTCCAGGCAGCCGCCGCCGGTCAGCCCGCCGCCCTTCTCGAAGTTGAAGCCATCCAGCAGTTTCTTGTTGTAGGGCCGCCACGCGGCCGGGCCGAGATACAAATCCCAATCCACCTGCTCCTTGTCCGGCTCCGGCTCCGGCTCCAGCCAGCCGCTGGTCTCGGCCTTCAGCCCCCCCGGATGCGCATGCAGGGTCTGGAGCCGGCCAAGCTTGCCCCGCCGGGCCAGGTCCACCGCAAAAATGAAGTTCGGCAGGCTGCGCCGCTGGGTGCCGGCCTGAAAAACCCGGCCCGTGCGGCGGAACGTCTCCGCCAGCGCCAGGCTCTGGGCGATATTCCGGGTGCAGGGTTTCTCGCAATACACATCCTTGCCGGCCTCGGCGGCCAGGATCGAAGCGGTCCCATGCCAGTTCGGCCCGGTGGCGATCAGCACGGCGTCCAGGTCGGCGCGCGCGAGCAACTCGCGCAGATCGCGATACATGGCGCAATCCTGGTTGCCGTATTTGTTATCCGCCCGCTTTTTGATGGCCTCGCGCCGCGCGGCCTTGATATCGCAAATCGCCACAAACCGCACGTCCGGCTCCTCCATGAAACAGCCCAGCACATAATTCCCCCGGCTGCCGATGCCGATGGCGCCCAGCACGATCCGCTCGCTGGGCGCCACCCCGCCGTCCCGCCCCAGCACCGCCCCGCGCACCACTTGCGGCGCCGCCAGCAAAACGCCGGCCGGCAAGACCGCCTTCAGAAATCGGCGGCGGTTGAATTCCCACCCCGGGCCGGCCGGCCGCGCACGGGGCGGATTGAGCGAATGTTGCGTCTCTGCGGGGACAATGCGTTTCATGGTCATTCTCAGTTTCTTTCGGACACTACTCATGCAACCGCGCCAGTATGTCCCAAAGCCAGCCCCCTTGTCCATGCTGCTTTTCACGAAAAACCATCCCGCCCGGCCCGCGCGCTTGGGCCCGCGCCCCCCGTCGGCCCGCCGCCGCCGGGCGGCCTGGGCGCGCCGGCCGGAAAGCGGAACGGGCGTCCGCCGCGGGTTTGCTTTTTGGCTCGAATCCGGGCGCGGCTCTGCGATAATAAATCCGGGCATGAGCGAACTGGATACAATCCGCCGGAAAACCGGCTTCATCATTGATATGGACGGGGTGGTTTACCACGGCAACCACCTGTTGCCGGGCACCCGCGAATTCCTGGAATGGCTGCGCGTCCAGCGAAAAAAGTTCCTGTTCCTGACCAATAGCAGCCGCGGCACCCCGCGCGAGCTCAAGCAAAAGATGTCCCGCCTGGGCGTCAGCCTCGAAGAAGACCATTTCTATACCAGCGCCCAGGCAACCGCCGCCTTCCTCCGCACCCAACAACCCGGCGGCAGCGCCTTTGTGATCGGCGACGCCGGCCTGACCAACGCCTTATACCAGGCCGGCTTTACCCTGAACGACGTCAACCCGGACTACGTCGTCGTCGGCGAAAGCAGCAGCTACGACTACGACAAACTGACCCACGCCATCCGGTTGGTCTTGAAGGGCGCCCGGCTCATCGGCACCAACCCGGACCTGACCGGGCCAACGGACAAGGGCCTGGTCCCCGCCACCGGCGCGCTCATCTCCCCCATCGAACTCTGCACCGGGGCCAAAGCCTATTACATCGGCAAACCCAACCCCCTGATCATGCGCCACGCCCTGAAAGTCCTCGGCTGCCAGCGCGAGGAAACCGCCATCATCGGCGACCGCATGGACACCGACATCATCGCCGGCATCGAATCCGAAATCGAGACCGTGCTGGTCTTGAGCGGAGTCACCGCCCGGGAAGACCTGGGCAAATACGCCTACCGGCCACATCACGTCCTGCCCGAAGTCGGCGCCATCGTGCCCGGCTGAACCGGAACAATCCCGGCTCCGCCCCCATTCCCCCCTGGCCCGCGTAGCCCCCGGAGTTTTACCGGCGAAAGCCGCCCGGCATTCAATGGCCATGCCGCTGACTCCATCCCCCAGAAAATTCGAAAAAACAGCGGCCCGGGCAGTCGAGCTTGCCCAAACCGTAGCTCCGACAGACCCTTTATTTAGCAATTTCAACGGCATAGCCGCCGAATCCCGCCTTTTTCACCAATAAAATCAATGGTTTAAGTATAGAGAGGGATAGAATAAAGTCAGAATCCTGCCAACTTCCGCATACCCCGAACATACCTCGCATTCACCCTGCCCCTACGCCGTGTACAAGGGGTGTACAACGGATGCTCACCGGAAAAACATAGGATTTTAGCTGGTACACCTGATGGGCATCCCTTGTACACCCCTTGTACACGGCGTAGAAGCAGGGAAAAACCAAGGCATCTGGATGAAGGCGCACCCAGGCCGGAATAATTTGGGTTCCACCCGGATTCCATCCCTCCTCGCAATCGTAAATAGCTGATTTTACAGCCGAAAGGCAACGTGGATTCGACGGTTATATCGTGGAAATCGCCAGCCAAAAGGCCTGAGAAGGCTACGGCCTGGACGGCCATACCTCTCCAGATTCCGGTGAAATGACGCCAAGCCGTTGTATTTTCCAACTAAATCGCCCAAGCTTAAAGCACCATTAACGTTAACGCTCCGTCAAACTGTGCGCTGGAAGTCAAAAATTAACCAAAATATGTCATTTCCGCCCCGGCGCGCGGGCCTCCGGCCCGCTTTCAATGTTCTACTAACAGCAGCGGGGCTACAGTCTGTAGTCCAGCGAATTGCCATTCCCCACAACCTCCCAATCCCACCCAGATGCAAAAACAGTCAGGGTTGCTCGTGCCGAGGGGCCAATCCAACCCGCTTTGTTGATAGGACGCTGAAAGCGGGCCAGAGGCCCGCGCGCCGGCGGGTTGCCCTTCCCTACAACCTCCCAATCCCGCCCGAATGCAAAAACAGTCAGGGTTGCTCGTGCTGAGGGGCCAATCCAACCCGCTTTGTTGATAGGACGCTGAAAGCGGGCCAGAGGCCCGCGCGCCGGCGGGTTGCCCTTCCCTACAACCTCCCAATCCCACCCAGATGCAAAAACAGTCAGGGTTGCTCGTGCCGAGGGGCCAATCCAACCCGCTTTGTTGATAGGACGCTGAAAGCGGGCTAGAGGCCCGCGCGCCGACGGGTTGCCCCTGCAGTGCATGCTTCCGGCGGGCGTTGTCAATCAGGATACGGCGCATTGCCTCGGCGGCGGCAGCGAAAAAACGGGCGCGGTTCTGATAGTTTGTATGCCCCGGGCCACTTCCGCGCAGCCACGCCTCATGCACCAGTGCGGTCGGCTGGAGGGGCTGGCCGGGCAGTTCGCGCGCCATCTTCGCTGCCGCGACTTGCGCAGCTCCGTATAGACCCGCGGCAGCAGTTGCGTGGCCGTTTGCGGATCGTCCCGTTAGGCCGCCTCCAGCACCCGGGCAATGTCACCCTTGCCCGGATTCTCACAGCAAGTATTTGGGATCGTAATTCACACCGTGCCTGGCCAGGAGTGCTTTCAACTCCTCCTTAAAGCTCCGCTTTCGATGATGCTCCTCCTGGTGCTCGATGTACCGGCTCACCGTCTCGCGCAAACTCGCGCTCACCGTGAAAAGCGAATACCCCTCCTGCCATTCAAATGCGCGCTCGTGCTGCGCCGCCGCCCAGACCGAAGTCGCCTTCTTGAGTTCGCGCACGAAGTCGGAAAGGCAATGCGTGGGCTTCAGCCCGATCAGCGCGTGGACAGGGTCCTGGACGCCGCCGACCTTCAACGGCACGCCCTCCAGTCCGCGCACGGTGCCGCCCAGATATTCGTGAAGGCGCGGGCGCCACTCCGGCCGAATGAACGGCCGGCGTTCCTTGGTGGAGCAGACCCAGTGATAATGCAGGCTATGGTAAGTGGAACCCATATCCGGACACTCCTCACCCCGCGTTCCCAGGCAATCGGTTTCAGCCCGCAGGGCTGACAGACGGTAGCCGGGGGTCGGTTCGGGCAACAGGAACCGACCACCGGACCCCGGGCGCACGCAATCCGCGCACCCCAAAGGGGTGCCAGAACTCTTCGACCAAACCCACATTGAGCAAAACCATCGCTCGGTCCCTTGGAGGTTCAGTCATTACCAGCCGCGGGTTCATCCGCACCCGGCACGCTGGCACCCCTCTGGGGTGCATCCCCCCCTCGCGCCGCCGCTTCCCGGAGGCCGCCCCCCTCTCCCCCGCGACCTCCGGCTATCGTCTGCCAACCCTCCGGGTTGAGCTCCCATATTATCCCGTTGAAAGGGTTGTTAAGGGTGGAGGGGATGTCCCTGCCCGCGCCGTTGGGCACGATCCTGTTCCGTGGCGTCCTCTCGGCGCTCGGGATAGGCCGCGGAAACTTACGGGGGTAATGTGTGCATAAAGAGTTTGCGGCCCAGGCTTGTTCTTAATACGTTCGCCGCATGCTGGGTGAGACCCAAAAACTAATTCTACCTCACCGGCGCGGCGCTTCGCGGCTGCGGGCGCGCCCCAGGCAACCTTTTATTCACAGCCAATGAAAGACGCGTCCCAGCCCGGCTGCCCGGCGGCGGGGTTGTCGCGGGCCTGGTACGCAGCGCCCGTGGCGGAGTTTCGACGCCATGAGCCGGACCTTATAATTGGGCGACTGACGAGCAATAGCGATTTTACAGTGCTCCCCAATCAGAGGGAAGCGTGGCGGGTCCAGATAGACTTGCTGAAAAACTGCCTGGACGGATTGAACGGCCGGCTGTTTTTGGAGTTCAACATCCCGCGCATGGGCCGGAGGATTGACGCCGTGCTCCTGTTGGGTCCGATCATCTTTGTGATCGAGTTCAAAGTGGGGGAGCGTTCATTCACACAGGCCGCGGTGGAGCAGGTGTGGGATTATGCGCTGGATTTGAAAAATTTCCACGAGGCCAGTCATGCGGCGGCCATCGTTCCGATTCTTCTGGCGACCGAAGCCGCGGGAACGGAACGACCACAACTCCAGGCGGATGAAGACAAGGTTTATCGCCCGCTTCGAATTGACGCCGGCCGCCTGCGCGAGGTCGTGGACCTGGCCCAGCAAAAAATCGAGGGTGAACAGATCAATGAAGCGGACTGGTTGCGGGCGCCGTATCGTCCGACGCCAACGATCATCGAAGCGGCACGGGCTCTTTATGCCCAACATTCGGTCGAGGCGATTGCGCGTTATGACGCGGGCGCGCAAAACCTGCGGGTCACTTCGGCCCGGTTGGAGGAGTTGGTGGACGAGGCGAAGTCCCAGGGCCGAAAACTGGTTTGCTTCGTCACCGGGGTTCCGGGCGCCGGCAAGACCTTGGTGGGGCTGAATCTTGCCACCCAGCGCCGGGACCCGAATCAACCCACCCACGCGGTCTTTCTCTCGGGAAACCGGGCCTTGGTCGCCGTGCTGAGGGAGGCGCTTACCCGAGATGAAGTGGCGCGACAACGGCTCCAGGGAACCCGGGTTCGGAAGGGAAAGGTGGCGGAAAGCGTCAAGGCGTTCATTCAGAATGTTCATCATTTCCGTGACGACGCGTTGTTTGACCCCAGGCCCCCGAGCGAGCATGTCGCCATTTTCGACGAAGCGCAGCGCGCGTGGAACCAGCAGCAGACGGCCCATTTCATGCGCCAGAAGAAGAAACAAGCGGGATTCGATCAATCCGAGCCGGAGTTCCTGATTTCCTGCATGGACCGCCATCCGGATTGGGCCGCGGTCATCTGCCTGGTCGGCGGCGGCCAGGAAATCCACCGGGGAGAGGCTGGCCTTGATGCGTGGTTGAAAGCGGTCAATGCCAGGTTTCCGCATTGGCACCTGCACCTTTCGGCACGGCTTACGGATAGCGAATATGCAGCCGGCAAGGCGTTGGAAGTAATCGCTGGACGGGAGAACAGCCATTTCGATGACAGCCTCCACCTGGCCGTATCCATGCGATCGTTCCGGGCGGAAACCGTGTCGGCTTTTGTAAAGGCGTTGCTCGATTGCGAAAAGAAAGACGCGCGGGCGGCGCTGGCGCAATTTGCGAAACGATACCCGGTGGTGGTCACCCGCAATCTGGACAAAGCGAGGCAGTGGATCCGGGCGCGCGCCCGGGGAAGCGAGCGGTATGGCCTGGTGGCGTCGTCAAAAGCCCAGCGGCTGAAACCGCACGCCGTTGACATTCGTGTGGATGTTGACCCAGTCCATTGGTTTTTAAACAGCAAGGCGGATCCGCGGTCGAGCTACTACCTGGAAGATGCCGCCACCGAGTTTCAGGTGCAGGGCTTGGAGCTTGATTGGGCGTGTGTCACATGGGATGGCGATCTGCGGTTCACTGGCTCAGATTGGGGTTATTATGATTTCCGTGGCACCCGTTGGTGCAAGGTTCAAAACGATTTCAATCGCCGCTATCTCCGCAATGCGTACCGGGTCCTGCTGACCCGCGCGCGGCAGGGAATGATTATTTTTGTTCCGCCCGGGGATGGGAACGATCCGACGCGAGCGCCCGGATTCTACGACCCCACGTTCAATTACCTAACCGAGGTGGGGATTCCGGTTGTGGAGTAATTACTACCCGAAGGGGCGGCGCGCGGGCGGGGGTCAGGCCGGGGCGGGGGCGGGGTGGGTGTAGCGGCGGGCGAGTTCGCGGGTGGTGGAAAGGAGGCGCTGGCGCAGCTCGGGCGGGGCCAGGACGGTGGCGTGCGCGCCCCAACTCAGGATGTATTGCTCGATTTCTTCGAGGCCGCTCAGGCGGAGGCGGAGCTGGGAGCGGCCATCGGGGAATTCCTTGATTTGCTGGCTGGGATGCCAGCGGCGGCCGCGCAGGATGTCGGTGAGCCAGGGGTCCATTTCGATGACGACGTGGTAGTCGCCCTGGCCGCTCATGATGCCGAGGCTGGCGGCGAAGTGCTGGCGGGGATTGAAGCCGGGGGGGATTTGGAATTTGTCGCGGGTGACGACGACGTCGCGCATGCGGCCCAGGACGAAGGTGCGGAGGGCGCGGCGCTGGAGGTCGTGGGCCAGGAGGTACCAGCGGTGGCTGAATTCGAACAGGTGGTAGGGGTGGACGCGGCGCGGTTCGGCGTGGCGCTGGCCGGGTTTGCGGTAGTGGAAGCGCAGGGCCAGGCGGTCGGTGAGGGCGCCGGTGACTTGCTCGAAGAGTTTGAGGTCGGCGTCTTCGGGCGCAAAGGGGCGAAGGGAGAGGACTTCGTCAAGGCTTTGCAGGGTGAAGCGTTCGTCGTCGTCGAGGCGGTCGGCGAAACGTTTGAAGGCCAGTTCGAGGGGTTTTTCCAGGGCGGTGCCGCGGTAATGTTCGAGGGCTTTGTGGGCGACGCAGACGGCGAAGAGCTCGCGGGAGCTGACGGGGACGATGGGCAGGCCCGCGACGGGGGCGGTCAGGTAATAGCCGTGGCGCTGTTTGTCGTATTCGATGGGCAGTTCCAGGTCGTCGCGCATGCAGTCCAGGTCGCGCGCGACGGTGCGGGCGGAAATTTCAAGTTCGGCGGCGACGGTGGCGCAGTTGGGGTATTTGCCGTCCTGGAGGAGGCCGAGGATTTTCTTCATGCGGCCCAGGGCGCGGCGCTTCACGGGGCCGGGCTTGACGGGGCGGCGGCGGGGGGCCCGGGGAGCGCGGGCCGGGGACGACGAACGCGGTTCAGCTTTCATGGCGGGCAGCATAGCAGAGGGGGTCTGACATTTGGAGGGGGAGACCGGAAATAATTTGCGGGCCGGCGGACGGGGCGCGGGGGGTCGGGGGGGAGCGCGCCGGGAGCGGGGCCGGCGCCGGCCCCGCCGGGAGCCGTCCGGGGGGATGGCAAAATGTGAATAACTTTGGGAAAAACATTTGCCGGCCTACCCCCGTATTTGTCAGAGGGGCGGTTGTAGAGTGCTGGACAAATGAACAGTTCCAGACCAAAACCGATGGGGACGCCGGTGAATGCGTCCCAGGAAGCGGCGGCGGCGCCGGAGTGGTGGACCGCGCTGCCGGCGGGGGAGCGGCAGTTTCTGCGGCGGCTGGCGCGGCTGGTGCGCGCCGCCCGGCGGAGCCGCGCGCCGGAGGTGGCCCGGGCGGCGGCGAAATGGGAGCGGGCGCTGGCGTGCTTTATCAAGGTGCGGCTGCGGCACGAGCGGCGGGGGGGAGGCCGCGCGCATTGAAGCCCGCGGATTGCCGGGATGGCAGCGACGGTTCCAACGGAGGCGCTCACGCGGTATCTCGCGGCGACGCCGCAGCAGCAGGAGGTCATTGACCGCTTCCTGCGGCGGGGCGCGCCCGCGTCCGGCGCCGGGCCGCGGGGCGGGGCGCGGGATGAGGTGCGGGAGGCGCTGCGGCGGATCGAGCAAAAGGTGGACGCGGTGAAAGCGCGGCTGGAGGGCGGCGCGGCGGCGCCGGAGGCCCCGGCGAGCGCGGGCGAGGCGGAGCGGGTGTTTCTCCTGCTGCAACGGCTGGAGGGCGAGCCGAAGCAGCGAAAGGCGCCGCTGCCGCTGGTGTTCCGGTTGCTGGTGTTGCGGGGATTGTCGCAGCGGGCGGCGGCGGCGCGATGCGGGTGCGCGGAGTCGTTGATTTCGGCGCGGGCGGCGGCGCTGGAGCGGGCGTTTGGGTTGAGCCTCGAACGGCTGCGAGCGTATGCGTCCGCGCTGGTGGAAATGGAAACCGCGGTCAAGGGCGGCCGGACGCGGCGCAAGCGCGACGGACAGCCAGATGATTTTGCGCACGGGGACGAAGCGGCGGAAGGCGGCGAAGCTGAGGAGGATGAGGGAGGATGTCCAGACGCCGCGTGAGAGCACGCGGCCTCCGCACCGGCCTGCCACCGCCAACCCCAAAAAATTGCCCTTGCGCGAAGCCTCCCCGCCCGCCAGCCTTCCCGTATTACCTCGGGGCGGACTTCCTGCCCAAGGAGTGGCGGGAAGCCGAATCGCCTTCGGGCCGTAATAGGCAGACAATTAAAACAACAATTAGAGAGAACAGACGTTATGAAAATACTATCTGCTCCGCGTACGGGCAGCCTGGGCGCGGAAACTTACTACCAGTCCCCGTTCGGCGTGTGCGCCCGGCGGCGCACCGTTCCCCGGGACCGGCCTTCTAACCGCAAAGCGGCCGCACGGTCGTACTTCGGGATCTCCTCGCGGGAGTGGGGCCTCAAGCTCACCGAAGCGCAGCGCGAGCGTTGGAACGCCGCGGCGCTGCACGTTCCCAGCCGGCCCTGGATGGGGCAGTATTCGCACTTAAGTGGGCAGCAGTTTTGCGTCCAGATCAACAGCACCCTGCGGGGGCTGGGTCTGGCGCCGGTGGAGGAACCGCCCGCCCCGGTGGTCTTCGGCCCCAATCCCGTCACCGGACTGGAGATCGTCAATGACGCGGAAGACGGAGTTCGGCTGCGGCTGAATGTCGGGGCCACCCATGAAGACATCATGGTCTTTGGGCAGCCGCCGTGCAGCGCGGGCCGGATGAAACCCCGCCGGGCCTATTACTTGGGCCTGTTGGGCCCAAGCCAGAACGGGCAAAGCGACATCACAGACCTCTACGCCGCCCGGTTTGGGCGGCCCGTCCCAGGGCAGAAGGTATTTATCGCCGTGGTTCAGACCCGGAACGGCTGGAAAGGCCAAAGTCGGGTTCACAACGCCATCGTCCCGCCGCCGCCGATGTTGAAATCTCAGCAAGCGGCTGAAACGGCGAGGGTTAAGAAATCGAAGCCCGCCGCCGCCTCGGCATCCACCACCGCCTACAAGGCCGTCTCTTCTCCGTCCTTTCCAGTTATGTACAAGGGGAGTACATCGGAAGCCCGACAGGAGCACATGGAAAATAAGCATGAGCCCCCTTTGAGCCTCCTTTGTACCCCCGTTGTACACGGCCTAATGGGAGCGTTAGGCTGGCTGGGGCGG
>Ga0209407_1003701_pt1 | contig 13029 bp, 14 predicted proteins | sample AD_JPNHG3_MetaG_FD_184410 | JGI IMG/M metagenome (GOLD analysis project Ga0209407, IMG submission 184410) | Active sludge microbial communities of municipal wastewater-treating anaerobic digesters from Japan - AD_JPNHG3_MetaG (SPAdes) (version 2) | ecosystem: Engineered > Bioreactor > Anaerobic... | reverse complement strand
CCATGTCGAGCTACTACAAGGCCCGGCAGATCGCGGAGACACTCAAGACCTGGATCGAAAAGAAGGAATTCCTGCTGGGCGAGCCCCAGGCGCTCCTTCCCTCGGTCAGCACGGAACCGGCCGGGGGTCACCGGAAACGCTGAGACCGTTGTCGGGGGGATGGCGGATGAAGGCGGGCAGAGTGCTTCTGCTGTTCCTGATCCTCACGGGGTCGGTCATCCTCTTCGGTAACCGGGGGGTCCTCGACAATCACCGCCTCAACCAGAAGCTTCTCGATCTGCGGCAGGGCAACGACGAGCTGGCCGCGAAGAACGACGCCCTGAAAAAGGAAATCCTCCTGCTCCGCAACGACCTGCGTTACATCGAGAGGGTGGCCCGCGACGAGCTCGGCATGGTGAAGCCGAGCGACCGGGTTTACCGGCGCGTCGACTGAATCCTTTCCAATCCAGAACGTGAGAAGGTAAGAGGGTAAGACGGTTGGATCAGCCGGCAGTCCATCGCCGGCCCCCTGCCTGCCGGACCTTCTCACCTTCTTCCCCTCTCAACTTCTTCCCCCCTGCAAGGGTGTCAAAAAGCCTGACAGGGCTCCGGAAACGCAGTCCCGAAGCCCTTTTCACGGCCTCCGCTCCTTTCGGGGCCCCGTCCCCTGCAAATTTCATTTAACCCCGGCCCCATCCCTGCCGATTAGTAACGTTGGGAGTTTGCCCGGCCGCAAGGCCTGCCGGCCGGACATCCTGCGGGATGCCCGGCCGAAAAGGCCTCCAAATCAAGGCCTTCCGGGGTTACGGCCGAGACAGCCCCTCCAGGGGCCGATTCCCGGGTCGACCGTGGCACAGTGCTTGCTTAACGTATTGCCCGTAGTGGTGTGAAGTGAATCGGCCTTAACCCATCTCCCCGATGCCGGTTGTCCGGCCGGAAGAGACCGCCAGACACAGAGGACCCCATGCTCAAACTCAACGGCCTGTTTTCCAGCAAGAAGCAGATTGCGGGGCTCGACATCGGATCCAGTTCCGTGAAGCTCGCCGAGATCGCCGAGGGACCCGACGGCTACACGCTGCAGAATTTCGCCAGCATCCCCCTCGCGAAGGGCATCATCGCCGACGGCATCATCGCCAACCCCAATGCCCTGGTCGAGCGCATCAAGGAACTCCTCAAGATCTCCCGCTGCAAGGCCCGCACCGTCGTCACCTCTCTTTCCGGATACTCCGTCATCGCCAAGAAGATCGGCTTCCCCTCCATGGACGAGGAGTCGCTGCGCGAGCTGATCAGCGACGAGATCGAGAAGTACCTTCCCTTCGGCGACATGAAGGACGTCAACTTCGACTTCCAGATCCTGGGGTCCAGCGACATGAGCCCGGGGCAAATGGAGGTCTTCCTCGTGGCCGCCAAGAAGGACGTCGTGCAGAGTTACGTGGACACGCTGAAGAAGGCGGGGCTCGATGTGGCCATCATGGACGTGGACTCCTTCGCCCTCGAGACGATGTACGAGGAAAACTACGATTACGGGCACGAGGACGTCTGCATCCTCGTCAACATCGGGGCCAGCATGACGAACATCAACGTCGTCAAGGGAGGGGCCTCCATCTTCATCCGCGATTTCCCGCTGGGCGGCACCTCGATCACGGAAAACCTCCAGGACAAGACGGGGGTCTCCTTCGAGGAGGCCGAGCGCATCAAGCTCGACAAAGCCGCCTCGGGAGACGAGCAGAGCCGGGATGAGCTCCTCGCCTACGCGGATCCCCTGCTGCTGGAGATCGAGCGCTCCGTCGATTACTTCCGGTCGACCTACCCGGGCAAGTTCATCAAGCAGATCCTGCTCTGCGGCGGGACGGCCCGGATGCCCGGGATCGCAGACGCGCTGCTGCAGCGGCTCAACGTGGAGGTCGAGATCGCCAACCCCTTCCGCAAGGTTTCGGCCGACAAGAAATCGTTTTCCGCCGAGGACCTGAAAGAAATCGGGCCGCAGGCCTCGGTCGGTGTCGGGCTCGCCATGAGGAGGATCGGGGACAAATGATCAAGGTCAACCTGCTTCCCTACCGGGAAAAGAAAAAGGAAGTCCAGTCGAAGAACCAGGCCGTCATCCTCGGTTCCCTGGGGGCCGTGTTCGCGGTGCTGCTCGTCGGTTTCCACGTCTTCACCGTGATGAAGCTCAGCGAGCTCGAGAGCGAGGTGCAGGGCACCCAGCAGAGGCTCCAGCAGCTCAAGTCGAGCATCGGCGACATCAACCAGTACAAGAAGGCGAAGGAGATCCTCGAAAAGCGGCTCCACATCATCAGCTACCTCGAGAAGAACCGTTTCGCCAAGGTCTATTTCCTCGATGAGCTGACCGCCATGGTCCCGGCCAACCAGGTCTGGGTCAAGTCGATGAAGGAAACGGAGGCGGACGTCAAGATCGACGGCTTCGCACGGGACAACGTCGCCATCGCGAAGTTCATGCGCAACCTGGAGAAGTCCAAGCACCTCACCACCGTCGACCTCGTCTCGTCCAAACAAACCGAAATCGCGGGCAACAAGCTGAAGCAGTTCACCCTGTCCTGCGGTCTCAAGAAGGGGTTCTGAGCATGGCACTGAGCGTAGACGATCTCAAGAAAATGCCCGTCCGGCAGAAGGTCCTGGCGATGTTCGTGCTCTTCATCCTGCTGGGGTTCGCCTATTACTCGCTCTACTACCAGAACGCCATGCAGGAGGAAGAGAGGCTCCAGCAGAATCTCGCGGCCCTTCAGGCGGAGCTCACCCAGAAGCAGAAGCTCATGGAGGAGAAGCTCAAGTTCGAGCGGGAGATCGCCCAGCTGCAGGAGCAGCTCAAGGTGGCCATGGCCAAGCTGCCCGAGCAGAAGGAGATCCCGGGCCTGCTGATCTCCATGTCGGAGGCCGAGAACATCGGCGGCGTGGAGTTCCAGCTCTTCGAGCCCCTGGCCCCCGTCGAAAAGGAATTCTACGCCGAGCTGCCCGTGAAGATTTCGCTCACCGGGGTCTATCACGACACGGCCACGTTCTTCGAAAAAGTGGCGAAGCTGCCGCGCATCGTCAACGTGTCGGACATCTCCATGGAGCGGCGCGAGGGGACCAAGGACGGCAACGGCGCCAAGGGCCCCACCCTGGCCACGAGTTTCCTGATCAAGACCTACATGTTTGTCGAAAAGCCCGTTGAAGGGAGCAAGAAGGCGGATGGAACGGACAAGAAAGCAGTGCAGAAAAAGTAAGCCCCTGGCGGGAAGCCTGGCTCTCGTCTTCCTGCTTGCGGTTTCCGCAACGGCGGCCCCGCCGCAGGCCCCGCCCGCGGCCGCGCCCGCGCCCGCGACGGTGGCCTCGGCCGTGCCCGCCGCCGCGCCGGCCGCGGTGAAGCCCGAGGCGGCGGCCCTCGAGATCCCGGACTACCGGTACGACCCGAAGGGCAAGACGGACCCCTTCAAGCCCTTCGTGCGGCTCGAGCTGCCCACCCCCGCGAAGAAGGGTCCGGAGAAAAAGAAGTACACGGGCCACCTCACCCCCCTGCAGCGGGTGCCCCTGGACAAGGTCCGCCTGACGGGCATCGCCGGCTCGACGGACAAGCGCGCGGCCATGGTCGAGGACGGGTCGGGCAAGGGCTACATCGTCTACCTGGGCACGCTGATCGGCGAGAACGGCGGCCGGGTGATCCAGATCCTCCCCGACCGGGTCATCGTCGAGGAGAAGGTCGGGGAAGGCGGCAAGGGCAAGGAAAAGTCGCATCGCGTGGCGCTGAAGCTCCATAAAGAAGAAGGCGAGGGAAGACCATGAAGAAGCTGAGCCTGTGGGCACTGACGATTTCACTCTGTGTGATGCTGGTTGCCGGCTGCGCAACGATGAACGCCGGGCCCGACCCGGCGGCCGATGCGGCCGCCAAACCCGGGGCACCGGCCGATGCGGCCGCCGCCTTCGGCTATATCGAGAAGATCGCCTTCGACAAGTCGGCGGACAAGGAGAAGGTCGTCATCACGACCTCCCGGCTCATGGGCTACACGGCCTCGCGCGAATCGGCCCGGACGCTCGTGGTCACCTTCGACCGGATGATGGTGCCCGACGAGCTGAAGAGGAAGACCGCCGAGGGGGGCCTCAATGTCATCGAGGGGGTCACCGGCGAACAGGTGAAGACGGGCGAGCGGCCCGTCGCCACCCTCCGGATCTCCCTGCGGGACGCCGTCCCCCACCTCGTGCGCGAGGAGGGGAACCGGCTGATCGTCGACGTGGACACCGTCAGCCTGCCCCGCAGCGAGGCGATGAAGAACGAAGTGGGCAAGATCGAGGCGATGCGCCCCGCGCCGAAGGCCCGGGAGAACAAGGTCGAGAAGAAGGAATCGAAGGTCTACACGGGACAGAAGATCACGGCCGATTTCCAGGATGCCAACGTCCGGAGCGTCTTCCGCCTCATCGCCGAGGTGAGCGGCCTCAACATCGTGGCCGGCGAGGACGTGAAGGGCACCGTCACGATGAAGCTCAACGAAATCCCCTGGGACCAGGCCCTGGAGACGATCCTCGACATCCAGCAGCTGGGGACCAAGCGTCAGGGCAACGTGATCGTCGTCATGCCCGCGGACAAGATCAAGAAGGCCGAGGAGCAGCGCCTCAAGGAGGACGTCTCCCGGGGCAAGCTCAAGCAGATCTCCATCGAGGCCCAGATCGTCGAGGCCAACGAGACCTTCACCCGCAGGCTCGGCGTCCAGTGGGGCGCCGGCGGCGCGACCAACATCAACAGCACGAACCTCGGCATCCTTGGCGGCTCCGCCGGGTACGCCACGCAGACGACGTCGACGGGGACGACGGGCGCCACGACGATCGCCCAGACCCTGCCCAACGGCATCGGGTTCACCGGCAGCAACCTCGCCGTGAACTTCCCCTACACCTACTCGGCCACGCCGCTCCTGGGCGTCGTCGCAGGGGGGAGCAATTACGTCATCAGCGCCCAGATCCACGCCCTGGAGAGCACGAGCGAGGGCAAGATCATCTCCTCGCCGAAGGTCACGACGCTCGACAACGTCAAGGCGACGATCAAGCAGGGCGAGGAGATCCCCTACGTCACGGAGTCCACCTCGGGCGGCGTCGTCACCCGGACGATCCAGTTCAAGGAGGCGGTGCTCAAGCTCGACGTGAAGCCGACCATCACCCCCGAGGGCAAGATCTCCATGGAGATCAAGGCCACCAACGACTACGCCGATTACTCCCGGTCGATCCAGGGCAACCCGCCCATCAACAAGAACGAGGTGGATTCGACCGTCGTGGTTCAGGACGGCGACACGATCGTCATCGGCGGCATCTACAAGTCGACGGACAACAAGGCCGTTGCCGGCGTGCCCGGCCTCTACAAGATCCCGCTCTTCGGCTGGCTCTTCAAGGCGGAGGACGAGCAGAAGCTCAAGCGCGAGATCCTCATCTTCATCACGCCGAGGGTCGTTCCGGACACCCAGGTGGCCCAGAACCTGTGACGGGGAGGAAGCGCCCCGAAGGACGAAGGCCCCGCGATCCGCGAGATCGCGGGGCCTTCTGTTTTGAACCTTGACACACCCGGGACGCTGTGCTAGTGCCCCGGACTGAGCGGGAACATCGGAAGAGCGGACAAGAAGACGGACGAAAAGGGGACGGAAATCGGCCGATGGGAAAGGACGGCGAGAGGAGCGGCTCCGGGGTCGTGCGGCTCGGTGACGTGGTGGACCGCAGGGCATTTATCTCCCGGGCCGAGGCCTGCCTGGAGCAGGACCCCGCCCTTGCCGTGGACATGGCCCTCGAGCGCCTGAGGGTTTACCCCGACGATGTCGAGGCGCGGGTCGTTCTCGGCATCGGGTGGTTCCGCAAGGGGGAAACGGCCCCGGCGCTCGACGTGCTGAGGGACCTCGCCGGCGACGTGACCCGGTGGTCGCCGGCGTTTCGTGTCCTTGCCGATCTGTGCCGCGCGCAGGGCCTCGACGACGAGGCCGATCGGGCCTCCCGCATCTACATGGCGCTCAACCCCGAATCCGCGGAGGCCATCCAGGACCTCGAGGACCGTCTGCGCAGGGAGAGCCGCGCCTACCCGGAGACGGCCGAGAAGCCCGACGAGGAGGCCGGGCTGCCCCGGGCGGCCGATTTCAAGACCCTGACCCTGGCCGATCTCTATGCCCGGCAGGGCTACCGGGAGCTCGCCGAGGCGCTCCTGAGGGAAATCCTGGCCGCGGACCCCCGGAACCGCGCCGCCCTGGAGAGACTCGACAGGCTGCAGTCGCTGTCCGGCGGGGACGCCAGGCCCCCGCTGCAGGCCGAGACGGCCCCGGCCCGGGACGACAAGGACCTGTTTTTCGGGGACCCCGCCGCACCCCCCTTCCCGGGCCTGTTCAGCCGGTCGGTCCGCACGGAGTCGCTCGAGGCCGAGGAAGCCCAAACGCCGGGGCCCGCCGACGGCCCGCAGGAGGCCCCGGACCGCCGCGCCGCTCTCGTCGGGACCCTCAACCGCTGGCTCACCGCCCTGGACAGGATGAAGAAGCATGCCTGACAGCCCGTCAACGGCCGCGAGACTGTCCCGGTTGCGGAAACTTATCCGCCGCGCGGGCGTGGATGCGATTCTCATCCTCGATCTCAAAAACATCCGTTACCTGACGGGCTTCTCGGGAAGCGACGGGGCCCTCCTGGTGGGCTCCGGGAAGCCCTCCCTGCTCGTGGACGGACGCTACACGACCCAGGCCGCAAGAGAGGCCCCGGGGGCCCGGGTGGTGCTCTACCGCGACAAGGCCGAGGGGATTGCCGATGCCCTGGCGGAGGGTCGGTACGGCATGGTCGGCTTCGAGCCCTCCGCCATGTCCGTGGCGCTTTTCCGCGCCCTGCGGCGCAAGGCGAAAAACGTCCGCTGGAAGCCCCTTGCGTCTGAACTGGCGGACCTGCGCGCTGTGAAGGACCCTGCCGAGATCGGCCAGATCCGCAAGGCGATCCGGATCGCGACGGGGGCGATGCAGTCGACCCTGGGGAGCATACGCCCCGGCGCGTGCGAGCTGGACATCGCCGTCGAACTCGAATACAAGATGCGGAAAAAAGGGGCGGAGGGCCTCGCCTTTGACACGATCGTTGCATCGGGTCCCAACAGCGCCCTTCCCCACGCGCGGCCGGGCAGACGGAAGATCCGGCCGGGGGACTTCGTGGTCGTCGATTTCGGGGCCGTCAGCGGCGGGTACCATTCGGACGAAACCTGCACCTTCGTGATCGGCCGCGCGGGCCGGAGCCACGAGAAACTCTATGCCCTCGTCAAGGAGGCCCACGACAGGGCCCTGGAGGCGGTGAGGCCCGGCGTGCCGTGCCGCGACGTGGACGCCGCCGCGAGGGCCGTCATCGAAAAGGCAGGCTACGGGCCCCTCTTTTCGCACGGGACGGGGCACGGGGTGGGACTCGACATCCACGAGGCCCCCCGGCTCTCGGCCCTGTCGGAGGCGGTCCTCGAGGAGGGCATGGTCGTCACGATCGAGCCGGGGATCTATCTTCCCGGTCGCTGCGGGATCCGCATCGAGGTTACGGCCGTCGTCGAGAAGGGGGGCGCGCGGGTGCTCACGGAGTTTTCGAAGGAATTGCTCGTGATCGGGTGAAAGACCAGAGGGTGAGAGGGTAAGAAGGTAAGAAGGTTGGAGAATCGAGCTGCATGCACTTGCTGGGGGCTTCATCCAAACTTCTCACCTTCCCACCTTCTCAACATCTTCTTTTTGTGTGAGGCAGCATGACCGTTTATCAGGAGGATCTCTTCTACAGCCGCGAACACACCTGGGTCCGTGTAGACGGCAACATCGCCACCGTCGGGATCTCCGACTATGCCCAGGGGCAGCTCGGGGACATCTATTCCGTGGAGCTGCCCGAGCCGGACAAGGAGGTCGAGCAGGACGAGGCCTTCGGCTCGATCGAGTCGGCCAAGTCGGTGGCGGAACTGATCTCGCCGGTCAGCGGCGAGGTCATCAGCGTCAACGAGGACATCGAGGACGACACCAGCGTGATCAACAGCGACCCCTACGGGTCCGGCTGGCTGATCATGGTCGAACTGCGCGATCTCGACGAGCTCAACAACCTCCTCGACGCGGAGGAGTACCGGGATTATGTCGGCGAGGAAGCCGGGGATGAGGAATGAATGACGCCCCCTGGCGCTTTCTGCCCTACCGGGTGCTGCGCGCCGCCGAGAACATGGCCATCGACGAGGCCGTCTTCCGCCTGAACCGCCGGGAAGGGCTGCCGCCGACGCTGCGCTTCTTCGGGTGGCGGCCCCCCGCCGTGTCGCTCGGATACTTCCAGAAGACCGGCCGGGAGATCGACGTCGGCGCCTGCCGCCGGGCGGGGATCGATATCGTGCGCCGCCCCACGGGGGGAAAGGCCGTCCTGCACGAACACGAGCTGACCTACTCGCTGGTTGCCCCCGCCGACCATCCTCTCTTCACCGGCGACATCGTCGGAACCTACCGGGTCGTGAGCGCCTGCATCGTGGAGGCCCTGCGCCGGCTGGGCCTCTCTCCCGAGGTCGCCTTCGAGGGGCGATCGGCGGCGGGGACCGCCCTGGAGGGTTACTGTTTCGCCGCGCCGTCCCGGTACGAGCTTCTCGTGGGAGGCCGCAAGATCTGCGGAAGCGCCCAGGTCCGCGCAGGGGGGGCGTTTCTCCAGCACGGCTCGCTCCTTGCCGACATGGACCCCGTGCGCACCGCCGCGGTCATGGGGGTGTCCGTCGACGGGGTGGCGAAGACGACGACCACCCTGCGGGAGCAGCTCGGAAGGGACATCGGGTACGGGGAACTGGCAGGCGTTCTGCGGGGGGCCTTCGAGGACACCCTGGGCATCCGCCTGGCCGAAGGCGGCCTCAGCCCGGCCGAGGAGGCGCTGAAGGAGAGGCTGCTGGCGGAAAAGTACGGGACCGATCGATGGAATCTGGAGGGCAAGGGGGGATCGGACGACCCGGGGAGCGCGGCCGATGCCTGAAGCGGCCCCATCCGCAAAGTTTTGATTGACAAAAGAATTCTTTTCTAATAATCTTCAGCAGTTTCGCGAAGGAAAATCGGACTCAACGATCGGCTCACGCATCCTCTTCGACCGCGGAATGGCCTTTGATTCCGCTGCAGTGGAGTTTTTTTCCTGATCGGGGATTTCGGGTTTCTCACGAATTTAAAAGGAAGGGAGCGATCATTTTTGGAAGTCAAGGTTTTCGACAACGATGTCGACAAGGCGTTGAAGGTTCTCAAGAACAAGCTGTCGAAGAACGGCCTGTTCAAGGAACTGAAGCTGCGTCGCGCCTACGAAAAGCCTTCCGTCAAGCGCAAGAGAAAAGCGCTCGAGGCGAGACGGCGGCTTGCCAAGATTCAGAGACGGCGCCACTCGTAACCGGCCGCATGGACGCATATTCGAAGAAAACCCTCACCGGGGACGGGGGCAGGAGCGCCGCATCGGGGTTCCTGCCCCGATCGCCGTATTGCGTCTGATGGAAGAGAAACAATACCTCGTCGATGCCCTTTCCGTCAATGAATCCTGGCGAATGTTCCGCATCATGGCGGAGTTCGTCGAGGCCATAGAAGAACTCTCCGACATCGGGCGCGCCGTGACCATCTTCGGTTCCGCCCGGATCACCCCCGCCAACCCGTACTACCGGAAGACGGAGCACCTCGCCCGGCTGCTGGCCCAGCAGGGCTTCGGCGTCATCACGGGCGGAGGGCCCGGCATCATGGAGGCGGCCAACAAGGGGGCCGCCGAGGCGGGCGGGACGTCGGTGGGGATGAACATCCGCCTGCCCTTCGAGCAGACCCCCAACGAGTTCGCCAACGTCAGGCTCTACCACAAGTATTTCTTCATCCGGAAGGTCATGTTCGTCAAGTTCGCCGTGGCCTATGTCATCGTGCCCGGCGGTTTCGGCACCATGGACGAGCTCTTCGAGGCCCTGACCCTGATCCAGACGAAGCGGATCAAGAGCTTTCCGGTCATCCTGATGGGCAGCGAGTACTGGAAGGGGCTCCTCGACTGGCTCAAGGACACCATGCTCGGCCAGGGGATGATCTCCCTGAAGGACATGGAGCTTTTCCGCGTCCTGGACGAGCCGGAGGAGATCGTCGATTACATCCGCAAGTTCGTCATCGTCTGACAGGCCGGTGACCGGGGGCGTATCCCGAACGAATGCAGAAGGTAAGGGGGGCCTTGGATCCGGCCGTTTTCGAACAGCCGATGCCGCGCAGGCCGCTTTTCCCTCATCCTTTTCCCATCCGACACTCTTTCGCTCTTGCTCATGCGGGCATAATCCTCTCCCGTTTTTCACGCATATGATGTATATCGGTACCTCCCCGCAGGCTTTCCCGGCTTGCGGATGATCTTTTCGGTGAAATCGAGTCATGAGCCAGAAAGAACCGGTTGCGGAAAAGAGCCTCGAGAGTATCCTGAGGGACATCGCGAAGGGAAAGGGCGCGCCCTGCTACCTCCTGTACGGGGACGAGGACTTTCTCGTGGAAGAGGCCCTGGGGAAGATCGTCGACGCCCTGATCCCGGAGCAGGACCGGGACCTGAGCCTGTTCATGATGGATGACGAATCGGGCGGGGTGCATGCCGTATGCGAGGCCCTCCTGACCCCCTCCCTCATCCCGGGCCCGAAGGCCGTGGTCCTTCGGAAAACCCGCCTCTTCTATTCGAAGACCTCCGTCCCGGAGCTGGTCCGGAAGATCGCCGACACCGTCGAAACGGACCTCCCCTCGGCGGCCCGGAACTTTATGGTCCTGCTCGACCTGGCGGGCTGGAGTCTCGAGCATCTCCGCGACGAGGGCTGGAGGAGGATCTCCGACGAACAGTGGCGGGAGCTCGCGGGGGAGGAAGGGGCCGCGGAGCGGCAGAAATGGCTCCCCCGGGTACTGGAGCACTGCATCGCCCACGGCCTCGGCGATCGGGCGCGGCCGGGCGGCACGGAGCCCCTCGAGGAGCTCCTGGCGGCGGGCCTGCCGGACGGGCATGTCCTGGTCGTGACGGCCGATGCGGTGGACCGGCGAAAGAAGCTCTTCAGGGTGATGGCCGACCGGGGGGTTGTGCTCGCGTTCCTGCAGACGCGCAGCGAGACGAGGCGGCGCGGTCTGATGATGGAGAACCTGCGGGAAAAACTCGCGCGGAACGGCAAGACGCTCAGCCCCGAGGCGTGGGTCGCCCTGGGGAGAAAGACGGGGTTTCGGCTGCGGGATTCTGCCGAGGCGCTCGACCTGCTGATCACCTATACGGGGGAGAGGGCCGAGATCGCAACCGCGGACGTGGAGGCGGTGATCGGACGAACGCGCGACGACACGGTCTTCGACCTCACGGAGGCCCTCGCGGCCGGCGATCTGCAGAAAGCCCTGGCGAGCCTCGGCGACCTGCTCTACCAGGGCGTCCACCCCCTCGTCATCCTGGCCATGATCACGAGGGAGATCCGCTTTCTCCTCCACGGGAAGGTCCTTCTCCTTTCGGGCCGTCTCGTCGGGTTCCGCGCCGACATGGACTTCGGCCGGTTTCAGCGGGCCGTCTACCCGTCGGTGAAAGAATGCCAGGCGGAGCTGGGCAGGGGGTCAACACTGGCGGGCCAGCACCCCTACGTGATCTACAACGCGCTGCGCAACTCGGCGCGCCATTCCCAGGGCGAGCTGCTGGCGCGGATGGAGCGGGTGCTGGCGGCCGACGTGGCGATGAAGTCGACGGGCGGTGACGCGAGGCTGCTGCTCGAGCGTCTGCTGATTGACCTGTGCGGACGGACAGGGGTGCGGCAACAGATATCAGGATGATTGCGAAAATAAGAGGGTGACAAATTTCACAGGAGCATCCGCTCTTTGTCTCACCTTCTTACCCTCTGCGTCGGTTACAGCTTCTCCATTCCCCTTCGCTTCAGCCTCTCCCGTTTGGATGTCCGGTGGGAGGGGCCTTTTTTCTTCGTCCCCCTCGGCGGGGGGGAGTCCCCGTCGTCGTCCTTGCCGCGAACGTCCGGGGCCTGTGCCGGCAGGCCCCGGGGCCTGCGGACCCGTTCCTCGAATTCACGGGAGGCGATGGCTGCGGCGCCGGCACGCATGGCGGCATCCATGACGGGGCGGTCCGAGGTGACCACGATTGTCTCGCCGGCCTGCGCGCGTGCCAGCCTCTTGATGACATCGTCCGCCTTCTCTCCGCGGCGGGAGTAAATGATCTCGATGCCCGCCTCCCGGTCGCGCTCCTCCTGGGGGGGGCCTCCGAGCCAGCCGTCGAAGACGACGGTGATCCGGTGCCCCGTGGCCCTCCGATAGCCCGCCAGCAGGTGGACGAGGGCCTTTCGGCCCGCCTCCAGGCCGTGACGCTCATGGGCTCGCAGGACGTCCGATTGCCGGATCAGGTTGTAGCCGTCGATGATGAGGTGCATGTAACAATAGGCTCAGGGCTTAAGGCTTAGGGCTAGGGGCAAAACAAAAACACGAACCATCGGCTCAGGGCTGAAGGCTTAGGGCTAGGGGCAAAACAAAAACACGAACCATCGGCTCAGGGCTGAAGGCTTAGGGCTAAGGGCAAAACAAAAACACGAACCATCGGCTCAGGGCTGACGTTCGAGCGAATGAAAGGGCCTTTCCCCTTAAGCCTTGTGCCCTTCGCCTTTCGCCGGATTTTATACTACCCCACTTGCCCGGCGGCTTCAAGCGACCTGAACGGGCGCTTTCCCGCCTACCGGCGGCCCCCAAAAAAAGTGTGGACATTCCCCCCTAAAGCCTTATAATCGCCCCTACGCCTCAGCGACCCGGGCTTTCGGGAAACGGCCCTCCCGGTTCCCCTCCCTTGTCGGCAGGGGGTCAAGGCGAGGGCCTATGCCTGCAAGCCTCCACACCCCCGAGGGCATGGGGTGCTTGTTGCCGCAATAACCCCGGCCCCGTGCGGGGTCCATCGCTCACAAGGGGCACGGGTCCGGGCTGTTCGGCGGGTTCGGGATGGCGCAGCGAGGACCGGGCGCAGCGACGCGCTCGGGGCCCCTGCATCCCCGGGTGAAGGAACAGGGATCGGCCGATCCGTGCTGGAACGGCCAATCGGAACCTGACAGCATGGCTCAGAACGGCACGAACAACCAGACCCGTC
>Ga0209407_1003697_pt1 | contig 13049 bp, 13 predicted proteins | sample AD_JPNHG3_MetaG_FD_184410 | JGI IMG/M metagenome (GOLD analysis project Ga0209407, IMG submission 184410) | Active sludge microbial communities of municipal wastewater-treating anaerobic digesters from Japan - AD_JPNHG3_MetaG (SPAdes) (version 2) | ecosystem: Engineered > Bioreactor > Anaerobic... | reverse complement strand
TTGCTCGAGGCGGTCGCGAATCGAGGTGATGGCCACCTCGTCGAGCGAGCCCGTGGCCTCCTTGCGGTAGCGGGCGATGAAGGGCACCGTGCCCCCCTCGCCGAGCAGGCCGGCGACGGCCCTCACTTGGCCGGGGGCCAGGCCCAGTTCGACTGCGATCTTTGCAACGTGGCGGTCCTGCATGGTTTCCCTCCCGATGAACGGCCCCGAACAGAAAAACGCCCCGGCCGGAAACCGGAGCGCCGTTTTGTGCAATTGGCGGAAGTGCATGGGAATCGAACCCACCTGGGAGGGTATCAGCCCCCCACACTGGATTTGAAGTCCAGGAGGCCCACCAGTGACCTGCGCACTTCCAGGAAGGGTAAGATATCGGAGGGGCTGGAGAATGTCAAGGTCATCGAAGATCCCGGTTGACTTTTCCCCGCGGAAGGCGAAAATGGATACAGTTTCAAATTGTAAAGTCCTCTCATGATCATTTCCTTCCTGCTCATCGGGCAACGACTCACGTAGGGCTTCTCTGCAGGGGCAGCCCGTAAACGTCGAATATCCGCATCACCCCCGCCGGCGGTTCGGCGGTTAGTCGAGGAGAGACGACCGAATGTCCTCGTTCCACCATTCGGTCGGGAATCGCGCCTGCAACCCCTCGCGGGCGGTCGCCGGGGGCGTGGGGATCATGGAGGTTCACACCGGCATGCTGCGGGCCGCGCGGTGTGAGAATGGAAGGACCTCCCGCAGGGTGACCTCGGGGTGGCCGTCGTCGCACTGACGGGAGGAACATGAACGAATTGGGGTAACAGAAGAGAAAGGAGGGAAGACAGATGTTTGATGCTCATTCGAACCGGCACGTATTTCTGTCGAGGCTGACCTCGAACCGCGGACAGGGCAATGCGGCATTTCTGATCATCATGGTGTGCATCGTCGCTCTCGTCGTGATGCAGATCCGGTACTGCGCTCCCGCACCGCCGCCCGCGGTGGTGAAGCCGGCCGAAAAGGCCGTTTCTGACGCGGCCAAGGCCGTCATGGACAAACTCGGCAAATTCCTGGCCGTCAAGCTGCCGAGCGGGGTGGAGCTCAATGTCCCCGAGTTCGGCGTCGAGAGAAAGCTGATCGCCTTCATCGAGGACAAGGGCAAGCCCGTCGACAGGGAGACCTGGTTCTCCTTTGACCGGCTGGAGTTCGAAACGGGGAGCGCGACGCTGAAGCCCACCTCGGCGGAGCAGCTGAAAAACATCGCCGAGATCATGAAGGCCTACCCCAGGGTCGCCCTGAAGATCGGGGGCTACACGGACAATGTGGGCAACGCGGAGGCGAACCTGAAGCTCTCCCAGAAGCGGGCGGAAAACACGATGCAGGAGCTCGTCAAGCTGGGTGTCGACGCCAAGAGGCTGGAGGCCCAGGGGTACGGGGAGAAACACCCCGTGGCCGACAATTCAACGGAGGAAGGCAGGCAGAAGAACCGGCGAATCGACCTGAGGGTGACGAAGAAGTAAGCGGCGGCGTCTCTCCATGACCGATGGCCGGGGTCGCAGCGTCGACACCGAGGGCTGCCGCGCGCGATGACCGCGTCCGGCAGCCGCCCCCGGCATCGGATCGCACGCGGCGCGATTGCCACAGGCGCCGGGCAACGCGGCGGGAAGGCCCGCAAGCCGGCCCCTCACTGCTGCCCGGCGCGCTTCTTGAGCAACCAGTCGATGATCTCGCCCGATTCGACCTGCTCCGCTTTCCGACCCGCGGACTCCCGTGTGGCCGTTTCCGTCCGATCCGCTGCCGGCTCCCTTCCCGCAGCCGCTGCCGGGGAAACCGCCCGGGCGGGTGCCGTTTCCCGGCGCGGGCCTTTCGCCGCGGCCCGCCGGGTCCCCCCTGCGGCGGTTCTCGAGACCGACGGCTCGCGGAGCTTCTTCGCGGCCCGGACCTCCGCCCCGGGGCCGGGCTGTTCCACGGCGGGCGCCTGCTGCACCGCGGGCTCATCCGGCTTCGGGACCGTGACAGTCTGTGCCGCGGTCTTTTCCGCTGGTGGGGCCGGCGCCGGGGCTGTCGCCTGCTTCACGTCGAGGCCCGGCGAAACCTTCGGCGATTTGACTTTCAGCACAACGTAAGAGACGGCGAGCAGGACGATGAGGATACCCCCCAGGACCGCGTAGGCGATCCAGTTCCGGTTTCGTTTTGGCAGTTCGCCGGCCGGGATGCCCGGCTCGTCCTCGTCGTCCGTTTCGTCGCCTTTCTCTGAACCGGCTGCTGCGGCCATGTCAAGGGGGAGCGCCTGCGAGGCCCCGGCAGGCATCGCTTTCTCCGCGGGCATCAGCTTGAGGGCCTCCCGCACCGTGTCCTGCGGGACGAGCTGCTCCCCCAGGTAAAACGCCCGGGACAGGGCGGCCTCGCAGGCCCTGTTGACCAGGCCGGGGATTCCTTTCGAGTACGTGAAAATCTCTTCGATGGCGTCGGACGTGAACAGCTCCCGTTCGCACTGGGTGACCCGGAGACGGTGCCGGATGTACTGCGCGGTCTCATCCCGCGTCAGCGGCTCGAGAGAGAGCCTCACGCCGGCGCTCTCGAAAAGCCCCCGGTGGGCCTCGTCGTTCACCAGGTCGCGAAAGCGGTTTTCGCCGAAAAAGACAAGCCGCAGCAGCGGCGCGCCGTCGTCTCCGAGTTTCGCGAGACTCGACAGCTCCCGCAGGCCGGGGCCGTTCAGGCGGTGGGCATCGTCGACAATCAGCACCGCGGGCCTCCCCGATGCGACGGTCCGGCGCAGGAACTCCGGGAGGCGCCCGGTGAAGGACTCCCGGCCTTCGGGATCGGCACCGATTCCGAAGGCCCGCTCGACCAGCTTCAGGAAGTCGATCCCCCTGTACTCCGCGAAAGGAACCACGACGGCCAGAACCCGGTCGCCGAGTTCATCGACCACGGCATGAGCCAGCTGGGTCTTTCCCGTCCCGTGGGCGCCCAGCACCACGTGCACCCCCGCCCCCTCGAGAATCCCCCGGACCAGGTCGGCCAGGATCTCCCTGCGCTTTCCCCCGAGCCAGAGAAACTTCGGGTCGGCGTCGGCCGTGAAGGGGTTCTCGGTCATCCTGAAGTGGGCCGGGTACATGACGGACCACAGCCTCGCGGGATCGCGTCCGCGAAGCGTGTCTCTTCCCTTGCCGGCCCTGGCTTTCATGTGCCCTGGTCCTCGCTATTCCGAGAACATCTTCTTGATGGCATCCAAAACGGGGTTGACGGCGCGGGGCTTTTCGGGCGCCCTGCGCTTGGCCGGCTGCACCACCTTCGTGACGCAGTCATACTGCTCCCAGCCCTTCAGGGGGGCGTTGAGGTCCACGGTCTTCCACTTCGGGTGGCCGTTGGCCCTCAGCCAGTCGAGATTGTCGTGGACGATCTTGGCGAACTTGCCGACGTTGTCGCAGTTGGACCCCCGGAAGTCGTAGGAAATGAGGACGGCCTTCACGGCGACGGTGCTGACCGCCTGCTTCTGCCACGGGTAGGTGTTCGCGGGAATCTGCGCGGCCGGGTAGAACTCGAGGATGTTCTTGTTGGTGATCGGCACCAGGGCGAGCTTGTCCTCGGCGCTCACGTCTTCCGTGAACAGCTTGACCGGGATCCCCGCCACGTAGAACAGGGCGTCGATGTCCCCCTTTTTCAGCAGGGCCAGGGCATCGACGGGCCCCACCGCGAGCATGTCACGGGGCTTGATGCCGGAAGCCTCGAACAGCAGGCGCGAGGTCAGATAGATCCCGCTGCCCTCCTCGCCGATGGCGACGATCTTGCCGCTGAGGTCATCGAAGTCCCTGACGTCCGCGTTGGCCAGCAGGTGCACCTCCTCGTTGTAGAACGGGAAGACCATCTTGGTCTTCGCGGCGATGCGCTGCAGGACGGGGTCGGTCTGGATCTTGGCGACAAAGGCCAGGACGTCCGACTGGACGATCCCCAGCTGGGTGTCGGGGGCCTTGTAGACCGAAAAGACGTTCTGCACCGAGCCCTGGGAGTCGTCCACCCGCAGGCGCACGCCCTGCTTCTTGACCAGCTCCGACATGTTCAGCCCGAACTGGTAGTAGGTGCCTTTCTTGCTGCCCGTGACGATGCCCATGTCCTGGGCGAATGCGGCGCTCGCCGTGACGGCCAGGACGACGGCAAGAAAAATTCCCCCGAGTGTTCTCTCCATACGCTTCTCCTCTTCTTGCTTCAGTATTCGCCCGCCGGGCGGGAAACAACCTTCGACTCTCGGGCACAGCATCCGGACAGGCGCGCGGGAGATCCGATTCCTTCACGCCTCAACAGGACAGGGACGGGGACAAACCGCGGGGTTGCACCGTGTCTCTTACTTGCGTGTATACCCGCAGGATGTCAAGGGATAAAATATCCCCTGCCTGTTCGAATCGCTCCCTGCACCCGAGGCCGGGCCCCGGCACGACCCTCCGCCGGGAAGCGGCAAAGAACCGCCATCAACCCCGACGCCGGCCTCCGGCACCATATTTCCGGCATGCTGAAAAGGAAACAGCCGGACGTCGTCGAAACGCCTCGCCGCTTCAGGATGCCGCCGTTTACTGCACGAGCCGCGGCGGCGTGTAGGCGCCGTAGCACGGGCCCACGGGCCCGCTCTGGGGGATGTACAGGAACGAGGTGAAGTAGCCCTCGACGTAAGGCTTGTTCCCCTTTTTCGCACCCGTGATGTGAAACCCGATGAAGCCGTGAACCGGCACCCTCGCATGGGTGTCGAAATCAGCGTCGAGGACGACCGGTAGCGCCACGTCGATGTCGAAAGGAACCTCGTTGTAGATCGTGTTCTTGGTGCCGGGCTGGATCCAGATCGTGTCCAGGTTCGTCACGGTGTTGGGATTTCCTTTTTCGATGAGATCCCGGATGAAGGGAACATCGTTCGCATCGACGTCGAAGGATGTCCACTGCCCCGCGTCGTCTTCGGGGTAATGATAATCTGAGCCGATCTTTATGGTGGAGGAGCGGCTGCCGAATTCGCCCGCCCTGTCGGCCACGGACTTTCGAATCGCGATCGGGAACAGGGCTCCCGGGTAGGCAACACCGGGACAGGCGGTCACCGCCGTTGCCGTCGCGCTCACGTCGGCGTTGCCGATCCCGATGGCCCTCGCGAAAAAGAGCTGAACGGGGCCGCTGTTGAGGCCTCCCGTTTTCCTCACCGTGACCTGGACGGCAGGTGCATCCTGCAGACCCTGCGTGCTGAGCGGGCTTTTCAGGTTGCCGGAAACGAGATTCCAGTACCCCGTCCGCACCTCGTAATCGGTGAGCGTGACACCGGCAGCCCTGTTGGCGGGGGCCTGCGGATAATCAGCCGCAGCCTCGGCCGCCCCCCACTCGGGGGGTACGACCGATATCACGGCGCCCGTGACCGACCGCGGATACAAACGGCCGGCCCCGGCCAGGGCCGCCGCGTCGGCGGCATTCTGCAGCTCCGTGCGCACCACGTAGAGGTAGCCCACGTCGAGCGCCAGCGCCGCGATGCCCAGGAACACGATCATGAGAAACGCCACCAGAATGGCCGCCGCCCCGGACTGGCGGCGACGTCCTGCCCAAAAAGTGATTCGGCTCTCAGGTCTTATCTTCATCGGTGTTTCCTCCGGATCCTTCTTTCTTTTTTCCCGCACCGAAAGCCTGGCCTCTTCCCCTCATCACTCGCATTTCATGACTGTCTGAGCGTTGATGGGAATGGTCCGCACCGCAAGAAAGTTGTAGCTGTACGAGACGGAAACGACGAGGTCCTGACCGAAAGCGGCGCAGCTTCCGCTCGGCACCGTCGTCACGGGACTCGTCCTGGAACCGAACGTAACGAGATGGTTCGCGGCATATGCATCGACCACGCCCGCAATGTCGGCAGCGGACATCCTGGGGATCCTCTGCACGATTCCCGCGCGGGCACCCTCGCGGCTGGCATTGGTGATCACCTGCTTGTCGTAGATCAGCAGGCCGAAATCGACGATGCCGAAGAACAGCATCAGGAGAATCGGGAGAATGATCGCGAACTCGACGGCCGACGCCCCTCTCTGGCTGTTGCGTTTCCTCATGATAAACCTCCATCGAACACCGAAAATCCGGCCGTGACCGGCCGGCCGATCCCCCGGCCCCGCATCCCGCAGTCGCGGTGAGCGAGGCGAGGCGAGCCGATGGCGGTCGGAGCGGGGAGACGTAAACGACGGAAGGGTCGGCAGGGTAAGGTGCACCAATCCGGTTCATCCGGGGCCGGCAGCGGGCCCCGGAATGCGCGGTCTTCTTTCTTCCTTCGTCAACCTACGTCTCGCCCCGGGCCGAGGCAGGGGCCCGGAGGCCATCCCTCAAAATCAGACCGCCAGGAAGTAATTGTTGCAGGCAGCCTCGAGGGCCTGGCGGTCGAGCCGCGGTCTCTCCCGGCGGTACTGGGCTGCCCAGCGGATCTGCTGGATAATGTCCCTCGGGTAACAGGCCCGCAGGGGCTCCCCTCTCTCCTGGACGATGATCCGGATCAGCTCGTCGGCCAGGGCCGGGTCGTATTCCAGGTCATGCTTCAGGCACAGGCGCAACAAGACCTCCCGGAACTGGTCGGGCTTCAGGGGGTCGACCTTGATCTTCGTCTGGATGCGCCGCAGGAAGGCCTCGTCCACCAGGCGGGCCGGGTCGAGGTTGGTGGCGAAGACGACGAGCATGTCGAAGGGGATCTCGATCTTCTTGCCCCCCGCCAGGGTCAGGAAGTCCACGCGGCGGTCCAGCGGCACGACCCAGCGGTTGAGCAGCTCCTCGGGGCTGACGCGCTGGCGGCCGAAATCGTCGATGATGAGGATCCCGTTGTTGGCCTTCATCTGCACCGGCCCCGAGTAGAAGCGGGTGGCGGCGTTGAACTGCAGGTCGAGCATCTCGATCGTCAGCTCGCCGCCCACCATCATGCGGGGCCTCTGGCACTTCACCCAGCGGCCGTCCTGCTCGGGGTCAGCGTCCAGCTCGATGCGCTGGTGCAGGACGGGGTCGTAGACCGTGATGATCTGCCCGTCCACCTCCACGGCGTAGGGCACCCACACGGGGTCCAAATCGAAGAGGTGCGTGAGCGAAAGGGCGATCGTCGTCTTGCCCGTGCCGGTGGGCCCGTAGAGGAAGATGCCCCGGCCGGACGTGGCCGCGACGCCGAGACGGTCGAGGGTCTCGTCGTCGAGCACCCACTCCTGGAAGGCATAGCGGACATCCTCCGGCGTGACCCGGATGCCGCGCACGCTCTGCGTTTCGATGCGGTCGGTGTAGTCCTCGAGCGACACGGGCGCGGGGCCCACATACTGGTTGTGGGCCAGCAGCTCGAGGGCCCGCGTCTTCCCGCCGGATGTGGCGACGATGCGGTGGGTGCCCCCCGTCATGCCGGTGACCTGGCAGAGGTGCTCCTTGCGCAGGCGCTGGAAGAGTTCCTCCACGACCCGGTAGGACAGCCCCATGCTCCGGGAGAGTTCCACGAGGGAGATCTCCCCCACGCAGTAGATCGTCTTGAGGGCCAGGTCCTCGAGCAGGTTCTTGCGGACGCCCGTTTCCTCGATGGAGCGGGTGATGGCGATTTTCGCAGGTGTCATGGAACGGGGGCTCCTTTCCTCACTGGATCGTCGGGCGGGCCGTCATGGCCGACTCCGCCTTCCTGAGATTCTCCTGGGCCCTGGCGAAGTAGGTCGCCCGCATGCCGATGGCCTTCTCGAAGGCCGCCTTGGCCTTCTCGTACTTCCCGTCCGCCATGTAGAGGCAGCCCATGTTGTTGTAGGCGGCCGCCTCGTCGCCCCCGTGCTTGAAGGCGAGCAGGGCATCCTCGTCGTGGCCCAGCCTGTAGAGCACGAGCCCCAGGTTGTTGTAGGCGCGGCGGTTGTTGACGTCGAGCTGGATCGCCCGCGTGTAGGCCTCGGCGGCGCCCTTGTAGTCGCCCCTCAGGTAGCGCGACATGCCGAGGTTGTTGAAAAGCAGGCTCGACTCCGGGTTGAGGCCGATCGCCTTCTCGTATTCCCCGATGGCCCTGTCGTGGTCCTTTCGCTGGTCGTAAAGCCAGCCGCGCAGCGCATGGACCTGCCAGAGCTTCGGGTCGGAGGCCAGGGCACGGTCGAAATCCGCCATCGCGGCGTGGAAGTGGTTCTTCGCCAGGTGGACGCGGCCCCTGCCCTCGAGGGCCAGGGCGTTCTTCGGGTTGCGGGAAAGGATGTCCTCGAACTCCCTGAGGGCCTCGTCGTTCATCCCCTGGCTCAGCAGGAGCATCCCCCTCTTGTACCGGGCGCTCTCGAGCTTCGGGTCCTTCGCGAGGGCCTTGTCATACTGGACAAACGCCATGGAGCGGTTGTTCTGGCGGACGTAGTTGTCCCCCACCTGCTCCAGCGCCCGGGCATCCAACTCCGGCAGTTCCTTCAGGGGCGCCGCGGCCTCGCTGGCGGCCGCGGCGTTTTTCTGCATCGACATCATCCGCCGGTGCTCGTCCCGCACCGCCGTGTCTTTCGTCTCCGTCGAGGCGCACCCGCCCAGCGCGGCGGCGATCAGCAACACCAGGATTGAGGCAACCGGCACCCGTCGCTTCGCAATCATCACTTTTCCCCCTCTTTGAAGGTGCTCCGCTCACTCGCCAGGTCCTTGCCGACGAGGACCTTCACCTGGACGTTGTCCCGGTCGAAGCCGCCGACCTTCTTCATTTGCGTGATGCCGGGGATGGCGTTCTTGACCCGCAGGGCCGTGAACTCCGCGTCGCCCCGGTAGTAGACGCTGGCCCTGGCGTACTGGAAATGGTCGGCGTTGGTCAGGCGCACGACGTTGAAGCCCTGCTTTTTCAGAAACGCCCCGACGTCCTTGGCCATGTGCCGCACGCCGTTGCCGTTGGAGATCTCGACGCCGTCCCGGCCGAGGACCGCCATCTCCCCCTTGCCGTCGAGCACGAGGGCGCCGTCCTCGTGGAGCGAGCGCCTCACGTCGGCCAGCAGGGCCGCCACCTCCGTCCCCTTCTGCGCCCCGCGCAGGTCCGGGTCGAGGGCGAGCGCCCGGCTGTAGTGCTCGCGGGCCTCCTCGAAGCGCCCGTTCTTGAGCCGCAGGTTGGCCGCCGTGAACTCGATGAGGGCCTGGTGCTTCGTGTTGCCGGGCAGCTCGGCAGGCTGAGCCGTGCCGAGGGCGCTCCGGGCAAGGGCCAGGTTGTTCTGGATGCGGCTGATCTTTCCCCCGGAGAGCTCGGCGGCCTTCTCGAAGGCCTCGGCCGCCTCCTCGTAGCGCTCCTGCAGCAGCAGCGAGTAGCCCATGTTGTTGTACAGGTAGTCGAGGTCCGGCCGGATCGTGAGGGCCGCCTGGAACTGCTCCAGGGCGCGCTCGTGCTCGCCCATCTGGTCGAGCGACACGGCGATCCCGTTGTAGGCCCGCACGTAGCGGGGGTCGATCCGGATGGCCTTGTTGAACTCCTCGATCGCCTCGCGGTGGCGCCCCCGCCCCTGGTAGTAGTCCCCGAGGAGGTAGTGCGCGTCGGGGTTGCCCAGGGGCGCCCGGACCGAGCCCATGAAGTGCTCAAGCCCATCCCCCAGGGTGGCCCGGCCGGGCGCCTGGGATTCCCAGGATTTCACGTAGCCGGAGAAGTAGTTGATGAGACTGCAGCTGTTGACGGACATGAACAGCACGGCAACGGCTGCAATCAGGAGGATTCGCGACGTCTTGTTCATGGTCTGCCTCCTAGCGCGCGATGATCGTCTGGAAGATCTGGATGGCCGCCGGCCCGACGATGACCACGATGATCGCCGGGAAGATGAACAGGATCAGCGGGAACATGAGCTTCACGGGGAGCTTCGCGGCCAGTTCCTCCGCCTTTTGGTAGCGCTGGGTCCGCATGGCGTCGGAGTGCACCCGCAGGGCCTGGGCCACGCTCGTGCCGAAGCGGTCCGTCTGGATGAGGAGGGTCGCAAAGCTGCGGACCTCCTCCACGTCCGTGCGCGTCCCGAGGTTCCGCAGCGCGTCGGCGCGCGCCTTTCCCGCCCGCAGCTCGAGGTTGAGGAGACGGAACTCGTCGCTCAGCACGGGGCTGCTCAGGCGGATCTCCTCGGCCACACGGTTGATCGCCGCGTCGATCCCCATGCCGGCCTCGACGCAGACGACGAGGAGGTCCAGGGCGTCGGGGAACCCCCGGACGATCTGTTCCTTCCGCCAGCGGATGCGCAGGTCGAGGATCACCTCGGGCAGGTAGAACCCCACCGCGGCAACCGCGAGGAGAATCAGCAGGACGTGCAGGGGCATGAGCTTGTGGTCAGCCACCAGGACCCCGAAGAAGACCAGGGCCGGCAGCAGGACGGCAAAGAGGACCCTCGCGCCCCAGAAGATCCCCGGGGCGCCGGGGTGGCGGATCCCCGCCGTGAGAAACCGCTTCCGGAGATTCGAGAGGTCGGCCTCCTTTTCGCGGGGCTTGACCCAGTTGCCGGCACGGGCGAAGAGACCCAGGAGAGAGTCCTTCAGGGAGTTTCCCGTTCTGGGTGCCGCACCGCCGCCCAGATCCGGACGCACGACGCCGCCGGACTTCACCTTCTCGACGACTTCCTGGTGCTCGCGGCGGTATTTCATGAATGTGTAACCGGCCCCGAGGAAGAGCAGTGTCGCGAAGAAAACCAGGGCGGAGATGACGATGGCCATGTCGAACATTGCGTGCCCCCTTTCAGACCTTGATGGAAATCATGCGCTTCATGGCGATAATCCCGAGGCCCATCAGGATGAGGGCCCCGAAAACCATGATCCGGCCGACGGGTTCGCGGAAGAGGATCTCCAGGTAGCCGCGATTCAGGAAGAAGATGACGGCCGCCATGAAGAACGGAAGCAACGAAAGGATCACCGCCGAGATCCTGGCCTCGCCCGTCAGGGCCTGCACCTTTCCGTTGAGCTTGAACCGCTCCCGGATCAGGTGGCTGATCTTGTCGAGGATCTCGGCGAGGTTGCCGCCGCTCTGGCGCTGGATGATCACCGAGAGGGCGAAGAATTTCAGGTCGGGGCAGTCCACCCGCTCGGCCATGCTGCGCAGGGCGTCCTCGTAGCTCACACCGAAGTTGACCTCGTCGAGGGTCTTGCGGAACTCGGCCCGGGCGGGGTCTGCAAACTCCATGACCACCATCTGCATCCCCCCCGTGAAGGCGTGGCCGGCCCGAAGGGACCGGGCGATCATGTCCAGGGCGTCGGGCAGCTGCTGCTCGAACTGGGCGAGCCGGCGCTTCTTGCGCATCGCGAGGTAAACCCAGGGGACCAGGGCCGCCAAAACGGCGAATAGCGCGGACGCCGGGACACTGCGGCTCAGGAAAAACACCAGGGCGCCCGCCGCGGCGGCACCGGCCGCCGTCAGCAGCAGGAAGAACCCCAGGGGCTGCTTTGCGTCGGCCTGCATGACGAGCCGCTCCAGGCGGTTCAGCGTCGGGGCCTTGATGTTCAGCAGCCTCGCGTTGAGCCAGGGGATCTCGCTCAGGGTGCGCTTCTTGACGATGTCCACACCGCCTGCCTGACGGCCTCCCGCCGCCAGGGCGCTGATTTCCTTCCGCAGGCGGCCCACTTCCGGGCTGAAGCGGCTCCGGAACAGGATGAAGAGCATCTGCGTCAGGCCAAGGGCGACGATGAAAATGGTGACAAACAGGATCAGGTCCATCTGTGGTCCCCCCCTCAGATCTCAAAGGACTTGTTGGCGTCGAAGATGTTGTACGGGATCGGCACGCCGAGGGCCGCGAAGCGCTCCATGAACTTCGGCAGGAACCCCCGCATCACGAACCGCCCCTTCACGCGGCCGGCATCGTCGATCCCCGTCTGCTCGAAGGCGAAGATCTCCTGCATCGTCACCGTGTTGCCCTCCATGCCCGTGATTTCCTGGAAGCTGACCACCTTGCGGCTGCCGTCGACGAGGCGCGAGATGTGGATGATCACGTGGATGGCCGAGCTGATGTAGCGCCTGACCGCCTCGTTCGGGATGTTGAGCCCCGTCATGGCCACGAGCGTCTCGAGTCGCAGCAGGGCGTCCCGGGGCGAGTTGGCGTGGATCGTCGTGAGCGAGCCGTCGTGTCCCGTGTTCATGGCCTGGAGCATGTCGAGCACCTCGGCGCCGCGCACCTCGCCCACGACGATGCGGTCGGGCCGCATGCGCAGGCTGTTGCGCACGAGGTCGCGCTGGGTCACCTCGCCCTTCCCCTCGATGTTCGGCGGCCTCGTCTCGAGCCGCACGACGTGCTCCTGCTTCATCTGCAGCTCCGCCGAGTCCTCGATCGTCACGATGCGCTCGTTGGGCGGGATGAACCGGGAGAGAACGTTCAGGAGCGTCGTCTTGCCGCTGCCGGTCCCGCCGGAGATCAGGACATTGAGCCGCGAGCGGACGATCCCCTTGAAGAGCTCGCCGATCTCGGGGATGAGGGTCTTGAGGGTGAGCAGGTCCTCCATCTCCAGCGGGTCCACGGCGAAGCGCCGTATGGAGAGCGACGGCCCGTCAACCGATACGGGCGGGACGACGGCGTTGACGCGGGAGCCGTCGGGCAGGCGGGCGTCCACCATGGGCGAGGACTCGTCGATCCGGCGCCCCACGGCCGAGACGATCCGGTCGATGATCTTCTTGAGGTGGTTGTCGTCCTTGAAGCGCGTCCCCGTGAGCTGGATCTTTCCGTAGCGTTCGACGTAGACATGGCGGTAGGTGTTCACCAGGATGTCCGAGACGGTGGGGTCGTGCATGAAGGGCTCGATGGGCCCCAGGCCGAGGACCTCGTTGTAGATCTCCTCGTGGAACTGCTCGCGCTCCTCGTAGTTGAGCGGCGTCTTGGACTCCTCGGCGAGGATCCGCTCCGTGAGCCGGCGGATCTCCTGCTTGAGGAGCTGCCGGTCCAGGGAGTCGATGAGCGAGAGGTCCAGCATGTCCACCAGGCGGTCGTGGACCTTGCCCTTGAGCTCGTTGTACTCGTCGGTGATCAGGAACACCATCGGTTTCTCTCTGGGGATCGCCATCGTCTTGTCCTTTCCTTGTTCAGTCCCTCTGCTCGGATCCTGAATGCAGAATGTCGTCTTTCCTTTCCGTTGTCCTGTCATTGCGAGGAGGGCGAGAGCCCGACGCGGCAATCCCGTAAATC
>Ga0209407_1003696_pt1 | contig 13060 bp, 10 predicted proteins | sample AD_JPNHG3_MetaG_FD_184410 | JGI IMG/M metagenome (GOLD analysis project Ga0209407, IMG submission 184410) | Active sludge microbial communities of municipal wastewater-treating anaerobic digesters from Japan - AD_JPNHG3_MetaG (SPAdes) (version 2) | ecosystem: Engineered > Bioreactor > Anaerobic... | reverse complement strand
ACATGGTTCAAAATAAATGGCAACCCCGGCTCTGCCGCAACCCCGGCTTATTATTGTTACCAGGGTGCTGCCGGGAGTAGTTCAAAATCATACGCCTTCTCTGTTAATGATGCCCTGTGGGTAACTGGTCCGAGCTTTATGGACAGTAAACTTGATATAGACGTTTCAACAGCGCCTGCCTTATCTGTTCTGGGTGATGAAGCCTTATGGTATAACGGGACCTATTTCAGCTGGGGATACGGTGGAACATATAACTACTTTGCCGATAAAGTCACTATTGGGAATGCAGCAAATCCGGCCTATACTCTTTATGTCCAGGGTTCAGCCTATGCTACAGGCACCTGGACGGGCTCGGATGCCAGGTGGAAAAAGGATCTTGTGCCAATAGTGAATACCCTTGAGAAAATAAATGAAATACAGTCATATACCTATAAATGGAAGTCAGATGAGTACCCCGGAATGAATTTTGACAATGAAAGGCAGATTGGGCTGATGGCACAGGATGTGGAGAAGGTATTCCCTGAGCTTGTAAGAACAGATGATAATGGCTATAAAGCTGTTTCATACGATAAACTTTCGGTTGTCCTGCTCGAAGCCATAAAAGAGCAACAACACCAAATCGAAGCAGAAAAGGCCAAAAACAAGGAACTGGAAAACGAACTCTCATCATTAAAAGAACGACTATCGGCTATTGAAGCGATGATGGGGAATAAATAGGTCGTTCGGTCCTGTTGCAGCCACACTTCGTGGGATAAATTCCGCCAGACACTCACCGGCATATAAGGGGTAAAAGGAGAAAGTGAAAGTGAAAGTGAAAGTGAAAGTGAAAGTGAAAGTGAAAGGGCTTAAGCACAGGGAACTGCTGCTCTCAGGCATGACATTAACAATAATTTATAATACTCACGGGTAAACCAATAAAATTTTATATTAAATTTGAAAGCTACGGCAGTAACTAAATTATGTTCTAACCTAATACTGAGTGTATGAAAAAACTCTGCTCCTTAATTATTTCGGTGATCTTCGTTGCTTCTGCTTCCGCCCAGTGGTCGCAGATTAAAAGCACGAACGTCAAAGGTACATATAAGTATGACGTTCTGGTGTACACAGGAACTTCCGTGCTGATGGCCAGTGAAGGAGGTGTACAGAGATCAACCGACAATGGTGAGACCTGGGCGCTCTCAATTGCGGGTCTCGACTCAACCAACTCATCTGTCAACAACCTGGTGTTTATCCAGTCCAGAAACGAGTTGTGGCTTAATACAAGCGGAAGAATCTACAAATCAACCAACGACGGTGTCTCCTGGAGCCAGGTAACTCTCACGGGTGTATCGCCATTTGGCTGGCCCGGTCAACTCGGAAGAGTAGGCAACAGGCTGCTGGTGATTTACCAGGAATGGGACCCGGTACCTCCGGGTACCACAACTTCAAGGTTTATTTATTCAGATGACGGAATCAACTGGACCGATGGTTCATATATATCCTATACCGACGAATGGTTCGATTTTGTTAATGAATTTAACAATAGATTACTTGTGTTTACCAAGAACAATGAAAGTCCCCGCAGGTTCTGGTTTACCACCGATGGTATAAATGTCGCTCAGGTTCCGATGACCGGAATCACAGGCGATCCTGAGGTAGACACGGAAAACATGTCAATCGACCCGCAGGGAAACAATATGTTCTTCCGCGACCGTAATGAAAAGAAAATCTATTGGTATAATCTTGCTACGGAATCATGGGAAGTAAGGATGAACGGGATATCTCTCGCGGGGTATGCCCTTGGAGAAGTTTTTGGTGCACATACGCTGGGAAACCACGCTTTTGCATCGGCATTGTTTATGAAAGCATTTCCCCCTGTACTGCCCGACGACATGGTTCTTAAACTTTTTTATTCATCCGATAACGGGCAGAACTGGACTCCGGTAAGTGATCCCGGTCTCGATTTTCCTGTTTTTGAGCGCATGATGGTCACAGCAGGGGCAGGACGTATTATTGGCTCATACTTCGAGAACCTGATGGCCTATACTGATAACACCGGACAGTCATGGACAAAGATTAACGAGGTTTATGGCGGTGATTTTGATTATCTTACGACTCTTGCCGATGGCTCCGTTCTGGCAGTCTCACCCGACCAGATGAAAGGAATCATAAAGTCTGCCGACAATGGCACAACATGGGACCTTTTTAACGGCGATCTGCCTGATTTTATGGGGCTTCATCTTGTAAACGCCATATGGCCCGGCGGTCCGAATGTGAACTATTGCACTGCTGCCGAGGATCCCTTCTCGGAAAAACTATACCTCTTTAAAACAACTAACGGAGGCCTTAACTGGATAAAAGTTACCACAGCTCCTGATACAAAAGCCAAGATATTTATCGGGCGGCACGGAGCTGCCAATCCGATTATGTATTTCGGCGACGGTGAAGGTACCGGTACCTATCAGTTCACAACCGACCAGGGAGCCAGCTGGACCGACCTTACCCCCGCAATCAACACCCTCGGCATAGAAAAAGTATTGGGAATAAAGGGAAACGGTACTTTGATGATACTCTTTGCCCAGAAAAATAACCAGGTAAGAATATATAAATCCACCGATCAGGGATCTTCATTTACCGATATTACCTCAAACCTCGACAAGCCCCAGTATGAAATGGAAATACTTGTGGCCGACAGATGGGACTGGAGACGAGGCCCTTCCGCCCTGGCAAGCTTCTCAGGCGACGGGAGTTCTTTTGTCGTGGCTGCAATTGACTATACGGTATCTCCTAACAAAGTATTCTTTTATGCACTTAACGGTACCCAGAACGGATGGAACAAAATCAGTACGGCAGGAATAGATTTCCCGCATTATGTAGAGTGCCATGCCCTGAGACAGATAGGAGGGGTCTGGTATTTCGTTACTCCTTTCGGTGCTTATGCAAGTGCAAACAATTGTGTAACATGGCAGCGTGTCTGGAATAATGAGGGTTTTGTTAATGGTGTCAGGCCGCGCTCATTTTCCGGCAACGGTAACGCCCTCTTTATGGGAACCGAAGACAACGGCCTCTGGAAAGCCCTGATATACGCCCCGACAATAACCACAAATGCTGCCACGGAAATTACTGATGTTTCTGCAAAAAGCGGTGGTACAATAGTTTCAACCGGCGGACTGCCTTTCGGAAGCAAAGGAATATGCTGGGCTACCCATACAAATCCGGTTACTTCCGATAATGTTTTATGGTTGGGAAATTCATGGGAAGACTTCTCCGCAACAATGACCTCTCTGACACCTTCTACACAATATTTTGTCAGATCATTCGTACAGAGCCCCAAGGGACTCGTATACGGTAACGAAATTTCGTTTACAACGGAAAATCCACTCGGTATCATTACAGGCAGGGAAGGGGAGATACAACTTTATCCCAATCCATCCGACGGCAGATTCAGTATTGTAAGCGACGCCGAAATGACAATGACAGTCATGAACGTTATCGGCAAGGTGGTGCTGTCAGCTCCGGTTTACAGCGGACTGAATTCTTACGAACTCCTCAGGCAGCCGGCCGGCATATACTTCGTCAAACTTACGGGTGCAGGTAATACTGAAAAGACTATCAGGCTGATAATTAAATAGATCTGAAACTCAATTGCTTTGGACCCTTTTGAATCAGGCACCGGAGCGACAGGCAAATAATAAAATACCTTCCTGCCTTTAAAAATAGGCAGCAGCGTTAAAACGGATTATCACGGATTTAATAAGTGATGATCCGTTTCATTTTCCCGGTTTCGACTGCTTCACGTCGGTTTTTATTAATATTTTTACCCTATGCCTTCCTTAACAGGTAAAATAAAAGTTTTGTTCGCAGTCACCAACTGTATCTGCTTCGATCAGAGAGTGCTGAAGATGGCCTCAGTACTTAAGGACATGGGTATGGATGTAACCATTGCGGGACGGCGGAAAGGAGAGTGCTGTGAAAGGTCGGATATCCCGTTCAGAACTATTCGTTTTAAGATGATTTTCAGAAGAGGATTCCTCTTTTACAAATTCTTCAACATCCGACTTCTTTTCTGTTTGCTGTTCAGAAAATTTGATCTGCTGGTATCAAACGATCTGGATACTCTTCCGGCCTGTTACCTGGCTGCAATCCTTAAAAGAAGACCTGTTGTTTACGATTCCCACGAATACTTTACCGGCCTGCCCGAACTCAGCAACCGGAGACTGGTAAGATATGTATGGAAGACATTCGAAAGAACAATCTTCCCGCGCCTTAAATATGTAATCACCGTAAGTGACTCGATTGCTGGTTTATATGAGAAAGAGTATGGTATAAGGCCTGTGGTTATCCGAAACCTTGCCCCTTCATCAGAAAAGTTAAAACCAGTTGAAAGAAATGAACTCAATATTTCTGAAGATGAATTTGTAATGATCATCCAGGGTACCGGCATAAACATTGACAAGGGGTGCGAGGAAGCGGTTGAGGCGGTTGCCGGTACGGAGAAACTTGCGCTTATCATCGCGGGTGGCGGTGATGTTCTTAATTATGTTAAGGAAATGACCGGCAGACTAAATATTATGAACAGGGTGAAAATACTGCCTCCGATGCAATGGAATGAGCTTATAAGGTACACAAAAACCGCCGATGCCGGACTGGTACTCGAAAAAGATACAAATTTGAATTACCGTTTCAGCCTTCCTAATAAACTGTTTGATTACATTTCGGCGGGAATACCGGTTATTGCAGCAGACCTTCCCGAGATTTCGGCTGTTGTAACAAAATACAACTGCGGAATTATTATACCCGGGGTAACGCCCGGCGAGATTTCGGAAGCTGTTGAGTTATTAAGAAAAAACAAGAGTCTTTCGGAAGAACTTAAAAAGAATGCCGTAAAAGCATCTTTGGAACTTAACTGGGAAAGAGAATCATGGAAGGTCAGAGATTTTTATCGGAACTTAATAAATAATGATATTCTGAATAGTTTTAAATCCACCAGTTATGGACATTGACATAAACAGGCGGTTGACTGCACTTTTTCCATTCTTTGAGAAAGATCTGGCCGCGGAAATGAGCCGAACCGGAACGATTCAGAAGCTTAGACCCGGTGAAAAAATCTTCGGCGAAGGCGATTATATAAAATCTTTTCCTCTTGTTCTTGAAGGGTGCCTGAGGGTTTCAAGGCTTTCCGGCAACGGTGCGGAACTCCTGCTTTACTTTTTAAGACAGGGTGAAATATGCGCAATGGCACTTACCTGCTGCATTGGTCTTCAGAAGAGCAATATAATGATGGTTGCCGAGGAGGATTCGGAGATTCTGAGGATTCCTGTTGACAAACCCGAAAAATGGATGTCGGAATACAAATCGTGGAAAGAATTTATGATGTATTCTTACCGGAAACGATTCGAAGAGCTTCTCGACACCATCGATGCCATCGCCTTTATGAGACTCGATGAAAGGCTTATCCGGTTCTTCGAGGAGAGATACCGTTCTTCGGGCAAAACTGTTTTTACCGGAACACACAACGATATTGCCCTTCAGCTTAACACCTCCCGCGAGGTGGTTTCACGTCTCCTGAGCAGGCTTGAGAAAGAGGGTAGGCTTATAACTGAAAGAAATATAATCGATTACGCTGGTCTTGTAAGGAAATAGTCCTGTCTGTGACTTTAGTCACTGACCAACAAGCCGGATCGCTGCAATTTTGCACAAAAATCCGGCATGAGAAATTTTCTGAGAAATAATTTACTGACGGTTTCATTCACTCTGGCAGGTGCCATTGCCGGTTTCCTGTACTGGAAATTTATAGGATGCCTGTCGGGTACATGTTTCATTAAGTCGGTCTGGTATATGAGTACATTGTACGGCATGGCGGCAGGTTATGTGGCAGGTTCACTGTTGACCGACCTCGTAAGGAGCTTCAGAAAAGAGAAAAAGGCATGAAGGAAAACTTTTACGATATTATTGGCAGCAGCAGGCCGGTGCTGGTTGATTTCTCTGCAGAATGGTGCGGACCGTGCAGAATGATGGCTCCTGTTCTTGAACAGCTTAAAAGAAGAATGGGTGACAGAGTTCGCATACTGAAGATAGATGTTGACCAAAACCCCGATCTGGCTTCAAAATACAATATACGAAGCGTACCGACACTGATTCTTTTTGTAAACGGGGTGAACAAATGGTCAGGCTCCGGTGTTATGACTTCAGACTATCTCGAAAATGTTATTAACAGTTTTAGCAATATTATCACTTATTCTTAGAAGGATTTATGTCACTCGTAAACATAAAACCGGAAAGGTGCCCTCAAAATCATTATTGTCCCGTAATAAGGGTATGTCCCGCTGGCGCAATCTCGCAGCAAGGCCCTTTCAGTGCTCCTGAAATCGATTATTCCAAATGCACTTCATGTGGTAAGTGCGCACGCTACTGCGGCTACGGAGCATTCACAACTACTCACTGACATCCGGATATTGACCATCCTGAAGTGCCGGACAATAAACCGGTAAGTGTCATATTTATCAGAATAATGGCATTGACTACCTTATGGCAGTCGGGCAGGTGTGACCCTGATTCAAAGGATGATCATGGTTTATACGTTTGTTCCGTTCCTCACTTTTTAACCACTCTCCTTTCTCTGACGGTTAAGCATGTAATTATGAAAATATTAATTACTTTGCCTTAAAATTTTACAATCATGAAAACCAGCCGTCGTAATTTTCTCAGATCAGCAGCCTTTGCAGGTGCCGGCGCAATGACCGGCGGAATTATCCAGGGGTGCTCGCCGAAAGCGCCCGAATCCAATATGCCTGAAATTATCGCCGCAGTAAAAAAGATTCACTCACAGCGGTTTAATATGTCGGGATATGGAGCACCTCCCCTTCCCGTTGTCAGGGTGGGTTTAATAGGTCTTGGAGACCGGGGCAGCGGGGCAGTGCAGAGACTTTCATACATCGAAGGAGTTGAAATAAAAGCCCTGGGCGACCTTCGCGAAGCAGCAGTAAAAGGCTCACAGCGATACCTTAAAAGAACCGGGAGGCCCGAAGCGGCAGAGTTTTTCGGGGATAATGAAATCTGGAAGAAGCTGATTGAAATGCCCGACCTTGACCTTATTTATATATGCACTCCGTGGGTATGGCATGCACAGATGGCAGCTTACGCGATGGAACAGGGAAAACATGTTGTATGCGAAGTGCCGCTCGTAAGAACCGTCGACGAGGCCTGGCTGCTTGTTGAAACATCGGAGAAAACAAAGAAGCACTGCATGATGCTCGAGAACTGCTGTTACGACTTCTTTGAACTGCTTACACTCAATATGGCAAGGCAGGGCCTCTTCGGCGATATTGTCCATGGCGAAGGGGCTTATATACATAATCTGGTGGAAATGAACTTCAAGAAACCCGACGACAGCAGGCAGACCGACGGCGCCTATACCGGGATGTGGCGGCTTAGGGAGAATGCCTCACGTAACGGTAACCTGTACCCGACACACGGCCTGGGCCCTATATGCCAGATAATGAATATTAACAGGGGAGACCGCATGGATTACCTCACTTCAATGTCGTCGAACGACTTTACAATGGGCAAACGGGCAAACATGCTCGCCTCGGAAGACGCCTTCTATACCGAATTTGCAAACAGAAAATACCGGGGTAACATGAATACCACCGTGGTAAAAACTGCCCTCGGCCGTACAATTATGATCCAGCACGACATCTCATCCGTCAGGCCATACTCGCGCCTGCACGTTGTAAGCGGCACCGACGGGTTTGCAATGAAATATCCCTCCGAACGCATAGCCCTCGGCCACAGCTGGCTAAAGGATGAGGAAATGAAGGAAGTGTGGGACAAATACACTCCTGAAATAATAAAGAGGGTGGGGGAGATGGCAAAAAAAGTCGGAGGCCACGGCGGAATGGATTTCATAATGGACTGGCGCATGATTGACTGCCTGCGCAACGGGCTCCCTCTCGACCAGGATGTGTACGACGGCGTTACGTGGAGCGTGATAGCACCCCTTAGCGAATGGTCGGTAGCAAACAGATCTCAGTCGATCGACGTACCCGACTTTACCTGCGGTGCATGGAAGACAAATACTCCTCACGGTATAAACCTCGAAACCGGAGGCACCACACAGGTTCTCGAGGTTAAAATGGCTGCCGAAAACGTGCAACTTAACGTAAGGTAGTATTTCAACTCCTGTGGCTTAATGGCACACGGATGACCCTGATCAAGTGGAAGGACATGGATAACTCCGTGAAAATCCGTTGCATCCTTTTCATCAGCGTGCCATGAAACCTCCAAAGTATTTTAAAAGGTAATAGTGGTAATAAGTTTCAGAACCTTACAGATATCCCTGAAATAACTGATCTGTTAAAGGTGTTAAGGCTTAAATCCATAGGAAAATCAAGCCTGAAGTTCCTCATTATTCCATAGAGAGCAAGGTCGAAAACCAGCAGGAATGCCCCCTGGAGTATCAGTGAATTGCCATAACCTTTAAGAAGGTCTGCACGTTTCTCCGATTTACCCGACAGGTGTTTCAGGAGAAACCCGCTGCCTATGTACCCGGCATCGAGTGCCGAGTTGATCAGAAGAATTTTTTCCGTCTGCATGTGTTTATTGAGTACAGCCTCAGCCCCAGCGGCAACACAGTCATAATTTGAGTTGCTGTATAATGCTATGCCGGCGATGGAGAGGTTCACGGTATTCCAGAAAAGGTTCATCTGGTGGAAATATTTTTTGTCTCCTTCATATTTCGACCATCCCCATGCGCCAGTGGCTATGTTTGCCATGGCCCAGGAGCCGAGTACAATCATGCCTGTATTGTTTATTTTCATACTGGTACGGCAAAATTCATTTCCTTCGGCCTGGCCGTAAGCCGCCGCTGCAAAGGTCATAAATATTGACAGTATCAATAATCTCCCGGAGTAAAATGGATTACTTGTTCTCATTGTTTTAAATATATCGAATTAAACAAATAGCAGATAAAAAAGTTACATTGAATCTTTTCCTGTTGCATTATTAAGATTTCTTTTCTAATTTAGTTACGGAATTTTTCTAAGCTGCATTCCAAACGTGCTGATAATATGAAAAGATCATTTCTTCTACTGGCGATCTGTGTATTCCTTTTGGCCTCAGACCGTGAGGTTTACACACAATCGGCTGCCGTTGCTATGCGACCGGCGTATACCGATATTACCGATCAGGCCTCCCGCGGGGCAGTTCTCATGAAACTCGCCGGCTATTCTTCATCCGATGCGAGGTACAGGATTTTCAACGGAACATCACAGTACAGCTGCTGGAATCCTTTGACGGGAACATTTGTAACATCAAACTCCTATTCCTCGGGTCCTGCTGTTGCAGGTGATGCCACGTCAGAGTCACTCTTCTGGGTCGTCTGGCTGCGCGGAAGCAATAATTCCACCGCCGCCACTTACCGCGACAGGCTGGGACCGGATTACAGTGTAAATTACCAGAGCGCCTCCCTTCCGTCGTCCGAACCTGTTACATCTCCGTTCAGCTTAACGGGAAAGCTAAAGGGATCATCCGTTTATACCCTTGATGCGAGGTATGTTATTCTGGCGTGGGAGGGAAACACATTTCAGTCTGTCTCACATTCTGACCCTGTCACCGGCGATTTTGCTGTAGTCTGCCAGTCGGGCGTTGCAATTGACAGGCTTGAAGTGCGGGCGCTTAACAATGAAATATGTGCCGGCATCAGCGGTTCGTGGACAATATCCTCAAGTGTCGGGGAAATAGTTCTCTCCGATGTGCTCGAGGTTGGAGGGAAAGAAGTAAGGGATCATAAAGTTCTACTGTATCCGGTTCCGGCCGGCGAGTACCTGAATATATCAGGATTTTCAGGCACGGAGGCTATGGGGCTTTACAATCTTGCCGGGGTTAAGATCAGGGATATCGCGAAGGAAGAGGTTTCAGAAGGCATGATTCATACCGGCGGCCTTCCTTCGGGAGTCTATTTCCTGAGGGGATCCGGCAGACCGGACGGAAAGGTGTACAGGTTTGTGAAACAATAATATTCTGACGCTTCGGTGTACTGAGGTCCAGCAGGTTGTGCAGGTCGCAGGTTATACAGGTCTTGCAAGTCCGGCAGGCCTGTCTGAGTGACGCAGCCAGGCAGGAGCGTGCAATTTATTTAAGGTCATTTGCGCCTCGCATCGCTCAGCGCGTCATTCGATAGTCATTTGCGCCTCGCTGTGCTCGGCGCGTCATTCAATGGTCATTCGATGGTCATTTGGGCTTCGCTCCCTACTTATTCCTACTGCTACTAAATGATATGCTAAATTTAAAAACCTAAATTTCATTCAAAGAGAATCCGGAATAGATCCGCGTCAATCCGCGTTCCCGGTGATCCGGGATCCGCGTCATCAGCGTGCCATTTGTTTATAAGGTCATTTGCGCTTCGCATCGCTCAGCGCGTCATTCAATAGTCATTTGCGCCTCGCTGTGCTCGGCGCGTCATTCAATGGTCATTCGATGGTCATTTGGGCTTCGCTCCCTACTTATTCCTACTGCTGCTAAATGATATGCTAAATTTAAAAACCTAAATTTCATTCAAAGAGAATCCGGAATAGATCCGCGTCAATCCGCGTTCCCGGTGATCCGGGATCCGCGTTATCCGCGTGCCATTGTTAATGTCGCCGGTGATTATCCAGTTTTAATTTTTTATTGAAAAGTTTCATTTCTGTCCGGAAATCTGTCTAACTTTATCCAAAACCTGTTCATATGGCAATACCAACTTCAAGGGCCGGTGAGGCCGGAACAATTTCCATAAACACCGAAAAATGCGACGGATGCGGTTTATGCGTGAGGGTCTGCGGCGACAATCAACTTGTAATTAATGACGGTGTGGCGGAGGTTAGCGTATCTCCGCTATTCGGGTGTATTGCATGTGGTCACTGCATGGCGGTATGCCCCAATGATGCCATAACGGTAACGGGAAGGACGCTATCGGCAGAAGATTTGTTTGACCTGCCGCCGGGGGATGAGGCTGCAGATTATAAAGGACTGGTCAGCCTCCTTAAACGCCGTCGAAGCATTAGGGAGTTCAGCGACAGGCCGGTGGAACCTGAAGTTATACAGAAGATACTTGATGCCGCATCAACGTCGCCGATGGGTATTCCTCCCTCTGATGTAAATGTGCTTGTCTTTGATTCTCCCGGGAAATCATGGGAATTTGTAAAGGATTTCTCCGGTCTCCTGGCGAAGATGAGATGGTTTGTGTCTGACTGGTTTCTTGCGCTGATGAGACCTTTCTGGGGAAAGGCGAACGATGAGATGTTCAGAAACTTTATAAAACCACTTATTGATATATACACCGGGAGCGTCGGGAAGGGTGAAAATGTAATAACGTACAATGCTCCTCTGGTAATGTATTTCTACGGTTCGCCATATGCCGATCCGGCCGACCCTGTTATTGCGGCCACAACAGCTATGTATGCAGGGGAGTCTCTCGGACTGGGCACCTGCATGCTTGGGGCGATACATCCTTTCATTCAGAATGGGAGCAGGGCTCGCAGGTTCAGGGAGAAATACGGTATTAAATATAAAAGCCGTGAAGGGCTTTTTGTAATATTCGGTTATCCGGCACTGAAATACAGAAAGGGAGTCAGGAGGACGTTCGCATCTGTCATTTATAATTAGACGCGCGGTCTTTTCGGAGCCCCGTTTTACGGGCTAAACTCCGCTGAGACATCCCGACCATAGTGCCGGGACGGTCGTGCAGACCTGCCGCGACTGGAGATTCATGACTTATGACCATTCTTATTTTTCCTTACGGTACAACCCCCGGCCCTCTTCTCTTGCTTCTCCCGACAGCTTCAGGAAGAGGTCTACATACTTCACGTTGGGCGGGACTGTCAGTATGGAGGCGTAACCGTTTCCGAGGAGATGTGCATTGAGGAAAGTGCCATCCTCCAGGTATACATAGGCAAGCGTTCTCTTGTATATATCAAGGGTGTCGACATCATATTCGAGCCGGACCCTTTTATTCAGGATAAGATCTTCCAGGTATTTCTTTGATTCCTGAGCGAAATATCCGATCTCCTTGTTTCTCGTCCGTCTTGTCTCAGGTGCGTCAACACCTATAAGCCTTATGGTGAGACCTTTATTCGAACCGTCGTCTATGACGAAAGTGTCGCCGTCAATTACCCTCTTAACGATAAAAAAGCCGTGCGCATCGCCCTGCTGCTTCGGGGAACAAAGGCAGTAGAAGAGGGTCAGACAGAGAAAAACCGGTAACAGGTTCCCGAAATGCATGCCGGCGATTTTTCTGATAATTTTTTTCAAACTTATAAAGATTTTTTAACCTGTTCCGAATTAAGATCTATTAATCTGATTAAAGCTTATCCTTTTCTTTACCTTAAAAGAAATTGCCTGACTTACTGTACAGATCAGGTTCGGGGCAATATATTTTTCTGTTTGATCAATATGAAAAAAATGAACATACATCCAGGTTTTGCTGTTAATTTTATATCAGATAAATAAACAGCTAATTATGGAAAAAATGCCCGTAGGTTACGAAAGTGGAAAAGTTTTCAGGTTTCCCGAAATAATTGAATATTCTGAAAAGAGCGTTGTGAGCCGGCAGCTAATCAAATCCGAACGCGGCAGTGTTACGGTCTTCTCGTTCGATAAGGGGGAGGGACTTAGCGAGCACACTGCTCCTTTTGATGCTCTTGTGCAGGTGATTGACGGCACAGCCCGTATAACGATAGGAGGTAAGGATCACCTTCTGAATGCCGGAGATTCTGTCATAATGCCTGCCTCCGTCCCGCACTCACTGTACGCACCGGAAAGGTTCAAGATGATACTGACGATGATCAGGGGGTAGTCATTTGCGCTTCATTGAGGTCAATTTCTCCTTCTTCCAACGATGGTAAAATGATATGCCGATTCTAAAAACGGGACATACATTCAAAGAGAATCCGGAATAGATCCGCGTCAATCCGCGTTCCCGGTGATCCGGGATCCGCGTCATCAGCGTGCCATTTGTTTATAAGGTCATTTGCGCCTTGCTTCGCTCAGCGCGTCATTCGATAGTCATTTGCGCCTCGCTGTGCTCGGCGCGTCATTCAATGGT
>Ga0209407_1003694_pt1 | contig 13063 bp, 12 predicted proteins | sample AD_JPNHG3_MetaG_FD_184410 | JGI IMG/M metagenome (GOLD analysis project Ga0209407, IMG submission 184410) | Active sludge microbial communities of municipal wastewater-treating anaerobic digesters from Japan - AD_JPNHG3_MetaG (SPAdes) (version 2) | ecosystem: Engineered > Bioreactor > Anaerobic... | reverse complement strand
GAGGCGAGCGAAATCCCCGTCACGATGGGCGTGGCGATGATCGCCTGGGCGAGGATCATGGCCGCCGGCGTGTAGAGGATCTCCAGGAAGCCCAGGGGCCCGTTTCGCCACAGGAAGATCGTGACGAAGAGCCCCACCACCACGGGGGGCAGGGCCATCCCCGTGTTGATGAGGCTCACCACGAACTTGCGCCCCGGGAACTGCGTGAGGGCCACCACGGTCCCCACGGACATCCCGAAGAACAGGCTGATAAACGTTGCCGTGCCCGAGACCTTCAGGGAAAACCAGGTGATCCCCAGGACCTCAGGGTCGAAGGTGACAAGCAGGATGAAGGCCTGCTTGATTCCGTCAAGAATGATGTCCATTTACGCTTCCAGGACCCCCAACGTCTACAGCCCCAGGTCCTCCACCTTCTTGCCGGCATCGGGGAAAAAGAGAGGCGAGCCGAACTTTTCGACGCCGAAGGTCTTTATCACGGCCTGTACGTCCTTGGATACCATGAAATCGGCGAAGGCCTTTCCGCCGGCGAAGTTGGCCTTGGTCCACTTCTTCGGGTTTACCTCGATGACGTGGTAGATGTTGAGCAGGATCCCGTCGCCCTCTACCAGAATATCGAGGCCCAGACCCTTCTTCAGGGCCAGGTAGGTCCCCCGGTCGGCCAGCGTGTAGGTCTTCTTCTCGGCCGCCACGGCCAGTGTCTGCCCCATGCCGAGCCCCGTCTGCTGGTACCACTTTTCTCCCTCGTACTTCACGCCGGCCGTCTTCCAGATGTCCATCTCCTTGGCGTGGGTCCCCGATTTGTCGCCACGCGACATGAATATGCTCCCCGAGGCGGCGATCTTCTTGAAAGCCTCGGCGGCCTTTTTCATGCCCTTGATCTTTGCCGGGTCAGACGGCGGGCCCACGATGATGAAGTCATTGTGCATGATCAGCCTGCGCTCCACGCCGTTGCCGTCGGCCATGAACTTCTTCTCCGCCGCCGGCGAGTGGACGAGCAGCACGTCTGCCTCGCCCTTGGCGCCCATGGCCATGGCCTGGCCGGAGCCGACGGCGATGGTCTTCACGAAATAACCTGTCTTCTTCTCGAACATGGGAATCAGGACGTCGAGAAGACCAGAGTCCTGGGTGCTCGTCGTTGTGGCAAGGATAACAGCCTTCTGGGCCTTGGCGGCCTCGGCGGTCGTAATCCCGGCCGCGATGACCAGTGCAGCGGCAGCCAGCATGATCCCGGTAAGGAACAAATTCCTTTTGAATTTCATCATCATGTCCTCCTTCTAATCGATGAATGTGCGATGAAACGTTCTTTCAGTCCTTGATGCCCTTTTTCTTTCTCCATTCCTTGGAGTTGGGGAAGAAGAGGGGGCTTCCGTACGTGTCTTTCCCGAAGGTGCTGATGATCTTCTGGCCCTTCGCGGGGTTCGTGAGCCATTTCACGAAGGTCATCGTGTCCTTCTGGTTTACACGGGGAAATTTCTTGGGGTTGACGGGGATGAGGGTGATGTAGTTCAACATGGCCTTGTCTTTTTCCACAAGGATGTCGAGCTTGATCTCTTTCTTCAGGGAGAGGTAGGTGGCGCGGTCGATCAAGGCGTAGACCTGCTTTTCGTTGACGTACTTGAGGGTGGCGGCGTTTCCGGCCGAGCCTTTCTCGTAGATGACATACCAAGGGCTGGCGGGTTTGATTCCCGCTCCCTCCCAGAGCACCATCTCTGCCACGTGCGTGCCCGACTTGTCGCCCCGCGTGACGAAGGTCGCCTGCTTCGCCGCGATGGCCTTCAGGGCCTCGGTGGCCGTCTTCATGCCGCGGATTTTGGCAGGATCCGAAGAGGGGCCCACGATGACGAAGTCGTTGTACATGAGGTCGATTCTCTCTGTTCCGTAGCCTTCCGCCACAAACTTTTCCTCCAACGATTTCGCATGAACCATGACCAGGTCGATATTGCCCTTTTCCGCAATCTTGAGCGTGGCCCCCGTGCCTGCCCCGACGTGGCGGACGCGAATGCCGGTGTCCTTCTCGAATTGATCCTCCAGGGCCGCCACGATCCCCGAATCGACGGGACCGATGGTGCTTGCCATGAAGACGAAGCCCTTTGCCTGGGCCTGGGCCAGTGTTGCCATGCCCAGGACGAGCATGACAACGAGAATGGATTGCAGTGTACGTCTCATGTTTCCTCCTTTCTACTCTACATCGTTGAAAATAAAATTTTCCCCGAATCCTCGAACCCATAGCCCCCAAGACGCTCGAAGCGCTCGCGGAAACCGCGGGATCGCAAGTCCTCAACAAGGGCCTGGATGCCCTTGTTGAAGTATGTGGACTGCCCCAGGACCATATCGAAGTTCTCCTGTGTCACGGGGATGAAGTGAAGCCCCATGAGCCTCGAGACGGCCACCGTGGCCAGCCCCGCGTCGGCCTCGCCCGAGAGAATCGTCAGCCCTACCTCCACATGGGTGTAGACCTCCTTGTCGTAGCCTTCGATTGCCTCGGCCGGGATGCCGGAGTTTTTCAGATGATAATCCAGGAGGACTCTCGTGCCCGAACCTCCCTGGCGGTTGACAAAACGGACCTTTCCCCCGGCGATGTCCCCGATGCCGGCGATTCCCAGGGGGTTGCCGGGTGCCGCGACGATACCGATCTCCCTGCGGAAGAGGTGCACCAGAACGGCCTTCATGTCGGGAAGGTACTTCGGAAGGAAAGGCACGTTGTAACGGCCGCTCTCCGGGTCGAAGAGATGGGTCCAGGCGATATCCGTGTAGCCGCCGCCGAGGGCCTTCAGCCCATCGGTGCTTCCCGTGTTGGCGCAAAAGAAGTAGAATTCCGGGTGCGTCTGCCTCATCCCGGTAAGCAGAAAATCCAGGACCGGGTCGTTGCTCCCCGAGGCAAGGAGCGCCCCTTTCATGCCGCGGCTCTTTTCCCTTGCCTCTTTGAGGCCGCTCCGGGCGCTGGACTCGATCCACTCGTCGATGAGCTTTTTCGGGAAGACCCACTTTCCCGTTACGCGTGTCCCGGGGATCCGACCCGCCTTGATCAGGGCATAGACCTGCTTTTCGTTGATCCCGAGGTAGGCGGCCACCTCCCTCGTGTTCATCATCTCCTCGGACATGCTTCCCTCCGGCACGGGATCATAAAAAATAAAATAACAAATAGCAACAATAAATTACATAATCTAACCGATTCATACGGGTGTAGCCGCTTGACGGGCCATCCGTCGCAGTGTAAACTGACAAAAATTCAAGTGTTTGAAAAAGAAAAGACATGGCCCGCTATGTGATCGTAGGCGCCGGGGCGGCGGGCAACGCCGCCGCGGAAACCATCCGGAAGCTCGAACCGGAGTCGGAAATCCGGATGTTCACCCGGGAGGACCGTTTTTACTATTACCGGCCCGCCCTGCCCGAGTACCTGGCCGGCGACAAGAACCTCAAGGGCTTCACCCTGCACGACGGCGCCTGGTACGAGAAAAACCGAATCGAGGTCCACCTCTCCACGGAGATCACCGATGTCCGCCCGGCCGGCAAGACCGTCATCGCCTCCGGCGGCAGGGCGTACGCCTACGACCGGCTCCTTCTGGCGACGGGGAGCCGCGCCGTGGTGCCGGAGATCCCGGGGAGGGACATCGAGGGGGTCTTTACCCTGCACACCGCCGCCGATGCAGACGCCATGCTGAGGCGGGCCGAGACGGCGAAAACGCTGGTCGTCATCGGCGGGGGAATCCTCGGGATCGAGGCGGGCAACGGGCTTCGCAGGCGCGGCCTGCAGGTGGCCGTCGTGGGCCGCAACAGGCGGCTTCTGCCCAAACAGATGGATGCCGCCGGTGCCGTATTTCTCCAGAGGCGCCTCGAGGAGATGGGCTTTACCTTCCATCTCTGCGTCACGCCCCGCGAGATCGCCCGGCTTGACGGGCGCCTTGCCGTTCGCCTCCAGGACGGCAGGACCCTGGAGACGGACATGGTCCTGCTCTCGGCGGGCGCCGCCCCCGACCTTGCCCTGGCGCGAAAAATCGGCCTTTCGATCGGAAAGGCCGTGCAGGTCGACGACCGGCTCCAAACGAGCCTCGACGATGTCTACGCCGCCGGGGACCTGGTCGAGCACCGGGGGGTCTACTACGGGATCTGGCCCGCCGCCATGGCGCAGGGCCGCGCCGCCGGGGCCAACATGGCGGGCAGGGAGACGGTCTACGGGGGCACGCTGCAGTCGCACCGGCTCAAGGTCGCGGGGATCGACCTGGTCTCCATGGGCGACATCGATGCCGAGGGCGAAGATGCGTGCGTCGTCCAGTCGGACGAGGAGAAGTGCATCTACCGGAAGCTCGTCATCGAGAACCACGCCGTTGCCGGGGCCATCCTCCTGGGCGACCTGCACGGCGAGAAGGCGATCCAGGCGGCCGTCGAGGGACGCAAGACCCTCGCGGCGGTCCGCGAGACGATGGAAGAGCAGGGGTTCGACCTCTCCGCGCTTACCTGACGCGCCCATGTTTGCCGTGGAAATGTTTCCCGCTTTGGAGTAGAACCGTTTGCCCCCGGGGATCGTCTCCCGGGGGTTTGCATTGCCGCCGCACGAAAACCGCCAATGGAGTGAGCCATGAAGGAACAGGACAAGCACCCCCGTACCTTTCGGGGCGCCTCGAAATACGTGCTCGACGAGGAACTCGCGAAGATCGTTAACGTCTCCATCGCCCTCGAGATGCCCCTGTTGCTGAAGGGAGAACCGGGCACGGGCAAGACGATGCTCGCCTACGCCATCGCCGAGAGCCTCGGCATGCCGCTGATCACCCTCAACGTCAAGTCGAGCATGAAGCTCGTCGAGGCCCTGTACCAGTACGACACGCTCACGCGCCTCAACGACAGCCGCTTCGGTGACTCCCGGCGCGACGTGAGCGACATCGAGGCCTACATCCGGATGGGCAAGATCGGGCAGTCCTTCGTCGCCGACGAGAAGACGGTCCTGCTCATCGACGAGATCGACAAGGCCGACTCGGACTTCCAGGACGACATGCTCGACGTGCTGGACCAGATGTCCTTCGACATCATCGAGATCGACAAGACGGTGAAGGCGAAGAACCGCCCCGTCGTCATCATCACCTCGAACGCCAAGAAGGACCTCTCGGACCCCTTCCTGGGGCGCTGCAACTTCCACCACATCGCCTTTCCCGAGCCGGAGATGATGCGCCGGATCGTGGAGGTCCACTTCCCGAGGCTCAGCGAGGAGACGGCGCAGGCCTGCATCCAGACCTTCTACCGGCTGCGGGAGATCGGCGGCGTCGAGAAGAAACCCGCCACGCGGGAGCTCATCAACTGGATCCGGGCCCTGCGGTCGGACCCCGATTTCCGGCCGGCCCTGCTCCAGAGGGGCGAGGTTCCCTACCTGGGGGTTCTCTACAAGAAGAGCGGCGACCTCGCGCTGGCCGCCAGGGCCATCGCGCGCTTCCGTCGCTGAGAATGACCTCCGGGATGACGGCAGGCAGAAAGCATCAGGCCGGGGTTGCCATTCGCGATGGCGAAGTCAGGAAGTGAAGAAGAGCGGAAAATCTGTTCTTCCTCGCTTCGCCGTATTGACGGCACCGGCCTCCATCCGTTTTCCGTGCGGACGATACACCGGATATGTTCATCCAGTTTTTCTACACGCTGCGCGACCGCGGCGTCCCCGTGACGCCCACCGCCTACCTGCGCCTGCAGAGGGCGCTGTCGATGGGGCTCGTGACCTCGCTCGACGATTTCTACACCGTCGCCCGTGCGCTGCTGGTGAAAAGCGAGCGCTACTTCGATCTCTACGACCAGGTCTTCCTGCACCACTTCCGGGGCGTCGAGCTCAAGGACCCCGAGACCCACGAACTGACCGACATCGCCAAGGCGCTGCTCGAGGAGTGGCTGAAGGACCCTGCCGCTGTAGCCGCGGCCTTCGGGGTGGACGAAAAGAACTTGAAAAAAATGACCCCCGAGGAGCTCATCCAGTATTTTCTCGAGCGGCTCAAGGAGCAGACCGAAGCCCACCACGGGGGCAACCGCTGGATCGGCACCCGGGGCACATCGCCCGTGGGCCACTCGGGCCATCACCCGGAAGGGATGCGCGTGGGCGGTGTCTCGCGCGGAAAGTCGGCCGTCAAGGTGGCCATGGACCGGCGCTGGCGGGACTACTCGCAGGACGGGCCCCTCACGCAGGCCCAGATGGGCGAGGCCCTCAAGCGGCTGCGCCGGATGGTGCCGGCAGGCCCGAAGGACCTCGTCAACGTGGACAAGACGATCCGCGAGACGATGCGCAACGCCGGCGAGATCGAGATCGTCTTCGACCGCAGGCTCACGGACCGATTGAAGGTCATCCTCATGATCGACAACGGCGGCTGGTCCATGGAGCCCTACGTGGACCTCGTGCAGACCCTGTTCAGCTACGCCCGCTCGCAGTTCAAGGACCTCCGGACCTACTACTTCCACAACACAATCTACGACGTGGTCTGGCAGGACCCCCAGAGGCACTACCGGCCCGAGCGGCTCGACGATTTCGCCCTGCGTGACCCCGAGACCAGGCTCATTATCCTTGGCGACGCCAGCATGTCGCCCTACGAACTGATGTACGCCGGCGGCGCCATCGACTACACGCAGCGCAGCACCCGCCCCAGCATCGACCGGCTCAAGTTTCTCGCGGGCCTCTTTCGTCATGCCGTCTGGCTAAACCCTGCCGCGCTGTGGGAATGGGAGCGGGTCCGCACCATCGGCATCGTCCGCCAGGTCTTCCCCATGTACGAACTCACCCTCGATGGGCTGGATGCGGCGGTACGGCGCCTCCTGGCGAAGAACTAGCGCGTCGGGTCCGGGCAGGTCAGCGGACGGCCGACAACCGCGCCGGCCGCCCCGCTGAAGCCCCGGTCTTGACAGCGGGCCCCCCTTTTTTTATTGGTTTGTGAGAGGACCTCCGCGGGTGAGGGACGTCATGGCGACGAGGAAGAAAAATTACTACCGGGTGCTGGGGGTCTCCCCGCAGGAAGACGAGGCCGGCATCCGCAAGGCCTACCGGGAAAAAGCCAAGAAGCACCACCCCGACAGGGCCGGAAAGGATTCGACGGCCCGGTTCCAGGAAATCGCCGAGGCCTACGAGGTGCTCTCCAGCCCGGAGAAGCGCGAGGAATACGACCGTGACCTGGCGGCGGCACGAAGCAGGGTGCGCCGGCAGCCGTTTCCCCGGGCGGACAGCCGCCTGCGGCCGGAGCCCCTCGTGCCCCGCAGGCAGCGGGCCGGGGATTGGGGCCCGGGATACCGCACCCCGGTGGAGGAAGTCTTCCGGTATTTCTTCGAGAGGGAATTTCCGGGGTATGGAGGCGATCCGGAGACCCCGGAATTCGAGCTGATCCTGAACCGGCAGGATGCCGTCCCCGGGTCCATCGTCGAGTTCGAGCTGCCCATCCGCATTTCGTGCCGCTTCTGCGGCGGCACGGGCCGGGACTGGATGTTTCCCTGCATGGCCTGCCTGGGAAGCGGGACCGAGGAATGGTCGCCGCGCATCGCCCTGCGTCTGCCCGCGCTGCTGCGGGACCGCTCCCGGCTGGAGATCCCCGCGGAGGCCGCCGGGCTCGATTCGGGCATCATTCGCCTGGTCCTGCGGATTGAATGAACAAAAGGGCCTTGCCGCCCTGCGGCAAGGCCCGAGTGCAGACATCGCGCGGGCTTCGCGGCTGCTGCGCTAGTGGGTTTTGATGGGGATCTTCTTCTGCTGCTTCTTGGCCTCTTCCGTCTTCGGCAGCGTGATGGTCAGGACCCCGTCTTTGAACTCCGCCCTGACCTTCGACTCGTCCACCCCTCCCTCCGGCAGAGGGATCTCCCGGCGGAACGACCCGAAGCGTCTCTCGCAGTGCCAGTAGTTTTTCCCTTTTTCCTCTTTCTCTTCCTTCTTTTCCCCCTTCAGGATCAGCGTGTCCTTCTCGAGGGTGATCTCGACGTCCTTCTCGGAGAGCCCCGGAAGCTCGGCGGTGACCTTTACCAGTTCGCCGCTGTCGGAGACGTCGACCTCGGGCCAGAAAGCCACGGGCCACTCCGCGGCCACCCTCGAGGGGCTCCAGGCGAAATCCCTGAAAAAGGAATCGAAAAGCTCGTTCACCCTCTGCTGCAAGGGGTAGAAGGGGAATTCACGATCGCGGGCGATCGGGACATTCTCGGTCTTGTGCCACGGAATCAGGTCTCTGAGTGTCATGACGCAAACCTCCTTTCCCTCAGTGGGATGTCTTGACGGGGATCCTCCTGGCGCGGGCGGCCTCGGTTTTCGGGAGGACCAGCCGCAGGATCCCGTTCTTCACGGTCGCCTCGATCCGATCCTGGTCGATCTCGTCGGACAAGGTGAAGGCGCGCTCGTAATCGCCGATTTCGTACTCCGCATAGGCAAGCTTGCGGTCCTTCACGGAAGCCGGTTCGACCTCGCCCAGGACGGAGAGAACGCCTTTCTCCAGCGTTACGCTCACGTTCTTCTCGTCCACGCCCGGCATGTCGGCCGTCAGGATGATGGCATCCTTCGACTCGACGATGTCCACGGGCGGGATGAAGACCTTCCGGTCTCTGGTGTGTTCAGCCCCTGCCGGGGCCTGTGCTCTGACTGCCTGGATCTCGTTTGCCATCGCATGCACCCCCTCAGGTCGTTTTGATCTGGATCTTCTTCGGCTTTTCTTCCTCGTGTCGGGGCAGCCGGATGCTCAGGACACCCCGATCGAAGGTGGCTTCGACGGCCCCCTCATCGACGCGGAACGGCAGCTTGACGATTCTCGTGAAGCGCCCGTGCCTGCGCTCCTGGCGGTGATAGGTCTCGCCTTCCCGCAGGGGTTCGGGCTCCCGGGAGCCGGCAAGGGTCAGGGTGTCTCCCTGGGCGGACAGCTCGATCCGGTCGGGATCGACCCCGGGCAGCTCCGCCGTCACGATCGCGTCGTTCTCGCCTTCCCAGATGTTGACGGCCGGGAAACTCCGTTCGTAGGGCAGGCTCAACCCCGCAAAGAGGCGGTCCATCTCCCGCTGCAGGCGATCCACCCCGTGCCACACATCCGGAGACAACGCCATTCTTCTGAATTCGGGCCAGAACATAGATCCAACCTCCCTTCAAGAGATGATTCGCGCAAATTTTAGCGGTTTGTTTTCCTGCAGGGCATATCGACAGCCAAATTCATTTAACATGCCGATATGGTTGAGAAATACCAGACTTTGACCCTAATATTAATCACGGATCGGCGGTTGTCAAGGGTCGTCGGCAACCGCTCAGCCCTTGTCTTCCACCTTGCTGATGACGGTGATGTGGTCTTCCGTCTGCTCCGAGGTCGGCCCCTTGAGATGCAGGCTGTAGCGGCTCAGGAGCCAGATTTCGGGCAGGATCTCCGAAACGATCTCCCCGTTGTCGAAGATCCGCACGATGGAGCTTTCGGAAACGACGATGGCGATGGCATTGGTGAGCTTCGTGATCGAGGCGGCCGCCATGTGACGGCTGCCCAGTCCGAGCGGCAGTGCGACGTCCCGGGACGGGGCGTCGATGTAGCGGCAGGCGGACAGGACGACCCCCTCGTCCGAGACGACGAAGGCCCCGTCGAGCTGGGCGAGTTCCTTGATCGTCTCGCGGAGGTCGGGGTCGTCGATGTGGCGCTTGCTTTCCGGGTGCCCCATCAGGGGGTCCAGGATGAGACAGCGGGAGTTTGCCAGGACGGCCTCGGAGTCGGAGATGACGAACATCGTTCCCACCTTCCTGCCCTCGCGCCCCTCCCTGGCGATCTCCACGGCCAGGAGGATGACCTTCTCCAGCGTTTCGTTGTTGATCCCGCGGGCATCCGTCAGGATGTCCTTCAAGAGGTGGCTCGGCGTAGCGGCCAATCCCTTTTGCGGGATGGGGGTCGCTTTTCTTTCCTGCATGGCAGACCTCCCGAACGGGTGCTACCCGATGATCAGGAAGGGGTTGTGCTTCATGTCCGTGTCGGCTGGGGGCACCTCCTCGTATTCGGATCGAAAGGCCTCCCAGATCGCGGAGAGCTCTTCCCGCAGGGCGGGCCGGAGATCGTCGGGCAGCCCCGGCGCAAGCGCGAGCATCTCCCCGAGAAAAACGTCCCGGAAGCGGGCCATCCGATAGGGAGGCGCCGTCTCGCCCTCGCGAAGGAGTGCGAACAGGGCCCGGGCGTCTTCGGCCCGGATGGCCGCGTAGCCCGGCGCCAGACCGAGGCGAAGGCGGGCCCAGTACGTAAACAGCAGGTGAAAACAGGTCGCTTCGTCATGGCCGGCGGATGCACGGTCGACCGGGGCCGCTTTGGCCAGGGCATCCATGAACCCGTCCAGCGCGATGAGCCGCATCAGCGCCCTGCCGGCCCCCGAGAGGTCTTCGGCCCCGCCGAAGTCCCGGTACAGGGTGCCTTCCTTTTCCGCCGGCCCCGCGAACAGCAGGGGTCTCTTCAACAGGAGGCCCGACAGCAGGCCTGCGCGCTCTTCTCCCCAGAAGCCGTTCTCGAATCCCGCCTGCCGGAACCAGGCGATTCTCACCCAGTTCTCCGCCACGCGCTTCAACCGGAGGACGAAGCCGAAACCGACGCGGAATACCGCTTCCAGCGGGTTGTTCTCCAGCAGTGCCGCTGCCAGCTGCCGGTCCCTGCCCGCCACTTCCTCCAGGGCGATGTTGAGATACCCGGCCGTCTTGCGGGCCGTCCCGACGAGCCCGTCCAGTTCCATCCGGGCAAGGCCCTCGACCGAAGCCACCCGGTTGGCCAGGCCCGCAAACTCGAGTCGAAGCCGCTCCAGGACAAGGGGGCTCTGGACGGCACCGAGGGCCTCCCTGAGAAAACCCGCCTGTCCCCCCTCGTGGAGGGGCAGGAAGGGGACAAGCGACCCGGCGTCGTCATCGGTGCCGACGTCGATGACCGGGAAGGCCTGCTCCCCTTCGGGGGTCAGCTGCTCGGGGGACAGGGGGGAGAAGACGGAAACGGCCTCCTCGAAGGGCAAAAACCCGCTCTCGGCCAGGCGCACGTTGCGCATCCGGTACATCCCCTCCTGCACCTCGGAGGGCACGGCGGCGGCGAGACTTGAGAGCAGCGTCTGATAGGCCGGCAGGCTTGCCGCGGCGATGGCGCCGGTCAATTCGCGGAGGAAAGGCTCCTGCTCCGTCTCGAGCGCGCCGAGGAAAAGCACCCCGTCGTGGGTGAAAAACCCCTCGGGGACCTCGAATTCCCGGTCGTCCTCCTCCCGGACCATGACCTCGAGGCTCTTTTGCAAGATATAGTAGAGCAGGGCGTTGCCCTCGCCGAAGAGCCACCGGACGGTCCTGGGCCGATCGGCCTCGAAGAGGCGCTTGAGCCAGCAGAGGGCCTCCGCGCAATTGATCTCGTCGCGGTCCCAGATCTCCAGGTCGAGCAGGTACTGCCACTGGTCCGGGGTGGCCAGTTCGAGAAGGGGGAGGCAGTCCTCCGCCCCGACCTTCTTGACGATCCAGAAGAGGTCTTGGGCGGGGAGCTTCTCGACCGCCTCGCGGGGGTTTCGTTCCCCGAGGATGCGCTCCAGGATCTCGCGGCCGCCGAGGCGGTCGAATTCCCGGAGCAGGGCCGCCTCCTGCGGGACGGTCATCCCGGCGGCAGAATCCGGGGTCGGGGATTTCGATGGGGGGGTCATGGCACGTCCCGTTGCTCCTCCCGGTCGTTGCGCTGTGCGTTGAGAGAAGAGCCCCCGGGGAATATCGGGCTTCCCCGGGGGCAGGAACGCTTGTCGCGGAATTTCCGTATTGGGGTTTCTAGGCCTTGTCTTCCTCTTCCTTCTCCGCCTTCTTTCCCACCATGGTCCGCGTGGTGATGAGCAAAGAGGCCACCGACGCCGCGTTCTGCAGGGCCAGGCGCGTGACCTTGGCCGGGTCGATGATGCCCGCCTTCATCATGTCGACATACTCGCCGCTGTCGGCGTCGAAGCCGAAGGCCCCCTTCTTCTCGCGGACCTTCTCCACGATCACCGAGCCCTCGTAGCCGGCGTTCCTCGCGATCATCTTGAGGGGCTCCTCGGCGGCCTTGCGGACGATCTCGACGCCGTGTCGGGCATCGCCCTCGAGCTTTGCCTTGTCCAGGGCGGCGGCGCAGCGGATGAGGGCCACGCCCCCGCCGGGCACGATGCCTTCCTGGACGGCCGCGCGGGTCGCGTTCAGGGCGTCTTCGATGCGGGCCTTCTTCTCCTTCATCTCGATCTCCGTGGCGGCGCCCGCCTTGATGATCGCGACGCCGCTGGTGAGCTTGGCGAGGCGCTCCATCGCCTTCTCGCGGTCGTAGTCCAGCTGGATGATCTCGATCTCCTTCTTGAGTTGCCGGACGCGCTCCTCGATGTCCGCCTTCTTGCCCGCCCCGTCGATGAAGGTCGTGTTGTCCTTGTCGATGACGATCCGGCGGGCCCGCCCGAGGTCCTTGACGGTCGCCGACTCGAGCTTGATCCCCATCTCCTCGGAGATGACCCTGCCTCCCGTGACGACGGCGATGTCCTGCAGGGCCCCCTTGCGGCGGTCGCCGAAATAGGGCGCCTTGATGGCGGCGCACTTGAGAACGCCGCGGACCTTGTTGACGACCAGCGTCGCCAGGGCCTCGCCCTCGACGTCCTCGGCGACGATCATGAGGGGCTTGCCGGTCTTGGCCACCTGCTCGAGCAGCGGCAGGATCTCCTGCAAGCTGCTGATCTTCTTGTCGGTGATCAGGATGAGGGCGTCCTCCAGAACGGCCTCCATCTTCTCGAGGTTGGTGATGAAGTAAGGCGAGATGAACCCCCGGTCGAACTTCATGCCCTCGACGTAATCGAGCACCGTGTCGATGGACTTGTTGTCCTCGACGGTGATGACACCCTGCCTGCCGACCTTGTCCATGGCATCGGAGATGATGGTGCCGATCTCGGCGTCGTTGTTGGCCGAGATGGTCCCGACCTGGGTGATCTCCTGCTTGTCCTTGACGGGCTTGGCGATCTTCTCCAGCTCTTCGACGATCAGCTCGACGCCCCGGTCAATCCCCTTCTTGAGCTCCATGGGGTTCATGCCCGCCGCCACGAGCTTGGCCCCTTCACGGAAGATGGCCTGTGCGAGGATGGTCGCCGTCGTGGTGCCGTCACAGGC
>Ga0209407_1003679_pt1 | contig 13092 bp, 10 predicted proteins | sample AD_JPNHG3_MetaG_FD_184410 | JGI IMG/M metagenome (GOLD analysis project Ga0209407, IMG submission 184410) | Active sludge microbial communities of municipal wastewater-treating anaerobic digesters from Japan - AD_JPNHG3_MetaG (SPAdes) (version 2) | ecosystem: Engineered > Bioreactor > Anaerobic... | reverse complement strand
TTCACGATGGCGCCGCCGACCATGATGATGGCCAGGGCCAAAATCACGATGGGCTTTTGTTGAGAGACGCCCAGAGTGAAGTAGCCGACCGTGAGCAGCGCGAAGGCCAGCATGAGGGCTTGGCGAAAGCCGATCCGATCCGCCAGCGCCCCGGTGAACATCGGCAACAGGTAGAGCACCGAGGCGAAGCAGCCGGCCACAATGCCGGTTTGGAAGTCGGAGAAGCCCACGCGCTCCGTCAGGTAGAGCGCCAGCGCGATGAACATCCCGTAGTACGCGGCGCGTTCCAGCAACTCGGCGCCGTTGGCAACCCAGAAAGTGCGCGGAAAGCGCCACGACAGTTTCTGAGGCGCCGGCTCGGGGAATGCCGCTGAAGTCACAAGACCATCCTCTCAACGATTAATACAGCGGCGCACCGCGCGCGGTGCGCCGCTGAACTCGCTTCAAACTTCACACGCCGCCAGGCTCACACGCCGACATTAGCGCGGCGGCCGGCGGCCCGCGGCTTCGTCGATGATCGCCTCGAGCACTTCCCATTTGCGCTCGGGCACATTCCGCCAACGTCCGACCTGCTTGCCGTTGATGATGATCAACGGAATCGCCTGGAGCGATACGCGGTCGGCTCCGTTCACGTCGTCCTTGATGGCGTCCTCTACTTCCGGGCTCTTCATGGTTTCCAGCAACGCGTCGGCGTCGAAGCCCAACTCCGTGGCGGCCTGCCGCAACGCCTCGTCGTTGAACGAGCCTTGGTTCCGCATCAGCCAGTCATGGATCGCCCAATAACCCTCCTCGCCCTTCAGCTTACCGGCCGCTTCAGCCGCCCGGGCCGCCCAGCAGCCTTGCTCGTAGCGCGTGAATTTCATGCAGCGGTTGCACTCCTGGTTGAACGGGAACGCCCGCCACGTGTACTGCGTGTCCGAGTGCTTCGCCACGTAGTCCCGGAACCAGATGTCGGTTTCGGCCGTCGCCTCTTCCTCGAAGTCGCCGTACACAATTACTTGTACGGGCGCGCCCTCGGGCCCGCGTGAGTGGCGCGGGTTATCCGGCGGCATCTGGCGCCGGCCGTTTTCGCGCCAGTCGCCGACCATCTTGTCCAGCGCAATGGGCGGGCGGTCCTGCGAATGGTCACGCGCGGGCGGGCGACGCTGCAGCAGAGCTTCGACTGCACGCGGCACGGCGTTGGTCGTTCGCCAGCCGCGAATTTCGTGCCCGTTGATGAAGATCATCGGGGTTTGATAGATGCCGCACCAGCGGGCTTCCTTAATCTCGGTTTCGATCCGCTTGAGGGTCTCGGGCCCGGTAACGACCCTGATGAAGCCCTGCGGGTCGTAGCCTATCTCACGCACTCCGTCTTCGAGTATCCTGGTGGTTTGAAATATCCCTTTGCGATCGAACAACCACTCGTGCATTTTCCAGAAGCCGTCGTTGCCCCAAAGAATGCCGGCGGCGTGAGCGGCGCGCGCCGCCCAACAGGCGTTGGGATGCAGCGTGCGGTCGACCGTCGGGTTGCATTCCAGGCAGAACGGGAACATCTTGACTGAAAGCGAAACGTCATTCGGGTACTTCTTGAGCACTTCCTGAATTTCGCCTTCAACTCTCTTGCAGTCCGGGCACTGGTAATCCGTGAACATCACGATGCGAACGGACGCCTCCTTCGGACCCTTCACGTACAGCCCGCAAAAACCGTCCTTGAATGGATCGTCCTGGCTGAGAATGGTGTCCCAGTCCCAGCCGGGCGGCGGCGGAGGTTTGTCCGGCCGTTCACCGGGTTTACTCTGGGCCGCACCAGACTCGCTCTTTGCGGGCGCCGGCGCGCCCTGAGCGGGAGCAGCCTGGGGAGGCGGCTGAGGAGTCTCGCCTGGCTCTATTTTGCGAATCGGGAGTTCCCTGGCATCTTCTCCGCGCCCGATGGTTACCTTGAATTCGGAGTCTGCGCCAACTGGCGGAGCTGAGGGGGGCTGTGCAGAGGACGCGGCTCGTGCGTCGGGAGCCGGCGTCACCGGTTTGTCGCCTTGGTCCGCCGGGGATTGCGGCGCGGGGGCCGGCTGTTGCGCGGCCTTCATTTCGGCATCCGTTTTCTGCAACAGGCCCGCGATGGACGCCTCCAAGTCACGCTTGTCCTGCTGATCGGCCTCGTGGCGGACGCGCGCGTCGGCTGCTTTCAGCCCGCCCGTGGCGACCGCAAACGCCACAATGAAGATGGCGATGGGTTTCAGCGATGGAATCTGGCGCCAGCGGGTCGCTTCAGCCACGATCCAAAAGGCGATGTTGCCCGCGTGAGCACCGATGCAGTAGTTGCAGAAATGCCACTCCTTGATCATCACCATCATGAAGCCCACCGAAACCACCGCGCCGCAGCGGATCAACCACCGGAAAAGGCTCGCGATGCCGCCCGGCGCCGCCAGCCAGGCCACCAGTACTGCGACGAAGTAGGCCAGCCCAAGGTAGGCCACCGGCCACTTTCCCGTTTCGCTCCAGCGGATGCTGCCCCAATAGCCGTTCGACAGGTCGGAGCAGGCGCTGCCCGGTCCGCAACCCGGCAGTTTCAGGGAGCCGAGCGTTGAAAGCGCCAGCATGACCGACATTGTGATTGAGATCAGCAGAAAGAACGCTCCGAGAGTCCGCAGCAATGCGGCATTGGGGGTGCTCAATGTCTGGACTGCTGCACCGGCTGAACGGGTGTCAGATCCGATTTGAGCCTGCTGTGATCTGTTTTTAGGCATGTCACTCCTCAACCAGTCGGAAGGGCCGTAGTTTAGCCAAAAACGCGGACCGCACAAACGCCCGTAGCAGGGGCGGAAAAAGCTCTCGCGCAACAGTCCGCCGACCGGGAACCCGCGGACGGCAACCCTGAGTTGCACTCGGACGTGCCGCAGCCGGCCCGGCGCGTTACTATTTAGATTGACAACTTCGTCATCAGCTTGGTAGGCGGCGGCGTGCCCGAAATGAGCCATTATTTTCGCCGCGCGGCAGTTTTGCGCCCGGGAAACCAGGATGAGCAAGCGACCTCGCCAAAACACGACCCGAGGAACGCGCCGGGGCGCAACCAAGCTACGCGGCTGCGCTGACCCCACCGAGTTATCGGCTCCTGCGCCCGGCCAGTCGGGCCACACTTCCTGCCACTCGGCGTGCGTGGCATGTCGCGAAAAGGCGCACGGCGGCCTGGGGCTACAATTCCGGTCCGAATCGGATGGCACGCTGGTGGCGCAGTTCTTCTGCGATCCTGTTAATTGCAGCTATCCCGAAAACGTGCACGGCGGACATCTCGCGTTGCTCCTCGATGCGGCGATGGGGCATTGCTTGTTTGAGCACGGAATCATCGCCGTGACCGGGCGGCTGAACATCGGGTACGGCGAGCCGGTGCGCGTGGGGCAGCCAGCACAGGTCCGCGTCGCCATCCACGATCACCAGGAAGAGCTGTACCGGGTCCGGGGCGAAATCGTGCAGGCCGGCCGCGTGTGCGTGCGGGCCGAGGGAAAATTCACCATTCGGCAATGAGCCGGCCGAACGCCAAGCCTCAAATCTCGAAACTCGAAGCCCCCTACGCGGCTGGCGTCTGCTTCGAAAGCGCTCGGCGAATCTGCTCAAGGAGCTGATCGACCTTGAAAGGTTTGAACAGTACGCCCGCCAAACCTTCCCGACTGGCGCGAACGATCGAATGATCCGGATCGTAGCCGAATCCGGTAATCAGGATCACCGGGCAATCGGGGTTGGCTGCGCGGGCTGCGGCGAACACCTCGTACCCGCTCTTGTGCGGCATCTTGATGTCCGACACTACCAAGTCGAAATGCTGAACCTGGATCATGCCGACGGCTTCAGTGCCGTCGCGGGCCATCACGGTCAGCGCCCCGTTCTTGGTCAGCACATCGGAAATCGTCTCGCGAATGATCGCCTCATCGTCGGCGATCAGGATGCGCCTGCCGGCCAGCAGCGGATCGACGGCTCGCGTCTCGGGGATAAGGCCGCGTACGCCGCGGGATTCCGTAAGCTCGGTTAGCGTACGCTTGACCCGGTCCACGTTGTCGATGATCGCCCGCAGCCGGGCGCGCAGGTCGTCCTGCCCAATGTAGTCATTGATCGTCGCCGTCGCCTCCGCAATGATGTCGTTCAGCGGCGCGGACAGCTCCGAAGCGACGTCGGCCGTGATCTGGCCGGTGGTCGTGGAGCGTTCGACCGCGAGCAGCTTCAGGATGTGCAGGGCGATGGCGACGTAGCGGGCGAAAATCTCGGCGAAACGGCGGTCTTCCTCAGTGAATGCCCCGATTTCCTGGGATTCGACGTTGAAGACTCCGACCACCTGGTCCCGCAGCCGCAACGGTACGGTTAGTGAGGAGCCGGCCCGCTCCAGACCGGGCAGGTACAGCGGGTCCTTGCTGACGTCCGGGCAGATGCGCGAGCGCCCCGTGGCCGCGACGTAGCCCGTGATTCCATTGCCCTCGGTAGAGGCCATCAGGGGCATGGATCTGACTTCTTCGGAAAAGCCGCTGGCGATGACGGTTTCCAGGTGGCGGGTCTGCTGGTCGATAACGAGCACGGCGAAGTTATCGAAATCGAGCAGTTCGTGGGCGTAGTGGTGTATCTTCTCTTCAAGCACTCGCAGCCGTTCGCAGACGTCGAGTTGCGCCAGAGCTTCGGCATCGAGCTGAACCAGTTCGCGCCCGGCGGCGTCTATCGTGTCCATTCGCTCCTGAAGACGCTGGGCGGCCGAGATGTCGATGGCCAGGCCGACCACTTCTTCAACCTTGCGGTCAGGCGCCGGCAGGGGCGAAACCGTCAGGTCAAAGAAGTACCCGGGGCCGACGCGAATCGTCCGGCGCCGGGGGGTGTTGTCGTGCTCCGGCGGCCGCTCCTTGGCGAACTCCTGGCAGATCTCGCCGCAGTGTTGGCGAATCGCCTCCACCACTTCGGGCGGATAGGTCGACAGGCGTGTATTAGCCCAGACCAGCGTTCCGGCGCGGTCGACGATGCATACGGCCTGGCCAAGCTTGTCCAGGACGAGTTCGCCCCGTTGCCGAGCCTCCGCGCGAACTAGTAAGAACATGTCGGACGGAGCGCTGAGCACCACGTCGTAGTTGCCGGTGCGCAGAGCGGCCAGGGCGTCCTCGGTTGTCTCGACGTAATTAATTTCGCCCAGGCCGGCGATCGCCGCTTGAATATCCTGCAATCCGGCGGCGCCGGTGTTTAGGATGAGTATCGCGCGGCGTTTGTCGTTGCCGCCGGCTCCGGACATTCCCGCGTTTTCGGCCCGCAAGGGGTTCATCGCTGCCTCGAAGTCAGCCCAGCATGATACCCCAATACGCTGGCAGACACAAGCCCTGCGGGGGAGGAGCGCGACCCGGCGCCGGAGAGCAGAGCCGGGGCGTGCCGCCCCGGAATGCCCGCCAACAACCCCCTATTCGCGCAGCCGCCTGCCCGCCTTCGGCGTCTCCAGGATCCGACCCCGCCTGATCCGAGCCCGAAGCGCCAGCGAGGGCACTTGTCTGATCCCAGCCCCACTGCCAACCAAACGCATGTCCTGGGCGTGCGACCCAGCCAATTGGCAGCACTCCGGTCAAATCCCGGCTCGACACGAGCCGGCTCTGCTACTCATTGCAAACGTCGGGCGCTGAGGACCATTGCAGCCGGCTGCGGTATTCTGGCTGAAAGCTGAGAGCCTATAGCTGAAAGCTGAACCGCCCAGAGCAGTTCGCCATCACAAGCACAGGCCCGATTTAACCGGTCTGCCGTTCACGCCCCGGGCCGACCGGCGGGCTGCCTTTCAGCGTGCCTTCGGCCGTCACACGCAAGTGTGGCGTGAGCTGCATTTCCTCTTCCGTCTTCGGCTGTCCGGCCAGTGAGCGGTCTTCTTCGTAGCGTTTCAGTACTATGGCCACGGCCTCATCGACGCTGTCGGTGACCGTACACAGCTCGAGGTCGGCTGGCGAAATGGCTTTGTAAACGCCGAGCATGGTGTCGCGCACCCAGTCGTGCAGCGGGTTCCAGAAGTCGCTGCCCACCAGCACGATGGGCATGGCGCGCATCTTGAGCGTTTGCACCAGAGTCATGGATTCGAAAAACTCGTCCATCGTGCCGAAGCCGCCCGGGAAGCAGATGATCGCAACGGCGTACTTCACGAACATGACCTTGCGGACGAAGAAGTGGTTGAAGTCCAGCGAGATCGTCTGATACGCGTTCGCCTCCTGCTCCACCGGCAGCCAGATGTTCAGCCCGATGCTCTTGCCGCCGGCTTCGAAGGCGCCCTTGTTGGCGGCTTCCATGATGCCCGGCCCGCCGCCGGTGATTACCGTGAATCGCTCGTGCGCCAGCTTCGCGCCGAGTTGAACCGCCTGTTGGTAATAGCGATCCTCAGGCCGCGCCCGCGCTGATCCAAAGATGGAGACAGCCGGGCCGACGCGCGACAATACGTCAATGCCTTCCACGAACTCCGCCATGATGCGGAAGATGCGCCAGGTTTCTTCTGCGGCCGTACGGTAAGAGAACTCATCACTCGGCATAGCGTCCCTTTCGGTGCTGGTGACGCCATGATAGCTGATACGCGGCGTACGTGCAGGCAGAAGCGCGGCGGGAGTTGAGAAGGCGGAACGTGGGGGGCGTGTAGTCGCGAGCCGGGGTGGGTCCGCGGCGGTGCCATGCCAGCGTCAGCGCTCGCGCATGGCGACCCGCGTTTCACGATCGGACTTATACCCCGCGTTCGCTCCGTCCCGCTGTCGGAAGCTGGCGCCTGCCTACTGCTGGCCTGCGCAAGCCGGCTCCGGCGTGCCCGCGCCCGCAACCTTGCGGCGCCGCCGCCGCTTCTTGACGACTGCGACGCGCGGTGCGTGCGGCTGGCGCGGCTGCAAATCACGCAGCGCGGCGCGCAGCTCGCGCGGCGAAGGCGAGAAGAGATCGGCCCCCACTTCCTGCCACAGGCCGTCGGCGCGATTGTAGATGCCGCCGCTGACGACGATGTTCATGGTCGGGCACACGCCGACTTCGCGAATCATTTCCACCAGGCGGCGCGTATCCGGCACGTCTTCCGGGCGGGTCGCGAACAGCACCAGAACCTGAGGCCGGACTTGCCCGACCATCGTGAGAATCTCATCTTCCGGCACGCCGCCGCCGACGTGGAAAACCTCCCAGCCGTCGGCCTGCAGCAGGTCGGCCACTATGCCGGCCCCCAGCTCCTCCTGGTCCCCAACCCCGCACGTGACCAGCACGCGCTTCTGATTGCGCGGGCTTTGTGCGAGGTGCGGCTGCAGTTGGCCCACCACTGCCCGGTTGATCCGGCACGCCATGTGTTCGGCGGCGCTGTTGATGCGGTCACCACGATAGAGCCGGTCTACCTGTACCATCGCCGGCCAGACTACGTCGCAGATGAGCTCTTCGGCCGCTTGCCCGGCGGCCAGGGCATCAGCGATGAGGGCGAAGCATTCGGCGCGGCGGCCGGTGATAAGGGGCTGGAGGTAGCGGGTTAGGAGGGGCTCGGGCATGGATGACCTCTTACAAAGCCCGCCGGCCACCGCCATCCAGGCAGGCCCCGCGAAGGGGGGCGGACGGGCTGACACGCTTACCGGTGCATCCATGCAGCCGGGCAGAATTTCCGTCACCGAAGCCTATCGGGAGAGGCGAGCAGCGCGGCTTAAAGGGAAGGGGGGTAAGACGCAGGGCTTGCGGCGCAAAATTCGCAGGTAGCGGGATAACGCTTTACTGATTATGGGCCCAGTTTCATGCTAACCCCCCGCGTTTCCTGACGGTTCGGCCGTAGCCTTCGACCGGTTTCGGCCGGACTTCTTTATCAGCGACGCCACCACGCCGGCCAACAGGACCGCCAGAACCACGGCCAACAGGTAAAGGTTAAAGTGCCGCCCGAGCAGGTCCTTCAGCCACGTGTGCGCCAACATCTTCACGCCGACGATCACCAGAACGACCGCCAGGGCCACTTTGAGATACTCGAAACGGTCTATGATGCCGGCCAGCGCGAAGTACAGGCTGCGCAGGCCGAGGATGGCAAACACGTTGCTTGTAAAGACCAGGAACGGGTCGGCCGTGATGGCGAAAATGGCCGGGATCGAGTCGACCGCGAAAATCAGGTCCGTAAATTCCACCATGATCAGCGTCAGCAGCAGCGGCGTGGCGAGCAGTGCTCCAGGCCGTGCGGCCTCGACGACCGAATCCGGTTCAACGGCGCTTCCCGGCTGCACCGGTTCGCGCCCCGCGGCCGATCCGGCCCTGACGAAGAAATGCTGGCCGTGGAAGTGCTGCGTGATCGGGAGCAAGCGCCGCGTCGCGCGAACGACCACATTGTGGCCAGGGTCTGCGGCGGCCGGCTTGCTGAACAGCATTCTTGCGCCGGTGATGATGAGGAATGCGCCGAAGACGTAGATGATCCAGGCGAAGCGATAGATCAACTGCACTCCGATGGCGATCATTGCCCCGCGCATGAGCAGGGCTCCAACGATCCCCCAGAACAGCACGCGATGCTGGTACATGGCCGGTACGCCGAAATACGTAAAAAGCATGGCGATGACGAAGATGTTGTCTACCGCCAGCGATTTCTCGACCAGATAGCCGGTGATGTACTTGACTGTGGCGGAGTAGCCGTCGTTGTAGACAGTAAGGCCGTCCTCGGGCGCTTGCGGGACGTGGCTCATCATGTCCCAGGTCAGGCCGAGGCCCAGCCAGTGGTTCTCGTAGCCGAAGTAAATGAACACGCTGAACGCCAGCCCGAGCGCGATCCAGAAGGCTGACCAACCCAGCGCTTCCTTGATGGAGATGACGTGCGCCTTGCGGTGAAACACGCCCAAGTCCAGCGTCAGAAGCAGCAGGACCAGGGCGACAAAACCGGCGTACATCCAGAACATTGACAACTCCGATCCAGCACCTCGTCAGCCTTGGCTGGCGCATGATGCCCGCGCACTATCGCCTGGAGTATTGACGCGCGCCAACGCAAGCACAAATGCAATTTTAGGATGCCGCCGCGACGGATTACGCCGCTTCGAGCCGGCGAGCGTGAGACCGGTTCCGAACATGGTTCAAGTGCCGGCGGGGGAATTGGCCGGCGGGTAGACAGTGCGGATCGCCGTCAGGATGGTCCGCGTCGCGGGCGATTTGTTCAATGTGTAAAAGTGCAGTCCGGGCGCGCCGCGTTGCAGCAGTTCGATGCACTGGGCCGTCGCGTGTGCCACGCCCATCGAGAGGACCGCGTGCAGGTCGTCCTGCAAACGGTGCAACTCGTTCATGAGCGTCGCCGGTATGCTGGCTCCGCAGGTGCGCGTGAAGCGCTTGACCTGCGCCACGTTGGTGATGGGCATGATACCGGGGATGATCGGCACGCCGATGCCGGCCGCCCGCGCCCGGGCCACGAAGTCGAAGTACTTGTTATTGTCGAAGAAGAGCTGCGTGATCAGTACTTCGCAGCCGGCGTCCACCTTGCGCTTCAGGTTGTCCAGGTCGGCCTGCAGGCTCGGCGCCTCGACGTGCCCCTCCGGGTAGCACGCCCCGAGCACGCAGAATTTGGAGTGCTTGCGGGCCAGGGCCACCAGTTCGCAGGCGTATCGAAAACCCTGCGGGTGCGGCTGGAACGGCCCCGTGCCGGTCGGCGGGTCGCCGCGCAACGCCAACAGGTTCTCGACTCCGCCGCGTTCGATATTCTCCAGCAGGCTTCGCAGCTCGTCTTGCGACGAACCGACGCACGTCAGGTGCGCCATCGCCTCCAGGCCGTAATCGCGTCGCAGCTCCGTCGTCAGCCGGATCGTCTCCCGCCGCGCCGCCCCCGACGCGCCGTAAGTCACGGAGACGTAAGTCGGCCGCAAGTCACGTAGCGACGCCAGCGTCTGGCGGAGTCGGTCAAACCCGGCCTCGTCCTTCGGCGGAAAGAACTCGAAGGAAATGCTGGGCCGGCCGTATGACAACAGTTCGCGGATGCGCATGGAGCTCCTTCGGCCGCGGTGAGAGTTTCGCCCTCGGTCGCCGCGGAGTCAATGCGGGCGGTGCGAGGGGGGCCGGGCCTGTCGTCCCGGAATACCGCCAAGAGAGGGATCAAGGGATCTAGGGATCGAGAGATCGAGACGAACGAAGACAGAGCCAGGGCGTGCCGCCCCCCGGAATACCGCCAACCGGCATTCCGGCGGGTTCAGGGGGCAGGTGGTCAAGCAGGTGATCAGGCGTCTCATAAAAACGTCGTGCGGGGTAGCGCGGGGGGCAGGTGCGCAGGTAATCATGCATTGTGCACTCGATTTTGATAATGTGCCGATAACTGGGGCGAAGCTATCAGCTTTCAGCTCTCGGCTATCAGCCGTCGCATTTAGAAACGGGGGCGCGTTCAGAAACGCCGCCCTTGTTCGCGGCATGGTGACAGTTTCATAGTGGGCCCCGCGTTTGGGCCGGAATGCCAGTTTGCCAGATTGCCAATCCTGGTTGGCTATGGCCGATAACAGCGGTGTTTGGATTGCGCCAGGGGCAGGTTGCCAGTTTGCCAAGGTATGCGCGCTCGATTTTGGCAAAGTGCCGATAACGCGCTGCGCGAGAGCACGCTGCGCGAGAGCAGGAGACAGGTGAACAGGAGACCGGTGAGCTGGAGAAAGTAGGGGGCGGAGGGCGGGAATTAGGAATGACAGATTCATGCGAGGCCTTTCTGCGCGCGGCGCGGTTCTGCTAGATATTCTATAAAGGGGGCAGCTTTCAGCTATCACCTGTCAGCCGGAGGGCGCGGATTGTTGGCGTTTGCTGGCCAATGGCGGGGAGACGCTGCCTGAGGTGATAGAGTGCTAAGGTGGCGAGTTGTTGAAACTCAGGACACGGGGACGCAGCTGGTGCCTGCCGCGCTTCGAACCGCCCCGAATCTCCGCATCGTCCAGGCGCACCGGGACGAACCGCCGGTCCTTGTTCAGCGGATCCCGAAATCGAAACGTCTGGCTTTCCAGCCTCGCCCAATCTGACCCAAAGGCATTCGCCGACATGCACAGCACAAGCACGCGCGAGTTTTCAATCCCCTCTTCAATCTTCGCCGGAATGTTGTCGCCGGGCTTGATCACCCACTCATCGAACCACACCTTCAGACCGTCGCTGCGCAGCCGCTCCACAATTGCGCGCACCGCTTCTCGGTCTTTCGAGCTGTAACTTAGAAAAACGTCGCAAGCGAACGCAGACATATGCTCGCCCTCTGCCCGGCGTGAACCGTGCCCTGCCCCAGTGACGCGCCGACAGGCCGACAATTCCGATCCGGAATCCTACCGCGCCCTCGCCCCGCGACCAAACCGCCATGGTCACCACACAGCAACAACGTATCACAACAAATGCGACTGAGTCTGTCGCCAATCGAGGCTACAAGTGCGGAAGTCTGTTGCGTTCTCCAATTCATACAAGACTTGCCGCCGCGTTTTCTTTGCGTCCTCTGCGGGTCGCAATTACCTTCCCCGTCCTTCGTGCTTTCCTGGGTGTAGGGAGAAAAGCTGGCGGGCATGAAGGGTTCGCCCGCCCTGCCGGGCGGGCGGGCGGGAGGAAGGGGTGGGGCCTCGGTTTTCCAGGGGCTGAAGCCCCTGGCTATCGCTCGTGCGCCCTCCGGGCGAGGACAGAGGCGCCGGCATCGCTCGCGCGCCCTCCGGGCGAGGACAGAGGCGCCGGCATCGCCCGTGCGCCCTTCGGCGAGGACAGAGCCGGCCGACACCGCTCGTGCGCCCGCCGGGCGAGGACAGAGCCGGCGGCATCGCCCGTGTGCCCTCCGGGCTAGGACAGAGCCGGCGGCATCGCCAAGGTTTTCAACTACACCCCTTTCCTATTCCCCCACGTCGACCACTTTCCTTCTTTTCATCGCCCTGGCGACCCGCTAAGATGCGGTGCCTTTTACTTGCGGCGCCTTTTCGGCGGCTCTTTAGATTCTTGGCTCGGGCGATCGCCCCGGAGGCATAAATGAAGATACTGGTCGTCTTAAAGCAGGTCCCGGATTCGACCACCAACATCAAGATTCGCCCCGACGGCGCGGACATCGAACGCGCCGGCGTCAAAATGGTCGTCAATCCCTTCGACGAATTCGCCATCGAGCAGGCCGTCCTGCTGAAGGAAAAACGCTCGGACGTGCAGAGCGTAACCGCGTTGATCGTCGGGCCCGCCGCGGCCGCCGAGGCCTTGCGAACCGCGCTCGCCGTCGGCGCCGATGACGGCATCCACCTGCAAGACCCGGCCTTCGACCAGCTCGACGAGCTGCAAACGGCCGCCTTGGTTGCGGCCGTCGTGAAACCTCGCGGCTACGACCTGATCCTCACCGGCAAGCAGGAAATCGACCTCGACAGCGGGCAATTCGGCCCGGCCCTGGCCGAAGCCCTGGACATCCCGCACGTCGGGGCCTGCACCAAGCTGGAGATGGCCGCCGACGGCAAGTCGTTTACGGCCAACCGCCGCATCGAGGGGGCCGAGGAAGTCGTGGAGGTCCCGCTTCCGGCGCTGATCACCGCGGAAAAGGGCCTGTGCGAAATGCGCTATCCCTCCTTGCCGAACCTCATGAAAGCCAAGAAGAAGCCGGTCGAGACGCTCAAGGCCGCAGACGTGCCGGGCTTCAACGACCTCGTCTCCGCGGCCGGCGGCATGAAGCTGCACACGTTCCGTCCACCACCCGAGCGGCCGCCCGGAAAGGTCCTCAAGGGCGAACCCGAGCAGGTTGTGAAGGACCTCGTGAAACTTCTGCGGGAAGAAGCCAAAGCCCTGTGAGTGCCGCCCCCGCGTGCCTGGCGACTGACCACTGAAAACTGACAACTACTTAGCTGCGGAAAGCTGAGGCTCCGATGACGAACGACATCCTGATCTTCGCGGAACAGCGCAACGACAAAATTCACCCGGCCGCCCTGCAAATCGTCACCTGCGGCAGAGCCCTGGCCGCCAAGACCGGCGGCAAGGTGGTGGCCTGCGTCATAGGCGACGCGACCGGCGGCGCGGCCGATGCCATGGACAAGGCGGGCGTGGACGGCCTGGTGATCGTCAACGATCCGGCGCTGGCCCAATACTCGGCGCTGCGCTACCGCACGGCGCTGTCGGCCGTCATGCAAAAGGTTGATCCGCGGGTCGTCCTGATGCCGGCCACGTTCATGGGCCGCGACCTTGCGCCGCGCGTGGCAATGCAGT
>Ga0209407_1003677_pt1 | contig 13098 bp, 10 predicted proteins | sample AD_JPNHG3_MetaG_FD_184410 | JGI IMG/M metagenome (GOLD analysis project Ga0209407, IMG submission 184410) | Active sludge microbial communities of municipal wastewater-treating anaerobic digesters from Japan - AD_JPNHG3_MetaG (SPAdes) (version 2) | ecosystem: Engineered > Bioreactor > Anaerobic... | reverse complement strand
CTAACGGCCGGGAATTAGCGACACATGTTTTTAATTATCCTTCGGGTGAAGCCGGGATTATTGTTGATTCGGCAAATCCTAACCTTGCTCGCCAGAACCCGGCTGATTATCTGCTGGGCTTAGAGGTGACAATTCGAGAGGCGCTTCGTAAAGCCGCCCAAATTGAACCCGATTTTTCACCTAAGGACGTAATTGGAATTGGAGTAGATACTACCGGCAGTAGCCCAATACCCGTAGATAAAGAAGGCATGCCGCTCTGTTTTCAGGCTGAATTTAAGGCTAACCCTTCGGCTATGGTCTGGCTCTGGAAAGATCATACCAGTTATGCCGAAGCTCAAAAAATAACTGAACTTGCTCGTCAATTACGGCCACAATATTTAGCAAAAATCGGTGGCGTTTACTCATCGGAATGGTTTTGGAGCAAACTCTGGCACCTGCAAAGCGAATGTCCGGAAGTTTTTCGGAACACATTCAGTTTTGTCGAAATATGCGACTGGATTCCGGCTGTGTTGACGGGTAATACCGACCCATTACTAATTAAGAGAAGCATCTGCGCCGCCGGGCATAAAGCCCTGTTCAACGAGCAGTGGGGCGGTTTGCCTGATGAAGAATTTTTGAAAGAACTATCTCCGGAAATAGCCGCAATGCGTCAGCGCCTTTACCAGAAAGCCTATTCGGCCGAAGAGAAAATGGGAAATCTATCCCCAGAATGGGCGGAAAAACTGGGACTGACAACTGAAGTGGCTGTTGCCGTTGGAGCTTTTGATGCCCATATGGGAGCAGTTGGAGCCGGAATTGCGACCGGGATTCTGGTGAAAATTCTGGGAACCAGCACCTGCGATATAATGGTCTGGCCAAATAAGGAAAAATTGAATGACATTCCGGGAGTATGCGGGATAGTGGACGGTTCGGTTCTGAAAGGCTATTTCGGTATCGAAGCCGGCCAATCGGCGGTGGGTGATATTTTTCTGTGGTTTGTTAATAATCTAGTGCCTGATTCCTTCGGTAAAACTCAAGGAGAAAAGTTCGAAAATCTGGCGGAAGCCGCCGGTAGTCTAAAACCCGGCGAAACAGGTTTGCTGGCACTCGACTGGAATAATGGCAATCGCACTATTTTGGTTGATGTTCGGTTGACTGGTTTATTAGTCGGTCAGACCTTGCATACTCAAGCACACGAGATTTATCGAGCATTAATCGAAGCGACGGCTTATGGCGCTTTGGCAATTATTGACCGAATTGAAAGCTACGGTGTTCCCGTGCGGGAAATTGTTAACTGCGGTGGGCTGGCGGTCAAAAATCCACTACTAATGCAAATATATGCCGATGTCACCGGCCGACCGATGAAAGTTTCTACCAGTGAACAAACTCCGGCGCTGGGCGCAGCGATTTTTGCGGCGCTTGCTGGCGGCAAAGCGCACGGTGGATATGATAATATTACCGAGGCTCAGCGAGCGATGACCAGCACTGGCAAGGAGTATTTACCCGATAACCGTAATCACCAGACATACAAAGAGTTATATACTCTTTATAAACAGATGCATGATGCTTTTGGTACGCCGGAATGGTCGGGGAAGATGTTCAACGTTATGAAAGATTTGTTAAATATTCGCGACCGGGTAAGGCAGGAGAGACTGTGCTCGAAGAATTAAAGACGGAAGTTCTGAATGCCAACCGAGCATTGGTACAATACGGTTTGGTGATTTTAACCTGGGGTAATGTCAGCGGCATTGATCGTGAGAAAAACCTGATTGTTATCAAACCAAGTGGTATCGAATATGATAAGTTGACGATTGACGATCTGGTAGTAGTGAATTTGGAGGGGAGAGTAGTGGAAGGTAATCGCCGTCCATCGTCGGATACCCCGACACATCTGGCTATATATCGAGCGTTTGCCACAATTGGCGGAATCAGCCATACCCATAGCGATTACGCTACAACCTTTGCTCAAGCCGGTTGCGCAATTCATTGCTATGGCACGACGCACGCCGATTATTTCAACGGTACGATTCCAATCACTCGTCTATTAACCGAATCAGAAGTTAATCGCGATTACGAATTGAATACCGGTCAAGTTATCATCGAGTGTTTTCGGGATTTGAATCCACTCACGATGCCAGCCGCTCTGGTTGCCGGACATGCGCCTTTTACCTGGGGAAAAAATGCCACCGAAGCGGCTAAAAATAGCTCCATTCTGGAAAAGGTTGCCCAACTGGCATATCAAAGCATTTTGCTGAATGAAAATATCACAGAGTTACCTGGATATATCCTGCAAAAGCATTATTTACGGAAACATGGACCGTCGGCCTATTACGGTCAAAATGATAAATAATTAAAGGAATAAAATAATGAAAGTATTTGAAAATTACGAAGTTTGGTTTGTTACCGGCAGTCAGCACCTATACGGAGAAGATGTCTTACGCCAGGTAGCCGACCATTCCCGCGAAATGGCTAAGTACCTATCTGATTCGCCGAATATTCCTGCCAAAGTAATTTTTAAATCAGTTTTGACTGAACCAGAGGCGATTTTACATCTTGCGTTGGAAGCCAACAGCGCCAAAAACTGTATCGGTCTGATAGTCTGGATGCATACTTTTTCACCGGCAAAAATGTGGATCGCCGGATTGAAAAACCTACAAAAACCATTTGTTCATCTGCATACCCAGTATAACCGCGATCTGCCCTGGTCCGAAATTGATATGGATTTTATGAATCTGAATCAATCAGCCCACGGCGATCGGGAATTCGGCTTCATTTGTTCCCGAATGAAAGTCAACCGCAAGGTAATAGTCGGACACTGGCGCGATGAAGACGTCATAAATGAGCTAGCAATCTGGGTCCGCGCCGCGGTTGCCTGGCAGGATAGCCGCACCGGGAAAATCGCACGCTTTGGCGATAATATGCGCGAGGTGGCTGTTACAGAAGGCGACAAAGTCGAAGCTCAAATCCGGTTCGGATATTCGGTAAATGGCTATGGAATAGGCGATTTAGCCAAAGTAGTTCAGAGTATTCCGGAAGCCGATATTGATAAATTGATCGAAGAATACAATGCTAAATATATTGTTGCCAGAGAAGCCGCTAAAGGTGGCGAAAAATACGACGCTCTGCGAGAAGCCGCCCGAATTGAACTGGGTTTGCGACAATTCCTGAAATGCGGCAATTTTACCGCATTTACGACAACCTTCGAGGATTTGCACGGTTTGAAGCAACTTCCTGGTTTGGCAGTCCAGCGCTTGATGGCAGACGGATACGGTTTTGGAGCGGAAGGCGATTGGAAAACGGCCGCATTAGTGCGAGCGATGAAAATTATGGCAACCGGCTTAACCGGTGGCACCTCGTTTATGGAAGATTATACTTATCATTTCAATCCCTCAGGAATGAAAGTCTTAGGCGCACATATGCTAGAAGTATGTGAATCTGTCGCCGCCAATAAACCCCACTTAGAAGTTCATCCACTCTCAATCGGCGGCAAAGCTGATCCGCCGCGTTTGGTTTTCAATGCTCCTTCCGGTCCAGCACTGAATGTTTCGCTTATCGATCTCGGGAATCGTTTTCGGATGATTCTCAACGAAGTCGAGAGTGTCCAACCGGATGCTGATTTGCCAAAATTACCAGTCGCTCGGGTAGTTTGGATGCCTAAACCTAACCTGAAAACTGCCGCTCAATGTTGGATTCTGGCAGGTGGAGCTCATCATACCGGCTTTAGTCAAGCCTTGACCGCAGAATATCTGCGCGACTTCGCCGAAATCGCGGGAATAGAACTGGTTGAAATCAACAACAGCACTAATGTTACCGAATTCAAAAAAGAACTGTGTTGGAACGAGGCGGTGTACTGAGTTACGAACCATAAAGGCTCGATTACACAAAAATATTTTAATATAAATAAAACCGGCAATCCGCCAGATTAAAGATTTACAGTATCCGAAAAATAGTCTCTAAAGACCTGCCAAAAGTGGGATTATATCGTTTCCAGATTATGCTCTAAGAGGAAGTCATTTTTGAGTAGAAAATTGTTGATAAAGCGACTATCTCTTCTGACTAGACCAAAACTCATGTAATGAGAAAGATAAATAGAAAGCCCAATAATTATATTTTATCAAGCCTTTTTTCAAGGTTCCTTCTTGGATCGTATCTCCAGAAATCATTAAGTCTATCGGTACCATCATAACCGGTTCCAATATACGCCTTATCATTAATGCAAAATACTACGGCGCCTGAACGTGGAGTCCCTTCAAAATCAGAAAGTTCAAACCAATTACCAATCAATTCATCGTCATCATCTTCACTATCATCACATCCAAGAGACATTAAAATGAGGGGAAATACGACAATACCCAATAAAATATTTCTAAACAACGTCCTTTTAATAATGGTATAATAAATTTTATCCGCTAACCACTCCGTCGAATTATTTCGCTTTCTACTGTCAGGATCACCGGACTTATGTCTACTAATTTTTCTAAAATTGATTTTAATCATAATAACTTCTCCTTGATATTTGCATTTAAATTCTGATTTAATAAAACTACTATTAGACAATAAATGAGATCTACTTATTCCCTATTTTATCAAATGGTAGAACATGGTACAAAATCACCACAAGAATTACTTTACCTTCTTTAATAATATCAATTATTTATTACCATATCACGATTATTCGGAATAATCTCAAATTAAGTCAGATAATTAAAATTCGACTAGGCTGATTAAATCGAGCTTTATGTCAAATTATACAAATCAAAACCCAAATAATCCATTTTATTATTCAATCCAAATTTTAAAATAAAAACAGATGGGAATAAATAATTACCAGAGGTGAGAATTAAAAAGAATTAACATATGAGTCGAGGTTTGTTTGATAAAGAAAAATAAGTTCGGAAGGAGGTGACAGAAAAAAAGATGTTACAAGGTTAATTAAGCAACGCCAATTTTTAAACATTTATAAGAAGGAGAATTGCAATGTTAAAAATTACTGAATATTTAAGAAATGGAATTTTGGGCACCTTGTGGATAGCCAGTTTAATTAGCTTCGCTTATACCCAAGAAGCCAAATTTCAACAACAGAGTGATTATGGTCTGGTATGTATGGAAGCAGAGAATTATACAGAAATTGAAAACCCCATCGAAGAATCGTATTGGGAACTGGTTACTGAGCCTGATGGCTATTCTGGTACCGGAGCGATGCAAGCTATGCCAATTGATCAATCTTTCACTCGGCATAAGACTTTAGATGACGCTATGGATAGCGCTCCATTTATGAGTTACACAGTCAACTTCATTACAACTGGCACCCACTATGTTTGGTTACGCGCCTGTCACCTAGATGGTTATGATGATTCCGTCTGGTTTGGCCTTGACTATTTAATATATGGAGAATATCCAATCCAGTTTCGGGTATCAACGGACCCGGAGTTCGATGAACAACAATATTCTAATGTGTGGCACTGGATCAGCTATTTAATGGCTGATGGCGACCCGAAAGCGACTATTGAAGTTGAGTCACCTGGCGTACATACCTTTAATCTTTATATGCGTGAACAAGCGTTTAAAGTAGATAAAATTGTACTTACTACAGACGCCGATTACATTCCTAACGCCGATGTAGAAGAAGGTCCGGCAGAAACTCTCACTACTGGAACAGGCATAAAATTAGCAAACTCTACGGTTGCCTATGAATTTAAACTAGAGCAGAATTATCCTAATCCTTTTAATCCCGTCACTGTAATTAAATATTCAATTCCTGAAGATCAACTTGTAACCCTGAAAATTTTCGATATGACCGGAAAAGAGATTGATGGGCTAGTCAATGAATTTCAAACCGCTGGAATTCACGAGGTCCAATGGATGCCTAAGAGGTTACCGAGTGGAATTCACTTCTACCGAATTCAGGCAGGTGCCTACTCAGAAACGAAAAAATTGGTCTTGCAGAAGTGATTAGACTTCAGGTCTTTTCCGATATTTCCGATATTTCAGATGCATATCTGCTGATTTGCTGATAATAATTTGATGGTTCTCGTTTAGACGCAGGATAGATAAAGACCCTGCAAAATAATTGGGATTATCTCTTAAAGAGAATAACTCTCCTGACTTTGTTGCTCTAAAATACCTTGACCGCTATGCGGGGCTTATTAATCTATCAATCATATTTTCACCAAGGTAGTTCGGACGGCTTAAAGTTCTGTAGAAATATGTTTCCACTTTGTAGAGGTTTAATATTTCGAGAAATTAGGGATTGTAATTTGCTTGAAATTCGCCGCATTGTTTCTTAAAATAACGGCGTGAAAATAAGATATAGAATAGAATTATTTGTATTGATCGTGACATTTTGCCTGTTTGCTACTTTATGTTCTAAAAAACAATTGGAACCAACTAGTGAGTTTAGCCCGGAAGTTGGTGACCTACTCTTTCAAGATTTAGACGGCAGTCCGTTTTATGAAGCGATTGAAACCGTTACGAAAGGCTATCAAGGTGCGAGACTCAGTCATATAGGCATCGTCACCAAAGATTCGAGCGGTAAATATTTTGTGCTGGAAGCTATACTTGCCGGAGTCAGTTTAACTCCGCTCACTGAATTTTTAGCACGAAGTAATGACAATCAAAATCATCCCAAAGTTATAGTCGGCCGACTCAAGCCGAAATATCGCCACCAAATTCTGCCGGCATTACAAGAAGCCCAAAAACTTATTGGTAAACCTTACGACAATGTTTTCGATATTGAAAACGATGCCTATTATTGCTCTGAAGTAATTTATAAGGCTTTCCTCAAATCGACTGACAGTCAGCCGCTTTTTAAACTACAGCCAATGACATTTGTTGATCCAAGAACAGGAGGAACTTTTCCAATATGGCAAGAGTATTTCGCCGAACTCGGTGTAGCTATCCCAGAAGGAAAGTTAGGCATCAATCCTGGTGAAATATCGCGTTCAAAAGTTATTGACATCATATATAATTATGGAATTCCAGACGGCTGGAGAAAGCTTAACAAATAAAAATGAAAGGAATATCCCTTTGAAACAAATTAGAATCGGTATCGTCGGCTATGGAAATCTTGGTCGAGGAGTGGAACAGGCTGTAACTCAGAATCCGGATATTGAATTAGTAGCCATTTTCACCAGAAGAGACCCAGCTAAAATTACAACGGCAAGTGAATCTACTAAGGTGCTGAGCGCCAATGAATTAGCAAGTATGCAATCAGCAATTGATGTGATGATATTATGTGGTGGTTCAGCCACAGATTTGCCGAAGCAAGGACCGGCTTTCGCATCGTTGTTTAACACAGTAGATAGCTTCGATACGCACGCCAAGATTCCGGAATATTTCGCTGAAGTTGACAAAGCCGCGCGCGATAATGGCCATTTGGCTATTATTTCGGTAGGTTGGGACCCCGGGTTATTTTCAATTAATAGATTGTATGCCGAGGCAATCTTGCCTAATGGCAACGGATATACTTTTTGGGGGAAAGGGGTTAGCCAGGGACATTCGGATGCGATTCGGCGGATTAAAGGTGTCAAAAATGCTATCCAATACACTATACCCATCGAGGAATCGCTTGTGGCAGTTCGTAGTGGTATCAATCCGCAGTTGACTACTCGTCAAATGCATCGTAGAGAATGTTTTGTCGTGCTTGAAGAAGATGCGGATAGAGATTATGTCGAAAATACTATAAAAAATATGCCCAACTATTTTGCTGATTATGACACAGTTGTACATTTTATTTCCGAAGATGAATTTAAGAAGAACCACAGTAAAATGAATCACGGTGGGTTTGTAATTCGGAGCGGACATACCAGAGCAGGGAATAGGCACATTATTGAATATTCATTGAAGTTAGATTCTAATCCAGAATTTACCGGAAATGTATTGGTTTGCTATGCCCGTGCGGCTTATCGTTTAGCACAGAGCGGCGAAATAGGTGCGAGAACCGCGTTTGACATTCCGCCGGCTTTATTGTCACCCAAAAGTGGCGAACAACTGCGGAACGAGTTATTGTGATCATTTTTAGATCGTTTAAATCTGGTTGGATAATCATAGATAAATTTTATTTTTAAGATAAAATTAATTATAATGAAAGCAGTATTACTCACCGGAATCAGACAATTCACCATCCAGCAGGCTGCCGATCCAACAATTATAAATGACTCCGATGTATTAATTCGAGTTAAAATGGTCGGAGTTTGTGGTTCAGATATCCATTATTATAAAAATGGCAAAATTGGATCGCAGGTTATTCAATTTCCATTCATCATCGGGCACGAAGCTGCTGGAGTAGTTGAACAGATTGGGAATAAAGTCACTCGAGTCAAAATCGGTCAGCGGATTGCCATTGATCCGACAGTTTATTGTGCTAATTGCGACCAGTGCCGCTCAGGTCGTGAAAATACCTGCCGCAACCTGAAATTCCTGGGTACTCCAAAACAACTAAACGGAGCTCTATGCGAGTATATCGTGCTCCCGGAAAATTGTTGCTATCCAATCAGTGATAAAATGACCTTCGAGCAGGCTGTTTTATCTGAACCATTAGCGATTGCGATTTATTCCGTCGCAAGATCCCGGCTTCCAGTTCGTGCTAATGTTGCTATTCTGGGAGTCGGACCGATTGGTATGTCAGTTTTTTATATCTTGCGAACAAAAAATGTCGGTAATATCTATGTAACTGATAAAATTCAGGAACGCCTCGATTTTGCCCAACAATTAAATCCTGAGTGGAGCGGTAATCCCGATTTAACCAATGTAGTTAGCGAAATTAATAAACGAGAGCCTCTACAACTGGACGTCGTCTATGAATGTAGCGGAGATACAACAGCGATTAGTCAGGCGGTTCAATTGCTCAAACCAGGTGGAATTCTAGTATTGGTTGGCATTCCTGAAATGGATGAAATTTCATGTCCAATTCATGAACTTCGACGTAAAGAAATCACCATAATTAACGTCCGTCGCCAAGTCCGCTGCACCCAAAAAGCTATCGATTTATTAGAAAGCCATCGGGTAAATATGAGTGCAATGGCAACGCATCATTTTCCACTTGAAAAAACCGCCGAAGCATTCGAACTGGTTGCTAATTATCGGGATGGTGTGATGAAAGCACTAATTTCCATAGATTAATGTTTTTTGATTTATTTAGATGATATTTAAGGTTATGTAATATAATTAAATGAAAGGGTAGAGGCACAAAAGGAGCAATTTTATCATGCAGAAAATCACCAGAAAAAATTTGACTTGTAGTAATCTGTTAAAATCGATATTGATTTTATTGATAATCGGGCAATTCTCTCCAATTTTAGTTGCTCGTGACACATCACGGGCGGCTTATTATCCCGATCCTACTCAATATCCCGACCATATAATCCTTTCCTGGAGTGATGATCCTACCAGCACTCAGTCGGTAACCTGGCGGACAGACACCAGCATTAAATCTGCTTATGGCGAAATAGCGCTAGCCGATGCATCGCCCAACTTTGTTTATCAAGCCAAGCGAATACCTGCCAAGACCGAGCTCCTTAATTTCGATGGAAAAAGCACCAATTATCATTCGGTAACTTTTACCGGTTTGCAATCAAATACATTGTATATTTACCGGGTTGGTTCAGACAAGCGATGGAGTGAGTGGTTTCAATTCCGCACTGCGAGTAAAAAACCAGAACCATTTCGATTTATTTACTTAGGTGATGGGCAAGAAGATGTACTTACTCTATGGTCACGAGCGATACGCACCGCATACAAAACTGCGCCGGATGCGCGGTTTATCATTCATGGCGGTGATCTGGTCAATAATGCTCGTGACTATCCGGCTTTAAATGAATGGTTCACAGCCGCCGGCTGGATCAACGCCACGGTTCCGATTATGCCAGCAATCGGTAACCACGAATATTATGATGGAAATTGGGGCGAGCAATTTTTTATGCCGTACTGGCGGCCACAATTCACTTTACCTTTAAATGGAATCGAGGAACTTCCTGAGACTAATTACTATTTCGATTTTCAGGGCTTGCGTGTGATTGTACTTAATTCCAATTTTGAATTAGAAAAACAGGCTCAATGGTTGGAAGAAATTTTGAAAAATAATCCTAATGAATGGACGGTTGTAGCCTTCCATCATCCCATTTATTGCGGAGCTGATGGTCGTGATTATCAGGAACTTCGTGATACTTGGAACCCAATTTTCAAAAAATATAAGGTAGATTTAATTCTTACCGGTCATGACCACACTTATGCACGCGGTAATAATCCAGAGCGTTTGACTATTCGTCCTAATGATCCAACTGGACCGGTTTACATTGTTTCAGTCAGTGGCCCAAAATTATATAATATTAATAAAATCCGCTGGATGGATCGTGCGGCCGAAAATACCCAGGTCTATCAAATTATAACCATTAATGATAATATTCTCGATTATAAAGCCTATACCGTTACCGAAGAACTTTATGATGCTTTTCAAATTATAGAGAAATCTAAAGGTCACAAAGTTTTTATTGATTTACAACCGAAGAATTTTCCAGAGCGAATGTATAAAAATACATTAAATGCACCAAATAATTAGGATAGTATAATAGTATAAATGAAGTACGATAAAGACAAAGTTGATAATATGATTTTAGCTCTTTTATTTCTTACTAGTTCATCTGATCAATATGGTACTAAGGCATGGAAAGGATTTGATTTTGAGGCATTGGATCGTTTATATCAAAAAGGTTTAATTAGTGATCCTAAAGATAAATCAGCAACTGTATCATTAAGTGAAAAAGGTGCAAAATTATCTAAAGAATTATTCTTCAAGTATTTCGTTATTAAAGAATAAAATATATTTTAATAATTAATTGATATTCAGAGAATTGTTATTATTAATAATAGCATTTTATAAGAACTCAGTCTTAGAATTTAATTCATTAATAGTATAATATAAGGTAGGAAGGGGAAATCAATTCTACCCTATATATATAACTTCTTTAAATTTATCTGCAACTATACATAATATATCTTATGCGTATATTAATTTCAGGGCATTTTTAGGCATTTGTAAGTATCATTCAATTCATTTTGAATTATGCCATTGTTGATTAAATTTCCAGTTATATGATATGTATAAAAAAATTATTTTGTTAATGTTAATTTTTGTAATCAATGCCAGCGGTGATGATTATGAATATTATTTCTACAATCCTGACCTTGATTACGGCTCTGAATCAATTTTTAACCCAATTAGTTTGTTCATCAATGGTTCGTTTGATATTTTGAGAAATGGTGCTCACAATAAAAATATTTTTGACCAGCCATATAAAATCGGTTTTAATAATGTTATTGATAATGTTTTGCATCCTATAGATAATATTAGAAATTATGGCGTTAAAAATTTTTTAAATCGTGAAATATTTAACCTTGAAGTAAATAAAAATGAATCCCAATTTTTACCCAATTTCGGTTTACATTTGATTGGCAATGGTATGCAATATCGCAAATTAGCTGAATGGTATGATTACCATGAATATCCGAATCCTAATCTGTTATCAATAATAACTACAATATCATATCAATTAGTAAATGAAATCGTTGAAAATGGTTCATATTCAGGCACTAACGTAGATCCCATTTCAGATATATTAATATTCAATCCATTAGGAATATTACTTTTCAGTACAAAAGCTGGACAAGAGTTTTTCTCAACAAAAATGCCAATTTACGATTGGTCAATGAATCCCTATTTTAATCCTCATAACTATTTTTTAGAGAATGCCGGCCAGCAATATGCCACAAAGATTAAGTTAAAATCGACTAATAAAAATGCGCTTTTTAGTTATTGGGGTGTTGTTTCTACTTTTGGAATTAGCCATGCTATAAATGAAACCGATGCGATATCATTTTCCGTCGGTGCTGTTGTGGCTAAATTAAAGCCAAATGAAGAATTTTCTGGTCGTTTTATGATTCCGAACCTTGATTACGCTGTAGCTTTTTTCTATGATAGAAATAATTCATTACTCGGATCTTTAACTTTATTTGGTCCTAAGTTTTATAATCTACGTTTGGAAATATTCCCGGGCGTAATTGGATTTAAAAAATATAAACCAGGTTTTTTTATAGGAATTGGCGAGATGGATAATTTTCAGATTGGAATCACATTTCCCCCCATTCCTATTGGAATAATTGGAGGAGTCACCAACTAAAATGGACCTATTATGAAAATATTACTAACAGGCGGCGCAGGATATATCGGAAGCCATACATTGGTTGAATTGCTAAATAAAAACCACGAAATAATGGTTATTGATAATCTTTCCAATAGCAAAATAGAGTCTATAAAAAGAGTTAAGACAATAACTGGTAAGGAATTGGTATTCAATAAGATTGACCTATGTAATATCATTGAACTTGAAAAAGTATTTTCTTCTAATCAGTTCGAAGCAGTAATCCATTTTGCCGGTCTGAAAGCCGTCGGTGAATCCGTCCAAAAGCCTCTACTTTACTATTATAATAACATTACGGGAACGATTAACCTCTGCCAGATGATGATTAAATACGATGTCAAGAATATCGTGTTCAGTTCATCCGCTACCGTGTACGGGAATCCGACATCAGTTCCAATTACCGAAGATTTCCCGATCAAACCTGCAAATCCTTATGGTAATACCAAATATATTATTGAAACGATTCTAAAAGACATTCAAATCGCTAATCCGGATTGGAATGTTATCATATTACGGTATTTCAATCCAGTTGGTGCTCATGAATCCGGTTTAATCGGCGAAGATCCTAATGGCATTCCTAATAATTTAATGCCTTATATTTCTCAAGTCGCGGTGGGACGTCTCCCCTATTTAAAGGTTTATGGAAATGACTACCCCACCAAAGATGGCACCGGTATACGAGATTATATTCACGTTGTTGATTTAGCCCAAGGACATTTAAAAGCATTAGACAAATTACTGACAAATTCCGGTTATTGCATTTACAATTTAGGTACTGGACAGGGATATAGTGTGCTGGATGTAATTACGACTTTTGAGAAATGGTCTCAACGAAAAATTCCTTATAAAATCGTTGGCAGACGCCCGGGAGACATTGCCGAATGTTATGCCGATCCGAGCAAAGCCAATCGCGAACTTGCCTGGA
>Ga0209407_1003674_pt1 | contig 13104 bp, 10 predicted proteins | sample AD_JPNHG3_MetaG_FD_184410 | JGI IMG/M metagenome (GOLD analysis project Ga0209407, IMG submission 184410) | Active sludge microbial communities of municipal wastewater-treating anaerobic digesters from Japan - AD_JPNHG3_MetaG (SPAdes) (version 2) | ecosystem: Engineered > Bioreactor > Anaerobic... | reverse complement strand
GGTCTTGGAGATGAGCTGTTTCAGCGGTTTTGCCACACATGCCTTTGGCGATATTGCATCCGCTGTTTCGCAATGTTTCTTGGCATTGATTACAAAACATCGCTGTCCTCCTGTAAATTGCAGATCATGATATCTAAAAGCTCCGCGCAACGGCGGCAATAGTCGTGTTTTCGAGAGCATGGCGCAGGTTGGCAGATGTATCTTCGCACAGAATGCGCAAGGCACAGGTTTTTTTTCGGCATATAGAATGCTGAAAAAGGCATTCTCGTTTTGGAAATTCACCTTCGAGGGCTAATAGGACATCTAGACAGGAGATAGCCTCGGCAGGCTTAGATAGGCTATATCCGCCACGCTTGCCCCTTGTGGGAACCAGCAGCTCATATGCAGCGAGTTTTTGCAGTATCTTGGCAAAATAGCTTGGTGACACATCGAGTTCTTTAGCAGCCTTGCTGGCAGATATGCTTCCACCGCTTGCAGCCGCAAGCGCAAGCGCATGCACCGCGGTATTAACAGTGTCCGAAATAGCAAAAACTCTATCCATGCCAGAATCGATTCCTTAATAGGATATTGATATCCTATTATACTAAACTTCTAGGAAGATTCAAGACGCAAATGTCCTATTTTTGATCTTTTTTCAGCATGGAAAAGGGTTGTTGTGTCGCTTCGATGGCATCGCGCCAGAGACTTCCCTCTGGGTTTACAAGTTTTCGCTTCGATGTCGCGGCTCGAATTGGAATATGGACGAATTCATTATTGACGAGCCCAATAAGCATTTTGGTCTTGCCGGCCATCGCTGCATGCACCGCATTGTTGCCAAGTCGTTCGCAGTACATTGAATCTATGGGTTCCGCGATCGCCGAACGGATCATGTAGCTCGGATCTATATACTTGAGATTTATCTCTATGTTTTTCTCTGAAAAATGAGCTTGAATCTGATCTCGCAAATAGAGGCCAATATCACCAAGCTTTTTATTGCCCGAAGCGTCATAGGTAACTGGCTGATCGAAGAAGTGTTGCCCAGCCCCTTCGGCAACCACTATCACCGCATGTCCTCGCCTTTCGAGTCGGTCTTCTAGCGCCGAAAGAAAACCATTCGGTCCTTCGAGATCAAATGGTACCTCCGGAATCAAAACGAAATTGGCTTCATGAACGGCGAGCACGGTCTGGACTGCAATAAACCCCGAGTCTCTACCCATAAGCTTGACAAGACCTATGCCCTTTATCTGGGAATGTGCCTCCATGTGAGCTGCCGAAACAGCCTCGGAAGCCTTTACTACAGCCGTATCGAAGCCAAAAGTCTTCTCTACGAATTCGATGTCGTTGTCAATTGTCTTGGGAATTCCTACAACGGCGATTCTAAGACCTCTGCGCTCCATCTCTTCCGCAATGGCCAGAGCTCCCTTTTGAGTACCGTCTCCTCCGATTGCAAAGAGCATATTTAGATTGAGCTGTTCTATGGTATCCACAATATCCGAGGTCCGCTCGCCACCTCCGCGCGAAGTGCCAAGCATCGTACCCCCAATTTTGTGGATGTCGTCGACAATATCTGGATCAAGGGGAACTACCCCAAATCCATATTCCGGCAAAAAGCCCTTATAACCATACCTAATGCCTGATATTCTGCGAACTCCATAGAGATACCAAAGACTTCTGACGACAGAGCGGATCACATCGTTGAGACCAGGGCAAAGCCCTCCGCAGGTCACAATACCAGCATGGACATGCGAAGGGCTAAAATATATTTGCCGGCGAGGACCCGCCACTTCGAGGAGCTGTTCGACTTTTTCTGCCAAAGAGCCGTAATCTTGCTCCTTTTTTTTCTTAGAAGCGGGACTACCAGTCTCTTTTCTTATATCTCGCTCGATGTTGTAGTAGATAAAGCGATCTTCAGGGACAAATACAGGTCTCCCTTCTCCTGGAGCGCTTGCCAGCCCCAGGGGAGAATTCACCGGGCAATTCCCAAGCGTCTCAATCCTAAAGTCAGGAAGGCTTTTCTCCGTCATATTCTCTTCTCTCTATCATAGGCCTTGCCCAGCTCTGCCGGCCCCTTTATGGCCGAACCTCTAGTTATGGCGAGCACGGCTATTACGAGCACATAAGGTAGCATTACGGCAAACTCATAAGGAAAATTTATTCCCAACACCTGGATAGCCAACTGCAGAGATTGAGCAATGCTAAAAAGCAATGCGCCTCCTAGAATCCCCAGAGGATGCCATTGACCAAAGTATACAAGCGCAACCGCAATGAATCCTCTTCCAGCCACGATATCGTCCGCAAACATCTTGGCCTGACCCAAAGAAAGATAGGCCCCCGCCAATCCAGCCAATAGCCCTCCTAGCGCAAGCGCTTGGTATCGCGTCTTGCTGACCGGAATACCCATAGTATCGGCAGCCCTCGGATAGGTACCTACAGCGCGCACCTTGAGCCCCCAGGGTGTCTTGAAGAGCAGATAATAGCTGAATGGCACAAACAAAAAAGCAAAGTATGCAAGCCCATTCATCGAAAAGATAATAGGCCCCAAAAAAGGAATCTTCGATAACAGAGGTATAGGCCTATTGGGTAATCCCGGAACACCCGTTACTCCCCCGATAAAGAATCGGAAAAGTGTCCCGGCGATTCCCCAGCCCAACATCTGAAGCCCAATACCCGCAATACCTTGAGGCGCTTTGAATGTAACTGTCACCAGTGCGTACAATATGCCAAGAAGTACACCAATGCCTGCCGCTCCCAATATCCCTATCATGTTTGCATAAGGCGCAAGCGCTGTCTCTTGAAGATAATATGCCGGAAGAAAACCCACGAAGGCTCCCATCGACATTATCCCTTCGCAGCCTAGATTGAACACTCCCGCCCTCTGGTTGAACATCTCCCCCAGCGCGGCCAATAGAAGAGCCACAGAAAAAGGTATTCCTATCGAGAGGACATTGTTGACAAACGTAAAAAAATTCATGCCCCACCTTCCTTTGGCGTTTTCGGACGGCGAGGGCCAAAAGAGCCCGATGCGAATCGCCTCGCGAATCTGTCGTAGAGATAAGGGTCGTTGATGAGCATCTTGGCCGAGATAATGCTGAGTATGACAGCTCCCTGAAGCACGAGTACCATATTTGCAGGAATGGAAATCATCCTCTGAGTCATATCGGCCCCAACAAGCAATAGCCCAAAGAAAACCGCCGAAGGAATTATTCCAGCCGGATGCAAACCTCCAAAGAGCGCAACTACGACACCGGAAAAGCCATAGTTCGAAGAAATCCCTTCGATAGCCCGCCTATGGACGCCGGTTACCTCCACAGCCCCTGCAAGTCCAGCAAAAGCCCCAGCCAACACCATGGCCATCAAAAGACAGCGTTCGACATTTATCCCCGCATACCGTGCGGACTTTGGCGATGCCCCCGCGGCTCTCATTCTAAATCCCCAGGTCGTTCTCCAAAGAAGAATATATACAACTAATGCTAAAACGAGCGCGATGGCAATTCCCCAGTGCAGACGCGTCCCCGGGATGATTCGATCGATCCATGCAGACCTTGGAAGCCTTACCGACTGAGGCGTGCCTGAACCGACCTGCAGCTCGGCAGGATCTATCATCGGGCCGCGAAGCAAAAAGCCATAGAACTGCACCGCAATATAGTTCATCATAACCGTAGATAAGATTTCGTTTACCCCAAGCACCGCACGCAGATACCCTGGAACAAAACTCCAAAGAGCCCCGCCGATAGTGCCTGCAAGCAGGGCTAGCGGCACAAGCAAAAACTTAGGCACCGTTGGCAAGGCAATAGCCACCGCCGCCCCGGCAATTACTCCCATCTGAATCTGGCCTTCCGCCCCAATATTCAAAATTCCCGATCTGAAGGATATCGCGATGCCTAGGCTCACAAGCGTGAGAGGTATGGCACGCACGAGGATTTCGGTAATTCCCACAATATCCTTTAGCGGCTCGGTCAGAATTATCTTAAAGGTCTGTGTTACGCTAGCTCCAAGAATGCCGAGCACGATCGCGGCAATCGCCATGGCTACAACCGCGGCAGCCAGAGAAATCAATACAATGTAAACAATTCGAATAGTCGATTTCACTGTTCTGCCTCCATAGCCATGGGCTCGGTAATTCCTGCCATCAACAAGCCTATGCTGCGCAAAGATGCCTCTTGGGAGGTCAGAATTCGAAGAATCTTTCCTTTATAAATGACCGCAATTCTATCCGATAGGTTCATGATTTCCTCGAGCTCTTCGGAGATGAGAAGAATTGCCGTACCCTGCCTCCGCATTTCTAGCAGCTTCTTGTGAATGTACTCTTCGGCTCCCATATCGAGTCCTCTTGTAGGGTATACCGCTATGAGGACCTTTGGATTTCTGGCAAGTTCTCTGGCGAGAATCACCTTTTGAATATTGCCTCCAGAGAGAGCGCCTGCCGGCGTTGTTACGCCCGGGCAGCGAATATCGAATTTTTCCTTTAGTTCGACGGCCTTTTGCTCTCCGTTCTTTAGTTTCAGAAAGGGACCATTGGAAAAATCAGGCGAGGCAAAATCTTTGAGAATAAAGTTTTCTTTTACGGAAAAGGACGGAACTATGCCCTCTGAGTTCCTATCCTCTGGAATATAGCCGAGCCCTTGATCTATGCGTTCGCGCGGGCGTATTTTTGTCAAGTCTTTCCCAAAAAGACTGATACGACCCGATTCGATTTTTCTGAGCCCAGCTATTGCCTCGGCGAGTTCCTTCTGTCCATTGCCCGACACACCAGCAAGCCCAAATATTTCACCCTGGCGAATGGAAAAACTTACTCCATCGAGCGCCATATAGCCACGATCGGACTTGGCATAGACATTCTCTAGCTCGAAACATACATATCCACATTCTTCGCGGCTCTCGTTCTTGGGCAAAACGACCTCATGACCTGTCATAAGCGCCGCAAGGCCCGAAGGGGTATGCTCCGATGTGGTCCCTGAGAAGACCACTCTACCATGGCGAAGGATGACCACCTTATCCGAAAGGGCGGTAACCTCGGCAAGCTTGTGGCTAATAAAAATAATCGACATCTCCTGAGCCATTCGTTTTAGAAGAACAATAAGCTCCTCGGTTTCCTGAGGCGTAAGCGCGCTTGTCGGTTCATCGAGAATGAGAAATCGGGCTCCAAAGCAAAGAGTCTTGATAAGCTCTACTCGCTGCTGTTCACCAACCGAGAGCTGCCAAACATAGGTATCGGGCTGGACGGGTAGACCAAAGCGCTCGGATACCTCTCTAATGCGTTTTTTCGCTCCAGCCAGGTCGAGCTTTAAGAATTTATGAAAATCCTTGGAGCCAAGTGCTACATTCTCCGCTACCGTCATGTTTGGTACCAGCATAAAATTCTGATGTACCATTCCAATCCCAGCTGCAAAGGCATCATTGGGCGTGCGAAAACGGATCATTCTTCCATTGATGCGAATCTCGCCTTCATCTGGCTGATACAGCCCCATGAGAATATTCATAAGAGTGGTCTTGCCTGCGCCGTTCTCTCCCACTATGGCGAGTATTTCGTTTTCTCCAATGCAGAGATCGATGGAATCACAGGCAAGAACCCCAGGGAAACGCTTAGTAATGCCCTTTAATTCTAGAGAATAAATCTTGTCTTTTGCTTTGGTCATTCACAACCCCTGGAATGAGTTTTCTCTGCGGCTTGCTCATGACAATATAGAGCCGCTATTCGATCTATTTCACATCCTTCCAGGGAATGGTTAATTTCCCGCTAGTTATGTCGGCCTTAGCTTTGTCTGCGGCCTTTCTGACTTCTGGGCTAAGCACTGGTCCCACTTTATCGTTGAACTGATAGACAAAGCCGCCATTTATAAAACTGAGAGGTATGCATTCTCCGCCTAGAATGCCTGCCTGGCGTTTATCTATGAACAGTTCGACAACAGGCTCATAAGCATAGCCACCTGCCGCAATTACCTTGTAACTCTCCGGAATCGTTAACTGCATTGTGTCCTGACCAAGCCACCAAACAGCCTTGTCTTTGTACTCCGCAACTGCTCTGAGAGCACCTAGCGCCTGCTGCGCAGAACCGGTGAGCACATCTGCCCCTGCTTTTATCTGCGTATGGGCGAGCTCGGCTGCCTTGACGAAATCGCCAAAGCTGCCCGTATAGGCAACCTGTACCTGTGCCTTGGGGTTTACAGACCGCACGCCAAGGATAAAGCCCCTATTATAGCGCGCTGCGTCACCACCATCGACTGGCCCTACGATCCCTATTATGTTTGTCTTGGTCACTAAACCAGCTATAACGCCGTTTACATAGCCTGTTTCTTCGCTTTGGGGCATGTAGGTAAAGACATTTTTTGGGCCAATATCCCCTGATGTTCCAAATGCAAAGGTCGTCCTTGGAAATTCCTCTGCCATTTCGAGGATAACGTTATTAAACTGAGCTCCATGCCCTATGATGATATCGAAGCCTTTGGCCACATACTGGCGAGCTGCAGAGCCCGCATCGACGGGCTTCATCTTTTCGCTGTAGTTGTATTCGATTAGAGATGAACCATATTTCTTCTGTACCGCGGTGATAGCATCGTGCATAGATTGGCACCAGCCCTTGTCATCCACTGTTGATTCGACGATCAGCGCTATCTTGACTTTCGATTTTGGCGCCGCAAAGCCAGCCGGCACCAGAATGAGCAGAATCAATCCAAAAACATAGAATCTCTTCATCGTAAGCCTCCTCTTCTGCAAAATTCAAAAACTACAAAAGCCAAAAAATGGCTTCAAATTATTATACATGGTAATTGGCCATCACAAAAGAGACAGCCATTCCCGCATTGATTCGGAGCACCTTCATGTATAGTCCATCTTGCCCATGTTTATGCCCCGATATAGAATAGGCGCAATATGCAATTCGAACAGCGAACGGTCACTTGTGGCGAGCTTCGCGCCGTACACATAGGAAAAACTATAGTGCTCAATGGATGGGTGCATCGCAAGCGCGATCATGGCGGCATTACATTCATCAACATTCGCGATCGCTATGGAATCACGCAGGTGGTGGTAGATGTGGACTCTGCCCAAGAGCTCCTGGATATAGCCGGCGAACTAAAGATGGAGTACTGCGTTTCGATCCGCGGTATGGTTCGGCCTCGCCCAGATACTATGGTAAACCCTTCAATGCCCACTGGGGAAATAGAGGTAAAAGCAGAGAATATTCAGATTCTTTCGCGCTGCTCTTCTCTCCCTTTCATGATCGATGAACAAACCGACGCCAAGGAAGATATGCGCCTTACCTATCGATATCTCGACCTTCGCTCGTTCTCGATGCAGAGAAAGATTCGCCTGCGACACGAAGCGGCTTTTGCGGTGCGCGAATACCTTGTTGGCAAAGGCTTCTACGAAATAGAGACACCTACTTTCATTCGCTCCACACCTGAAGGCGCACGAGATTACCTTGTGCCTTCGCGGCTATATCCAGGCAAATTCTATGCCCTTCCTCAGTCTCCTCAGCTCTATAAACAGCTACTTATGATGTCGGGCTTCGATAAGTATTTTCAGCTCGCTCGGTGCTATAGAGACGAAGATTCTCGAGGCGACCGTCAACCCGAGTTTACCCAAATCGATATAGAGATGAGCTTTGTAACTAGGGATGATGTGCTTAGCCTTGTGGAAGGCATGATGGGGTATCTCTTCAAAAAGACGCTCGGCGTAGAATTACCAAAGCAGTTTGTGCGATTATCCTATGAAGACGCGATGGATCGCTTTGGAACCGATAAGCCCGATCTGCGTTTCGGTATGGAGCTTATCGATTTTGCTCCCTTTGTGGATGACTCTTGCAGCTTCCAAGCTTTCCACAGCGCCTTAAATGAGGGCGGTGCAGTCAAAGCCTTAGTGGTTCCAGATAAAGCCGACTATTCCCGCCGGCAACTAGAAGAACTCGACGCCAAAACAAAAGTATACAAGGCTCACGGCCTTGCCTGGATGAAAGTGAGCGAGAGCGCCACTCTTGAAGGCGGCGTCTCTAAGTTTTTTGCGGACCACTCGCGCGTGGTGCAAGGGCTTGGCGCTAAAGCGGGCGACCTCATTCTTATAGTAGCGGACAAGAAAAAGAATATCGCCTGCAGCGCTCTTGGAGCCGTGCGAAGCCAGCTTGGCAAAGACTTAGGTCTCTGCGATCCCGAAGTATTTGCTTTTGCTTGGATAGTCGATTTTCCTCTCTTTGAGTGGAACGAAGAAGAAAATCGTTGGCAAGCCGCCCATCACATGTTCACAATGCCCCAAGCCAAGTACCATGAAAGCCTCGAAGCCGACCCGGGCTCGGTCAAGGGCGACCTATATGACTTAGTGCTGAATGGCTATGAAGTTGCCTCAGGATCGATCCGTATCCATGACCCCGAGCTGCAGAAGCGAATCTTTCGCATAGTTGGCCTCAGCGACGAAGAAGCCCAGCAAAAATTCGGCTTTTTGCTCGAAGCCTTCAAGTATGGTCCGCCTCCCCATGGCGGCATAGCACCAGGCTTCGATAGGCTAGTAATGGTCATGGCTGGCGAAACCTCAATCAAGGAAGTAATCGCGTTTCCTAAAAACTCATTTGCGATGAGCCCAATGGATCAATGTCCAAACGAAGTCGACGAGCGACAGCTCAAAGAGCTACACATAAGAATTGTGGATTAGGAATATTATCTCCGCTTAGTCGTCTCTTCTTCTAGTTTTCTTCAATTATCTTCTTCGATGACCGTCCAGTGGCCATCCAGGTACTTTAGCCTGGCTGCATCCATATCGAGGATCCGACCATCTTCTCCGGAGATCCGAATTTTGTTCAGAAGCGCATTGACTTCGATAACCTTGAATAGAATTCCATCATAGGTGAAGCGGACGCCTTCGTTCGGCAGCTCGCGACGAGCATCTCTGTAGAATTGGTGCTCATAGCTTAGACAGCAGAGGAGCCTTCCGCATGGACCCGAAATCTTGACCGAATTCAGAGAGAGATTCTGATCTTTTGCCATCTTTATCGAAACGGGATTGAGCTTATCCGAAAGGCCATGGCAGCAGAGAATGCGCCCACAGACCCCTGCGCCCCCTGTAACGCGAGCCTCATCCCTGACTCCAATTTGTCTTAGCTCGATTCGCGCATGAAAAATTCCGACCAAATCCTTGACCAGGTCGCGAAAATCCACCCGACTCTCGGCGGTAAAGAAAAACAATATCTTGCTATCCTCCAAAAGACAATGCGCCGAGATAAGCTTCATCGGAAGATTGTGGGCTTCTATGCATTCCCTGCATTTAGCGAAAGTTTCTTCTTCATGCTCCAGATTATCCAGGTAGCGCCTGAAATCATCGACAGTAGCTGGTCTTTCGATCGCTACCAGTTCATCTGCATTCACCATGGAGAGATCGTGCACCACTCCAAGCACCATCACTAAATCCTTCCCATACTTAGTGGGCGATATGACAAGCGCTCGATTGGGAATGATCTCGCTCTTCGCATGAATAGCATCTGCTTGAATAACCTCTCCCTGAATACCCTCTTCTTGAATGGCTTCTTCTTGGATGGACTCTGCTTTAATAGCCTCTTCTTGAATGGCCTCCGCTTGAAGAGCCTCCGCGACAGCACTAGCCGCGCCATGCTTGCAATTCCAGACCTCTTCAGAAGGCGAAGTGTCATGATTTGCCTGACGCGGGCCTGCTAGAGCGGCCTCTAGTTCGCATAGAGTCATAAAATGTTCATTATTGTCCAACGATACATAATAGGCATGAAAAGTCTCATTCGAATGCAAAGTCTTTAGTCGGTAAATAGGCTGAGGCAAATTCTCGGCATCTTTTGGCTTTGGCTTCAATGCCTTAGGGCTTTCGAACTCCTCCTCCCCAAGGATATCGAGTATATCTTCAGGTAGCTCATGATCATTATATTCAACAGACATTATTTACTCCTGATATAAAGCATATCGCAACATTGCAGCCTCACAGACCTTATGCCTATGTAGCTCCTCAGTATTAATCCTCAGCATCTATGCGCGAAAACTGCCCATTTACTAGAGCTCCTGCTTCCACGACAAAAAATCTGCCCGTGCAGTCCGCTTCGATTCTAGCGGTCTCTGCATAGCGCACTCCCCCTTCGATAATTGCGCTACCGGTGAATATGCCTGCGACCAAGAGCTGCCGAGCATTTATATGAGCATGAACTATGGCATTTTTCGAGATTATCACAGAAGCAGCGCTTTTTATATCACCCGAGAATTCTCCATCAATGCGCACCATGCCTGGAGCATCGATAGTTCCATCTACCTTAGCGCCCTCTCCTATCATACAGTCTGAAAAATCACGTCTACTCATGGTACTCCTTGCGTATACTCAGAAAACGCAGAGGATCGATAAGGCTTGTACCCAGATATACCTCGTAGTGAAGATGCGGCCCTGTTGTTTTCCCAGTATTTCCAAGATAGCCGATTACATCGCCTTGAGAGACCCGCTGGCCTTTCTTAACAGCAAAGCTTCGGAGGTGCCCATATCGTGTCGTAAAACCATGGCTATGCTGGATCGTGATGGAATTGCCCAAAGAAGAATCATAATGGATGTCGATGACCTTGCCGTCTGCCGTGGCAAGGACCGTATCTCCAATTCGGTTAGTTGAAATATCGATACCCGTGTGCAAATACCATTGTCCCGTAGAAAAAGGATTCTCATTCTGTCCAAAATACATGGTTATGTGCCCAAGATTGCCCTTGATTGGCCAGATGTTTGGCACCTCCGTCATTATGTCCTTTTGGCTCGCAAGCATCTTTGCGATATCATCTAGCGCTCCTAGGCTCTTGTCCAAGGTATCTGCGATATTGTTGAGCTTTAAGAGATCGCGGCTCACTGGATCATTGGACAACTGCCCCAAAATTGGATCATCCAAGCCTGCAACCTTGAGTATCTCTTCGCTTGTACTCTGCTGAACTGCGGGCTTTCCTTTGCTCTGCGCAATCTCTATTACCTGCCCAAGCTTTTCCTCGAATTTAGCTGTCTCCGATAGTAGGTTCTCGCTAGATTCGCGCAATCGATCGATACTTCTATATGCATCGGAAAGTTGCGCTTCCAGAGAGATTACTTTTACTGATTTTGTACTATAGGCCCCTATTGAAATTATTGCGGCTCCAATACAGATCACTATAGTCAGGACTATTGCCAAAAGAGAAAAACGGCGAATCTCGAACTTCCGAGAGGGTCTTTCGCTTTGTGGGATCATAGCAAAAACTACGCGAGTCCTTCCCCACGCAAGCAGGCGCCTTAGTGCAACTTGTAGAGCAATAAAAGAACTTGCTAGACCCTCCGCCAGACGACCATACCAACGCTTTTCTCTCTCTTTGATTCTACGCAAGCCTTCTGGCACTTTGCTTTTTCTCCTTGCCCTAATTATAAATTATCGCAAATTTTGAGCAATTAATGTAGTACTTTATCGAGCTGATCGAGTTAGCTATCAAATCAACAAAAAGACATTTTATTTGGGATCAGAAAAAGAGATATTCGCACAAAAAGAGATATTCGCGGACTTCTGCGTTTGTAGCCAAGCAAAAAACGAACATTACCCGAATTCACCTTTGGCTAAAAATTTGCTATATTATAAACGAATAACTAAATTGCAGGTTTCTACCGCAACATCTGCTTTTCAGGAGATTCTCAGATGCCAAACTATACCTTCAAAACTGAGGTCAACCAACTTCTCGACCTCATAACACACTCGCTCTATTCGCACAAAGAAGTCTTCTTGCGCGAGCTGGTTTCGAATGCATCGGATGCGATCGATAGGCTCAAGTACCTGACGGTTTCGGACGATGCCTTCAAGACTCTCAACTTCGAGCCACGCATCACGGTGACGCTAGACGAAGAAGCCAAGACTATTACCGTCTCGGACAATGGAATTGGAATGGACCTACAGGAGCTCGCTGACAATCTAGGAACTATCGCTCGGTCCGGCACGAGAGCCTTTCTGGAACAGCTCTCGGAAAACGAGCGCAAAGCATCGAATCTGATTGGCCAGTTTGGGGTCGGTTTCTATTCGGCCTTTATGATTGCAGATCAGATCGAAGTAGTCAGCCTCAAGGCAGGTGCCGATAAGGCTTTTGTCTGGAAGAGCGATGGCAAGACTGGTTTCGATATAGAACCAGCCGTACGAGCCGGCTTTGGAACAGATGTTATTATACATGTCAATGAGGAAGGAGAGGAATTTCTCTCTCGCTGGAGACTAGAAGAGCTTCTCAAGCGATATTCTAATCACATCGCCTGGCCAATTCACCTTGTATCCAAAGAGAAGACCTATGCAAAGGATCCCGCAAAGGCCGAAACCAAGATCGTAGACGAGCAGGTCAATAGTGCCAGTGCTCTCTGGCGCCGCCCCAAGTCGGAGCTCACCGACAAAGACTATATCGACTTTTATAAATCTCTGACTGGCGATGAGAAAGACCCTCTTCTCTGGATTCACACAAAGGCAGAAGGAACAATAGAATATACATCGCTCTTGTATATCCCTTCTCATGTCCCTGCTGACTTATACATTCCAACTCATGAGCAAGGAATAAAACTCTATGTAAAGCGGGTATTTATAACCGATAGAGAGCTCCAGATTCTGCCTCCCTATTTTCGCTTTGTGCGAGGCATAATCGATTCGGACGATCTGCCTCTAAATGTAAGCCGAGAGATGCTGCAGCACAACCGAGTCATGATGACCATACAACAAGCGACGCTCAAGAAGTTATTCAGCGAGCTTGAACAGCTTGCCGATACAAATCTCGAAAAATTCAACACCTTTGTTTCGCTATTCAATCCTCAAATAAAGGAAGGAATTCTTTCTGATTGGTCTAATCGCGAGTCGCTCCTTAAGCTCGTCCGCTTCAAGAGCACCGCGGTAGAAGGTTGGACCAGCCTTGCGGACTATAAGGCTCGTGCTGGGGAAAATCGAAAGACAATCTACTTTCTCACAGGAGAAAACGAAGCACGCTTGAGAGCTTCGCCGCTCCTCGAGGCTTTTTCCGGAAAGGGAATCGAAGTGCTCATCGGTACCGACGAGATAGATGAACTCGCCTTTAGCGGCATAGGGGAGTTCGAAGGCATGCAGTTCAAGAATGTTCAGCAAGTGGATGCAGAAGATGAATTGGGATCCTCAAAAGCCAAAGGCCAGGA
>Ga0209407_1003673_pt1 | contig 13104 bp, 8 predicted proteins | sample AD_JPNHG3_MetaG_FD_184410 | JGI IMG/M metagenome (GOLD analysis project Ga0209407, IMG submission 184410) | Active sludge microbial communities of municipal wastewater-treating anaerobic digesters from Japan - AD_JPNHG3_MetaG (SPAdes) (version 2) | ecosystem: Engineered > Bioreactor > Anaerobic >... | reverse complement strand
GAAATTATATAGAAATAGGTTTAACAAATCCAGGCACCGATATTGGTCAATGTTTCCTAATTCTGGATTATATGGTAATATGAAGATAGTATTTATCACTCCTTATCCGCAGTTTATTAAACAAATGATGCAAGACTTGGCTAAGTTGGGTCATAATTGCGAGTATTACTCAAGTTTTGATAAGAATGTTATACCTTTATGTGATGTTATCTGGTGCGATTTTGCCACGAATGAAGCGATTAAAATACAGGAATATATGACGCACGCTGTTAAGATACTGAGAATACATAGGTATGAGATATATACGGATATATTACATTATATTGTGCCTTCCGCTTGGGATAAGATAGTATTTGTTAATGAGGCATATTTAGCTAAAGCAGAGGAGAAGATAGGCAAGATAGAGAATGCAGTGGTTATGCCAAATTATCTTAATCCTGAATATTACAGTTATCCTACTCAAAAGAAAGCAAATAATAAGATTGCTTGGGCAGGTTATATCAATGACAAGAAAGGAATAGATGTAATTTGTATGCTGGCTCAGGAATTGAACAAATATGAGTTTCATCTTATCGGCTCAATACAAGACGAAGCTTTATGGGATTATGTAAGAAATAACAGTCCTAAAAATATGTTTTGGTATGACTGGACAGATAATCTGGTGAAGTTTTTTGAAGACAAGACCTATTACCTAAATGCGTCTACCACTGAGTCTTGGGCTGTAGCTCCTGCAGAAGCTATGCTTTGTGGCTTGAAACCACTAATCCGTAATTGGATGGGCGCAGGCTATGTTTATGATAACGAGTTTATCTGGAGTAATTTCGTAGAACTTAAGAATATGCTCAAATATGATAATCCTGAAGTATATAGAAAGAAGATAATGTCTCGTTTGAAACCTATAGAGAGTTATATAGATTTGTTTAAGAAAACAGAGAAGAAGATAGAATATCCGTCTATTACCATAGCCATAGTCAAGACCAGAAATAAATACTTTCCGCAATTGCTAAACTCACTGGAATATCAGGATTACCCTATTAACATAGATGTTTTAGATAATATGGATAAAGACAAATCCATAGGTAAATGCTATAATATTCTGGCGGATAGATGCAAAACTGAATGGATATGCTATGTAGGAGATGACGATATTTTATCCGAAGGCTATATCCGTAATGTGATGTTGGCATATATCAATAGAAAAGATATGTATCCCAATACTATAGGTCTCTTAACAGGTGCTCTCTTATTTGATGAAGAAGGCAATCGCTCATATAGCTCTGCTTTTCCTACGGGCATTTGGAAAGCGGACTTTGTGAGAAAGTTTAGATTTGACGAGAAATTAAAAAGACAAGTAGATACAGAATTTATAGATAGATTAAGCAATAACCAGTTAGGAACGCTAATGCGGATGGACTGGATAGTAGGCTATTTCTATCGTCAGCATAGTAATAATATATCGGGGAATAAGTTTAAAGAAGGTGCAATAACATCGCAAGAGGTTTAAAATGACTTTAATCGCTCCATATCCGACCAGTATAACGATTACTCGTGAGACTTATAAAAAGCTATATCCGAATAGCACTCCAAGATTCGTGCCTGTAGTATTTCGTGGTAATCCACCTCACGCAGATGTGGATAATAAGATAGGGAAATATATACTGGAGAACTATGATATAATTAAGAAATTTAGCGATTATAATAAAGAGTTAAAAAATGACGAAACCAGAATTATTAAGAAAGATACTAAGCAGAGTGGGCGACCCACAAGCTAAATCTTCCGAGTGGAAAGATATGGCTTGGGATTTATTTATAGAAAGTGTCTATGAAGCAGAACCCTCACTTACTATGATAGAAAGTAAGTTTATGACCAACAGAGTTATAGTAAGCGAAGCTGTAGATGCAAATGGTTGTATAACCTATGATATGGATTGGAGTGCCTATTCTAATGTAGGAGAAATAACTATTCACACCGATAGAGGCAATATAATTTCTCAAGAGATAGATTATCCTACTTTTTGCACTATGTTAGCAAATCCCTATTTGCGTCCGCAACAAATGGGTGGTAGCTATGAATCATTGTTTTATCATAGTTATGATGGTTCAAATTTGGTTATTCTCACTCCATTTCCTTCGGGAAAAGAGATAACCTTTGAAATAAGATACTATCCTGATATACGAGATTTACTCAAGAATTGGGATGATGTTTCCGATATACCTCTGCACAACTCACTATTAACTCGGTTAATTCCGCAGGTAGCAGTTAAGCTTAAAACCGAGATAGGACTGATACTATGAACTTACTCAATATGTATTACGAGATACAGAATACACTTTATCCTATATCGCTCAATCAATTAAGCTATGGAGATTTTATTGTCTCGCTTAATCAGGCACTAAGAACTATCAATGCGGAAGCAGAAAAGCCAAATGAGTTAGTGCATATATACCCTCTTGAAGGCAAACTCATAGCCGAATTAAATGAAGAAACCATAGAAGAAGAAACATATATTATTGGTGGTGAAAACGAAAGATACCCCTATCTAAGCTGGAACGATAATGAAAATATGTTAGTAATCCCTGATACTTGGACTAAAATATTGGCAATATATATGAACGATAGATTAATGGAACAGGTGCCTATAACTATTTTAAAACAAGAGAAAAATCCTAATCAATACTCTATCTTTAATCGCAGTATCTTCTTTAATATCACTAAAGACCAACTGGAAATATATATGAAAATCCGAAGAGATTATCCTTTCCCTCAGATTGAAGAGATGGAAAATTACACGGGTTTCCCCGAGAATGGTTATCAACTACTCTTTTCTGCCGTGATGACTTCACTATTAAGCCGTCCACGCTTTAATGATATGAATTTACTTAATTTTTATAGACAACAATATTATGAACTTCTGGCTCAATTCTCACAAATGAATATGACCAGACCGCAACCTACGATGCACTGGAGGACATAATGGCATATAATCCATTACCTTTACACGATAGTATTGGCAACAATACTTGGGAACAAACTTGGAAAAGGGTCTTTGTCGTTGATACCCTGTCAAACATAGGAATAGACAGAGGCAATAAACAGATGGCAGATGGTGAAGGACATCCCTCTCCTTTCATAGTGGGCTTAACTCAGCTTGGCGTCTCAGGTGGACAAAAACTTTATTTTGGATATAAAGAAAATTATATCCGTCAAATACGCAAGGGAATATTGGAATTTGGTGCAGTTAAACTGGTAGCAAACACAATTTCTCTCAGAAAAATTATAGGCGATGATGTCAGTATAGATAACCTAAGCACACAAAACATTTATGCGCATACAGGTAAATTTGATAGTTTGAATAAAATAGAAAACCTTGAATTTGGCGAGATAAAAGGTAAAATAATTGGAGCAGATACTGCCACATTAAGTAAGATTAATTTTGGAACCTTATCGGGTAAAGAGATAACAACTGACCAACTGCATATAGAAAATCTGATATTAAATAATCTTATAGCTAATGATATAAAATCAAACTATAAAATAAAGTCTCAAATAGGTGATTTTATAACCGTTTCTACTAATCTAATAAAAACTGGCACTTTTAATGTAGACTATCTTAATGTAAATAATCATTTAAATGTAGATAGTTTATCTGCTAAATCCATAGAAGCAAATGAATTGCATACAAATTTAAGTATTTTGGGAACGCTTCAGGCTGTCAGTATTATATGTAGCAATCTACAAACTATTAACTTTGAAATGCCACAAGAGATTACGCTTAGTAAATTAAATACAAATGTTATATCTGCCAACGGTGCCGTAATAAATAATATTGCTGGAACAGAAATATATGGAGTTAACTTCAAAGGCACAAATCTTTCTTCATCTACGGTGAGAACCACTAATTTCTGGTCAAAAACACAGACTGTATCTAAAAGCGTGATAAGTCAATTATCTGTCTTGTCTACTGCCAAGATTAAAACACTTTCTTCTAATCAAATTAAGGGATACAGTATAACGACACAGTTTGGAACGATGGAATATTTCAATTCTAACGAGGCTTGTATATATAATTTTAGTGGAGATGATTTGTTATTTTCTAATGGAGAATTTAACAAAGTTAAATCTGCAACGGTCTCTGCAAGTGATTTTAAGGGGATAACTGCGTCTCTCAACAAGATAATAGGGACAACAGTATCCATAGATAGAGTTATCGGCAATAATCTGTCTATTTCTGTAAATATTATAGCAAATCAGTTATCAGTATTATCTTTAGCCAAGATAAAAACCCTATCTTCTTCTACAATTCAAGGGCAAAGAATATTATTTTCATCTGGAAATATAAGTAATTTAACTGCTAATATTGCTACTATTGTGAATTTTTCTGGTGATAATCTGGGTTTTAATGTAGGAAATTTTAACACTAAGATTAAATCTCCTATGGTTTCAGCTACGACTGTTTCATCTGATAAATTTAAGGGAACTACAGTATCTGCAGGTCTTGTAAAAGGAACAAACGCATCTTTGGGCTTAGTTAAAAGCACGACCGCTTCATCTGATAAATTTAAGGGAACTACAGTATCTGCAGGTCTTGTAAAAGGAACAAACGCTTCTTTGGGCACATTTAGGGGTTCTACTGCTTCAATGAGTAATTTCAAGGGTGGAACTGCATCGCTTAATACCTTTAAGGGTGGCACAGCTTCAACAAATACAGTAAAAGGATTAAGTATTTATGCTACACAATGGCTGAGAAGTACCAATATATCGGCTTCAACTAAGATTATTACTAATCAATTATCAACCTTGTCTACTGCTAAGATTAAGACTTTGTCAACTAATAAAGTGAAGGGAACTAATGTTTCGGTTAATACTGTTAGGGGACTGAGTATATATTCTACAAACTGGCTAAGAAGTGCCAATGTTTCTGCTAATTATTTGAAGAGTTCTACAGTATCTGGTAATACAATTAAGAGCATTAATTTATCTGTTTCTACAAAAATTATGGCTAATCAATTATCTGTTTTATCAATAGCAAAAATCAAAACTTTGTCCTCTAATCAAATTAAGGGCACAACTGTTTCTATGGATAAAGTTAAGGGTACCAATGTCTCAGCAAATGCAATAAAGGGTGTTAGTCTGCAAGGATTTGACAATGTAATGGTCTGGTTCTAATGAAAAGAATTACTCTCACAGATTTCTCTGGTGGCATTATAAATAATGTCAATCCTGATTTAGTGCCTGATAATGCCTTTGAAGATATAGTAGATATGGAATATCGGGCAGGTGAGGGCTTAACCAAGCGAAGTCAAGAGATACTCTATTCCGATTTAGCTGGCTTAACCGACGATTTGGGACGCAATGTCTTACCTATCCAGTCATTTGTAGTTTGGTATCCCGATATTATTCCCAATAATGCCATAGATAATAAGGTATACATAATCCAGTCAAGAAATAGGATAGTAGTATATTATAGAAAAGGCGTTAACTGGTCTAAAACCTGTATTCTGGAAGGAAGCAATAAAACTGCTACATATTATGTTTCAAGAAGCAAAGTCTTGATTGCAGACGGAATACATACAGTAAGACAATTGTATGTAGATACAGCAAAAGAAATTAAATGTTTAGAGATAGGGCTGGAAGCACCTAAGACTATTCTACAAGTATCAGACAGTTTAACTGACAATGTATATTTGGGCATAAATGAAAGTAATCGGGGTATGGACATAGAAAAAGGTAATATCCTGCAGTATTGTTATACTGTAGAGAATAAATATGGCGCAGAAAGTAATCCCTCTCCTATAACAACTTTTACCAAGTTAATGTATAAATACAAGGATTGGCAATATCCCAACGGCATAAGATATGTATGGTATAAGACAAGATTACAAGGTCTATCCATAAAAGGATATTCTGAAGAAATTAAGGATACATTGAAATATTACAATATCTATAGACGAGATATAGAATATGTAGAAGGAACGATTTATAAAAACTTTGTTTTAGTGGCAAGAATACCTATCAAGAAAGATGCGGAATATCAAGATTATATTGATATAAGCAATCAAAATCTGAAGGATATGGAATATACAGGCGAATCTATCATAACAGATAAGATTTCAATGACTGGCAATGTTATCTTTGTAGCGGATAAAAGGGACAAACCCATTAAATTTCCCTATAAATATGACGCATATCTTGATATATCAATTCTAAACAATAATGATATAGACTATGTAAATGCAGTCATAGCCTTAAAAATTCCCTGGATTACCAATAAATACAATATTTATTCCCTGCTTTATAATTTGGAAGATAACAAAGATAAAGTAAGATTTTATTTTGAAGATTGTATTACACCCCTACAATGTTTATATCAAACAGATGAAGATAATGAAACTACAGGTTTTTTAGTTAATGTCCCGCATTTAGATAGAAATAAAGCTACCCATATATACTTCTGCTGGAGCTTAAGCGATGGAGTAATAGATGACCATATGAAGAATTTCAATGCTGGAGAACCGCTTTCTATCTTTAATGATAATGAAACTCTGGAGTGGCTAACTAATCCCGTGCGTGATATATCACAAAAGATATATAGTTATGTTTATGATAACTGGGAAGAGAGCGATAAGTTGCCGAATAAAGCGGATGAAAACAATCTGGGGTTTGTATACGATGACACAAATCCTGATGCTGAATGGTTTCCCACTATAGGCAAGAAAGAATATACTCGTCAGCCAGTCCTATTTATGGATAGCAAGGCTTATCCTATATATAATTATAGTTTTAAACCCATTGCAAAAACGGGCACGGAAAACGGAAACTATTATGTAGGCTATCAATGGCTAAGTTATGTAAAAAATAACTATAGACTGGAAGCAAGATTTAATTTAAATTTGTATCATAATGCTGGTAGCACAGTATTGGACAGTCATTTATTATCAATAGGTCTTAAAAATGAGCCTAACAAGTTTATGCGGTTAAACATAAAAGTTTTGAATGATAAATTGTTTTTCTATTTGGAGACCAGAGCTGGAAGTGACCCCATAATAATCTATAATGGAGATGGTGAAATTTGCCTAAGTCCTGAAGATTTAGGTTTACCCAGTTTTAATCCTGATTATTCTTTGACTTTAGATGTGTATGTAATATTTCAAAACGATGTATGCTACGCATCTTTTAAGAGCGATATGATAACATACAATGAAATTAAAAAGATGCTTCCCTCATATGAAGATACTTTGATTTCTGGGATGGAAACTAATGAAGCGAGAGTTGGCTTTTCTTTGGATATTACAAAAACAGATACAGATTTAAGATGGAATTATGATATTGTAGCTTTTGATTATTCTACGGACACAAACTTAATAAATTCTTTAGATATGGAGAAGGCAATATTATGCAGACTTCTGGGCATCACTTATTTTAAAGATTGGATAGGATGCAACCATTGGCAAGATACAAGATTCTGGGGAGACAATATCAATATCAGCCAAGAATATCATAAATTAGAAAATCCGAATGCAGAGAATACTGTTTTAAGATGGAGCAATATAGAGGGCAATACTTTCCCCGTATTAAATTATTATCCCTTTGACGAGAAAATAGAAGCCATAATCCCGCAACCTGCATATTTGCCTATGCAATATATCAATACTATAATAGTCTTTACCAGAAACTCTATCAATAGGATAGTGCTTTCAAATGAGTTAAATCAAATGGCTGAGATGCCTGCTAATATTATTAAGGAATATAGCAATCTTGGGTTATATGCACCGAATAGTTTAGTAGAAACTCCGCAAGGTCTCATTTGGCTAAGTGAAGGCGGAGTAATGCTGTGGAATAGAGATGGGATAAATAATATCAGTAAGAATAAGATAAATTTCAATATTTACGATAAGGATGCCATAATCGCTTGCTATTACCCATTACTTAATCAATACATTCTATTTGTAGGAGAGCGTGAGCGCATAGCCTATGTTTATCATTTAGATTATGATTGCTGGACGAAATTTACTAACTTTGAAATTAAATGCACGGCTAATCTAAACTACGGCACAGAAGACATTAACTCTATGTTAATAGTGCGAGATGACGGTATCTGGGAATATAATCCCGCTATGGATAAGGTTAGAACAAATTATTTGCGAACCAAGCGATATAGACTGGATTATATCAAACCCGTGAGATTTAGATTGCTTTGCACACAATACCCAGAACAAACAAAAGTTATGACAAGGAATATTGAATTGGACGGGTATTTAAGTAATGAAGTAGAAGTAGATAAATATAAGTGGGTATTAATCCCTAACGGTATTTGGGGTGAATACCTGCAATTTTACTTTAAAAATATAGACCAGTTAATAAGACTGGAAATAGATTTAAAGGAGACACTATAATGGATCCGACAACCTTAACATTATTATTACAAGCAGTGCCAATGGCAATGAAGACTGGTTATTTGCTATTTAATAAACCCAAGAAGTCTTTGTATCAGAACAAAGAACTGGAAAATACAGTGCAGAGATTGATTGCCAATAATCAGGCGGATATAGTAAATAAAACCTTAATGAACCAACTCACTTCACAGGCTAAATCTTTAGGTGCGAGAGTTTATCAACAGCAACAGCACGCACTGGAAATAGGAAGAGAGCAAGGTCTTTTATCATCTGGTCAGTATGCACAAGGTTTACTTACTGCGGGCGCACAAACTCAGGCTACGGTAGGAGCGCAAGCACAACAGGCAGAAACCACTGCATTGCAGAATTGGCAAACAGAAAAGGAGAGCACTAACCAACTAATGATACAGCTGGCAATGGCAAAAGACGAGGCACGAAGAAATTATAAGATGGCTAAAGAGCAATGGAAAGCAGAATTATTCGGTGCAGGTATGGATATAGGCACGGTAGGCGCAAGTGCACTTGCTAATTATATAAACAACAGACAAAACGAAAAAGCATTTCAAACCATAAGAAGCAAGTATGGCGACCCGTCAGATTGGGATACGGACACTATGATAAAGGCATATACCGAGCTTTCAATTAATCAAATTACTCATCATCTTGATAAGGGGAAATCAATATATGAAACTTCTCCATCTACAACCTTAAATGCTACTCCAACAGGAACGGAACCTCTATCGGTATCTACTGAAACGGGAGCTGAAGAATTATTGAAGCCAACCAATCTACCTGAAACCGTAAGCATAGAACCAAATAGAATGCTTCATCCTTCAGCTACAACGGGATTATTGCCTGATATAGCAAGCTTTACTAAGAACATATCTAAGTATACCAGCGCAACTAATGTGCCTATTTATATGAACCTCTATAACGAATTGACGAAGAGCAATCTTGACCCTACCAGTCCCGAATGGGTAAGATATGTTAATTCTAAATTTAAACTTGGTAAAGAAACTTATGTTAACTTTATGAAGAGTTTAGGTTATAGCGAAGCAGATGCACTTAGATACTATAATCAGGCCATAAGGAGATAAAATGGCAGACAAATTATTTCCTACACCCGAAGCTACCGTCCTCCAGTTTCAAATGCCGAATGAGCATAAGGATTTGCTGGATTTAATGGATAATATGATAAAAATGAAGATACAGCAACAGAATGAAGAATATAAGCAGAAAAGGCAACAGTATGAACTAACCCAATTAGAAAATGAAGAAAAGCGCAACCAATTTCTAATAGAAAACTTGATACAAACTTGGGGAGAAGAACCTGTAAACAAATTAAAAAGTCAAGGCTTTGTAGATGCCGTATCTTTACAACAATATTTGCAACAGGACTTTACAAACAATTATCTTAAGCAAGCACAGAAAGACCCTTCATTGTTAACACCAGAAAACTTAGAGGCAAATAGAGACAAACTATTACCAGATGTATATAATGCCTTGTCTAAAAACATTGTAGCGGAAAGAAACACACAAATAGTAAATGAACTAACTAAGAATTTATACAAATACAGCTGGCAATATGATGTATGGCGTGATAAATTAGCGCAATATGGCTTAAATCCCGATGATTATGAACATATCTATAATCAATATCAGCAGGATATGAACAGAAGAAAGGGAACTGGAGGCGGAGGCGCAGGAACTACAACCAAACCCGCAACAGAAAAAGAACCTGAAGCGCAATCTATCAGTATATATAATATGTCTAAAATATTTAAATCTGCGGGCATAAATTTAGAATCAGGTTATTTCAATGACCCTGCCTTAAATAAGGCAAATGTAAATCAAGTAGAAACTGATTTGGATAGTGCATATAAGGCGGTTTTAGATGCAAGAGAAGGATTGCCAAGCAGTATTTATAGTTCCGATGCAGAAGGCTTGGGTTTGAAATATGAAATAAAAACATATGGCGAAGGTGGAGATTATTATATGGAGTTAAAAAACAAATATAATAAGCAAGCCTATAGAATACGAAAAGATGACGGAAAATTATCTCAATATGACCCGCAAAAAGGTAAATGGATAGGAGTTAAGGATAAAGGTGTCAAGGCAGAGCTGGAAACCTTATATAATGATTATTGGCAAAAATTGATAGATTATGACGGTGCTTGGCGCAATTTCAAAAGAATGGCAAATCAAGCTAAAGAAATAATGGACGAAGCTAAAAATGCTTCTAAAATAGCTAGGGATATACCGAATATTTATGGCAAATAGCGCATTTACTCCTCTCATTCTGGATGACAAACTCTCTCCAGAAGAAAAGATAAAACGAGCACAGAAGTGGCTTCAGGAGAATAAGTATAATTATAATCTTATTACTTCAGCTTACACTATGACTACTCGTCCCCCAGAAGTGGAGCCATATCTTGAAAACATAAAGAAAGATATAGATACCTATAAAAATGTCCAAAGCGCTGTATCACAATATCATAACGAATTGAATGCCATTAAGGCGGAAAATGCACTAAAAGTAAAAGCATATAATGACCAGATAACTACCGCTGTAGAACAAAAAAGAAGTATGGAGTTTGGTAGACTGGCTAAACCCGAGAAGACGGTTTATTATACAGATAAGAATGGAGCAATAACAAGATATGAAGAATGGATAAAAGCCAGACCAGAAGATTATACATTTGGTGCAGAATTACCTAAGAATGCAAGAATAGTTTCACACGGTAAAAATAAATATGTAGTTAGAACCTATACCATAGATGAACTTGGAAAAGAAATAAACAGATTATCGGAAGAGCAAAAAACAAGATTAAAGACATATCAGAATACTATTGGCTATTATTCTATGAAGGAGTGGACACCATTTAAGAATACCACAGCAGTAGGCAGAACGGCTAATGCAGTATTGGGTGAAGTAAATAAAACCTTAGTGGGAACTGCCTTGTCTTTAACAGAAAATGTCGCTACAGCTTCTCTTGTATTGAAAAATCACTTAGATTTACAGCGTCAATTTGTTAATGATTTAGTTTCTGGTAAAATTAGAGATTTCAATGATGCCATTGGACAATATGGTAAAACTTGGTCTCAAGCTGTAAAATTGTCTAAAATAGATTTCCCAAGATTTGCATTAACAGGTTCTCCAGCAGTAGATTATCGTCTGTTTATCAAAACACATCCCACAAGTCCTGAGGGAATACCCCAAGAAATAGGTATGGCTGAAGAAGTCGTGCAATCTGTATTAAAGATGATTGCCGATATAGCATTAGTATCTGGAGCACTGAAGGCTGCAGATATGGCTAAATTACCATCTATTGCTGAAGGCACAACTAAAATGGCGTCTCTATCCTATGCCAAAAGATTTGGCGGAACACTTGCCGCTTTAGACGCTATTAAGACCTATAATAGTTTAACTGGCGATACCTTGATGAAGCAGGGCGGAATGGATGCCTTAGACATAGTCAACGCTGCATTAAAAACTGCTGTATCTGCAGGATTAACTTATGCACTGTTTGCTATACCTCCGCTAACTGCAACCTCTAAAACTGCACAAGAATTAACCGTTAAACAAATTCAAGACAGAATATTCAATGCTGGCAAAAAGGCAATGCAAGATGCCTTGAAGAGTGCAGTATTTACTACCCCACTAAAGTTAATGACTATAAATACTGCCAATATAATTGCTAATTATGGGATAGATATAGCTACAGGTAGAAGCACAAGCAAGACCGTTAATGAGATGGGTGCAGAAGTTTTAGGTCAGGTAATCCAAGAACTACCCCAAAGTTATCTAACTGGACTTGCACTTGGAACAGTAGGAGCCATTAAAACGGGAATAAATACAATTAAGGTAAACAATTTTATTAAAAATATCTACAAAGAATATGAGAAATGGAGCGACCCGAATGTAGTTCCTATAACTCAGCACCAGAAAAATATGCGTCGCTTATCAATGACATTAGTTAAAACAATGGATTATATAAGAGAGGGGGATATTGCGGCGGCAAAAGAAGCATTAAATTCTTTTTATGGAAATAATCCGCTTAAACCCGAAACTTATAGTAAAATGGAAAGATTTATGGCAGAATTGGGCAAAAAAAATACTTTTATGGTAGAATATTTACTAAGAGAACTTGAGGGCGAATTACACAACAGCACCTTAACTGATGAAAATTTAGGGATAGTAAATGGCGACCAAATCTTCAGACAACTATTAACCATTAAATATTTATATGAACAGGGTAATTATGCGGATGCAATGAGTATGTGGAATAGCGTTTATAATCAAACTCATCCTGTGGATTTTAATAAAAATAGCGCAGTTTACCGCACAGCTATTTTAGATATGTTTGTTAATAATAGTTTACTAAAGAAAAAATTAACCCCACAACAGAGAAAGTTATATAGAGAAGAATTAAAATCTTTTGCTATGTTATCTTATTTAAATGATATTCTGGAGTTATGTAAACAGCCAATCGTAAATGTAGCAACTGAAGATATAAATAAAAATAATTTAGCTAAAAGTGCTATCGTCCCGAGAATGAAAGATGTAATGGAGCCAGAAGGCACTGAAACAAAACCAACAGAAGGAGTGCCGATTGTTAAGGTCAGTCCAGAAACCAAACCTCCAGTGAAGCCATCTATTACACCTGAACCCACAACGCTGGTAAAACCTACGGCTGAACAGCCTCCGAT
>Ga0209407_1003669_pt1 | contig 13111 bp, 6 predicted proteins | sample AD_JPNHG3_MetaG_FD_184410 | JGI IMG/M metagenome (GOLD analysis project Ga0209407, IMG submission 184410) | Active sludge microbial communities of municipal wastewater-treating anaerobic digesters from Japan - AD_JPNHG3_MetaG (SPAdes) (version 2) | ecosystem: Engineered > Bioreactor > Anaerobic >... | reverse complement strand
ACTCCCTGCGGCTACCACTTCGAGCCGCGTGGACCTGCGGCGTAGGCCGACTCCCCGCCCCGCCGAGATGTGAGCGCGGCCCTCTGCCGCCGGCGGCCGGGAATCCGCCGAGCCGAGGTGGCCCGGAGCAAACCGAGGGCCGGCAACGAAGGCGTGTCTCTTCTGGGTGCGGGCCGTTTCCTCAGGTGGTCTCTATCGCGGATTCTCGTAGCGACAAGCGTCGCACCTGTCGAACGAATGAAGGTAGCCGCAAGCAGGACGCTCGCGGCTGCCTTTGGAGCGGGCCTTCCCCTGTTCCGGGGATTCGCGCAACGGAAACTGCCTATGATTCCCGCCCGCACCCGTCTCGGTTCGGCGGGCTTGACATGATAGGGGGGCGCGCGTAGAGTCTAGCTATGTCCCGCGGCGGCAGCTCGACGCGAGCCGAGCGCCGAGGGTTGGCTGTGGGGCTTGCCCCTGAGCGCGGGCCAGCCGGCACCGAGCCATGGTGTGCCGGTGCAGCCACCGTAGCGCGAGAGTGGCGGAATTGGTAGACGCGCAGGACTTAGGATCCTGTGGGTAACTCCGTGGGGGTTCGAGTCCCCCCTCTCGCACCAACCCGACGCATGACGTGGAGAGGCAGGAGGCTGCGAACCGGCCTCCTGCCGTTCCTTTGTTGGCGGCTCGAGGCCACGCGCTGAGCCGCACGCCCCATGCCGTTGGAGAGAACCGCCCGTGTCGCCCCACCAGCCGCCTGAGCCTCCCCTCACGGCTTCTGACGAAGCGCAGTGGGAGGGGGTGCGCGGCCAGTTCATGAACGACCCCGACCAGGTGTACCTCAACACGGGCTCGTGGGGCGTCATGCCCCGGCGCGTGTACGAGGCGATGATCGCCGCGCTTCGGCGGCGGGAGCTGAACCCGACGAGGAGCCGAGCCGGCCTCCTGGAAGGGGTGCGCGCCGCACGCGAGCGCCTCGGCGCATTCCTCCACGCCTCGCCCGCGGACCTGGCGCTCCTGATGAACGTGACGGTGGCCGTCAACGTGGTGGTCCACGGCCTGCCGTGGCAGCCGGGGGACGAGATCCTCGCCTCCGACCAGGAATACGGCGCCATTGACAACTGCCTTCACTATGCGAGCCGCCGATGGGGGGTAGTCGTGCGGCGAGCCAGGATTCCCATTCCGCCCACCCGCCCCGACGACGTCGTGCGGGCCTTCGAGGCGGGCATCACCGCCCGCACGCGCCTGCTGCTGTGCAGCCACATCACGATGGGCACGGGGCTGATCGCGCCCGTGAAGGCCCTGGCCGAGCTGGCGCACGCCCACGGCGCCCTGATCGTGGTGGATGGCGCGCATGCGCCCGGAATGATCCCGCTGGACCTGTCGGCGTACGGCTGCGACTTCTACGGGGGGAATTGCCACAAGTGGCTGTGCGCGCCGCAGGGAGTGGGCTTTCTGCACGCGGCGCCCCACGTGCAGGAGCGGATGCGGCCGCCCATCGTCGGCTGGGGCTACAGCCAGGAGGGGATGTCCGCCGACGAGGCCGGCCGCCCCCTGATCAAGGGCGAGCCGTACATGTGGGGCCTCGAGCAGTGGGGCACCTTCAGCATGCCCGAGCAGATCGCGATGGGGGAGGCGGTGCGGCTTCAGGAGGAGATCAGCCCTGCCAGGATCGCCGGGCGAGGTCGCCAACTGGCGGGCCACCTGCGCCGACGCATGGCCGAACACGCCTGGGCGAGGCTGATCTCGCCCAGCCACCCCGAGATGACGGGCTCGATCAGCACGTTTCTACTCGAGGGCTTTGAGGGGATCAAGCTCGGAGACATCCTGTTCGAGCGGTACAGGATCACGGTGCCCGTGGCGCAGCAGGACTCAGTCCACAGGATCCGTGTGTCCACGCACATCTACAATACGTTTGCCGAGGCGGACCGCCTCGTCGAGGCGCTGGAGGAACTGCACGAGGAAGCCTCAGGTCACTGCGCGCGAATGTCATAGGCGAAGAGGCAGTCGGCATGGCGAACGTAAAGCCGGCCGCCGCAGACGACCGGGTGCGCCCAGTACAACCCGGTGCCTCCCTTAGGCAGGGTGAAGGCACCGAGACTGCGGAACTTCTCGGGCGTGGCCTCAACCAACGTCATGCGGCCCCGCTCATCGAGGCAGAACAACCTGCCCTCGGCATAGGTCAGGGAGCCCTTTCCCGACGCCTTCCACATCGGCTTCCCTGTCATGAAGTCCAGGCAGAACCACCCCTCGGCTTGGTGCCCCGCCCCGTAGAGATAGCCGTCCACGAGGACCACGCCGCCGTGATGGTTATCCAGCAGTTTGCTGGCCCAGAGGGTCTTGGCGGCCACGCCGTTGCCGGCGGGTGCGAGCTGCACCACGAGGCTTCCCTTGCCGTACCCCGTGGAAGCGAAGACGTAGCCGCTGTGGAAGATGGGGTCGGTCGCGCTGTTCTCGCGCTCGTTGCCGTGCTCGGCGCTCCACAGCAGGCGGCCCGTGGCGAGGTCGGCGCCGAATACGACGGCCGCGCTCATGCCGAGCACCTGGCGGGAGCCGGCGAAGTCGCCGAGCACCAGCGAGGAGTAAGCCTGTGTGCCGGGGATGTCGGTGGTGGTCCAGAGAGTCTTGCCCGTGGCCTTGTCGAGGCACACCAGGAAGCCCTTCGCGCCGCCCGGGCAGCAGAGCAGGCGGTCGCCCTCGATCAGAACCGATTCGGCCAAGCCATACTTCGGGACTTTGGCGTCGAACTGCTTGAGCAGGTCCAGATGCCAAAGCTCCTTGCCGCTCTGCGCATCGAGGGCGACGAGGCGGCCAGACTCATTGAGATGGTAGACACGGCCTTCGTCGTACGTCGGTGTGCTGCGTGAGCCGTTGTAGCCCACGGCGTGAGACATGGTGGTTTGCCAGGCGTGGCCGTTGGGCGCCTCCCACTGCGGCTTGCCGTCGAGGTCGAGGGCGATGACGCGGGTCTGCTCGTCCATCACGCCGGCCGTGAAGATCCGCCCGCCTGCGATGACAGCCGAGCTGTAGCCTTTGCCAAGGCCCGCGGCGGTCCAGAGCAGCCTGGGGCCTGACTCGGGCCAGTGTTGGAGAAGCCCGGTGTCGGTGGACTTGTTGTCGCGCCGTGGCCCGTGGAAGCAGGGCCATTCGTTCGCCGCCCGGGCGCTGTCGGCGGCGATGAACACGAGCACGGCCAGCGGGCTCATCCGCCGGCGCATCCTGCTCCCCCATCGAGCTGTTGTTCCAGCCATCACACCGCCTTTCCTGCCAGGGCAGCGCCCCGGCTAGGAGCCTGTCCAAGAATCCCCGTGGGCTGCGTTGCCGGCGCCAGCGGGGCGGATGCAAGGCGCGGCTCCGCAGGCGATGCTACGGAGCGCATCGCTGAGGAGACGCAACGCGGCAGACGCTCCGCTGCCGCCGCAACCCGAAGGGACGTCGCGACTTCTGGCCGCAGGCGTTGTCGCACGTCGTCAGCGATGCGTTCCGTTGCATCGCCTCCTCCGTGCTCCTAGCCTGCGGCCAGAATCGCGGGCGTCGCAGTCCCATGCGGATTCTTGGACAGGCTCCTAGTCCTCGAACGTGATGCGGTAGTCCAGCCGCTCCACTTGGTGGAGGATTGTGCCCTTCGGCTGATCGAAGTCCACCAGCCGCACGCGCCAGTGATAGGTGCGCGTGCCATCGGCGTGTTCGTCGGCCACGTACCGGCCCGACCAGCCGAGCGGCTTCGGTGGGTTCTGCACCTGCTCGATGCTCCTGACCTTCCTCGCCGTGCGCAGGGTGGCCTCGACGTAGGTCTCCTCGGCATCGTAGCCTTCGCCGATCCAGTGGCGGTTGGGGAAGGTGCCTGCGCCGCGGAGGACGTAGAGGTCTTTGCCGTTCCACTTCTTCCAGTCCTCGGGCACGCGAATCTTGACGGGCCACCACTGGGCAGGGGCATAGACGGAGACCAGGTCGCCCTTGGCCTCGACGCGCGCCGGTGCGGCCTTGGGCGGGGACGGGACTCGGAGGGCGAAGGCGGGGTCGCCGAACAGGCCGCGGATGTAGAGCTGGTAGTAGTTCGGCCCGCCGGCGAGTTGATCGGTCTCGAGCACGACCGCGACGGCGCTGTTCTGCGCCCGGAGGTGGGCGCGGCCGAGGGTCGCGCCCTCGAGGATGGCGTTCCAGAACACGATCCGCTGCTGCTCGTCGTAGGCGATCGCCGGGAGCGCATTGCCCTCGAAGCCGACGGCCCCGTTGCGCAGGAGCCGCGCCACGACCGAACGGAAGTCGGGCTGTCGGTCCAACGCCGTCGTGAGGCAGCCGCCCGACTCGACCAGCGTGGGCGCGAGCAGGACGTCGGACTCCCAGTCGTAGGTCTGGCCGAGGTCATGCCACCACGAGTGGGCCTGATGGGCGAGCACCGCCACGCGCGTGAGAGGCGAATCCTGCTCGAACGCCTGGGCACGCTTGCCTTTGCTTTTCTCCGTGGGCACCTCGAGCCACCGCAGCGTGTCCACATCGTGGTGAGGCGCCATCGTGAAGCCGACGTTCTCGAAGAGCTTGGCGTAGGTATTCTCCCAACGGGCCTGGCCAGCCATCGCGGCCCACGCGGGGTCGAGCAGGTGAGGGTAGGTGATGACACGGCTGGCGTAGAGCGTGGCGAAGCTTGCGCTCTCGGCGATGAGGCGGCCCACGGCGACTTCGCCGAAGAGGTCGCCGTCGGCATTGGCGAAGGGGAAGTCGGAGGGGAGATCGCGGTTGCTGCCGCCTTCACCCTCGCGGACGATGGCGTGGGGGATGGCGTCGGGGAAGCCCACGAGGCACAGGTGTTCGGGCGGGCCGCCTGCGGCCGCATAGAGCGCCTTCAGGTCGGCCACGATCTGGTCGGCGCACGGGAAGGTGAGGCGCACGTCGGCCCTGCCGGCGCCGTTGCTCTCGCCGAGCGTGACCGAGTAGCGCTGGCCGCCCAGCGTCACCACGTCGCCCGTGCGGAAGGGGCCTTCGCCTGCATCGGAGAAGTCCCCATTGCTGTTCAGGTCCACATTGACTGCGAAGTAGTCTTTCTCATTCTTCCCGCTGGTGACCACGAAGGCGAAGGCGTGGCCGTTGACCGTCGTGACGCCCATTCGCGGCGGCTTCCGGCTCTCGGGCGCTCCCTTGGGGGCGCCGGCCTTGCACTCGGCGCCCACGAAGGGCTGCTTCCACATCGTCCGATAGGGCAGTGGCGCCACGACGCCCTGGCGGGCGGCCGCGAGCAGCGGGGCCGCGAGCGAGAGCTTCTTGACGACCGTGGCCTCGCGATCGAGCGGATTGGCGATGGCGAGGTACGGGGATGGCATCTTCTGCTCGCGCATCCACGCGAGCACGGCGGCTGTGTCCTTCAGTTCAACAACGGCAAGGCCCTTGTCTTTGAGGGCGGAGGCAGCCTTGGGTGCCGTGCCGACCACGACGGCCCTGTGAACCGCAAGCTCCTTGAGCAGGCCGACCGTGGCTGCCGATGCGTTCTCCGGGTGTGTGAACAGGAGGGGGGATCGGAGCCTGGCCGCCAACGCCGATGCCACGAGGGCCATGCCGTAGTCTCCCTCACGGCAAATGGCCACGGTGTCGGCCGACTTCCAGAATGTTCGCGCCAGCACGGCGGCGGCCGAGTCGGCCGAATCGGCCGCCAGCGCCTGCCAGCGTCGTCGGATTCCCTCGGCCTCCCGGGGCAGCGGACCGAGGCAGTAGAGGGCCTGGGGCTTGTAGCGGAGCAGGTAATCATCCATCTCACGCGTGATCGCCCCCGACTCATCCAGAGCGATCAGGGCAGGGGCGCCATTGCAACGGACCGTCGCCGCAGGGACGGCGGCCAGGAAGGCAAAGTCGCGCCACGAAGGGACATGAGCCAAGTGAACGGCGAAGAAGGCCCTGTCTGCCGGCCTGGGAGCGCGACTCGAGCCTTGCGCGAAAGGGGCGCAGCCGACGAGCACGCCGAAGATGCCCGCCACCGCGCGCAGGAAGGCGCCGCGGCGGCCTCGGCCAGGAAGCAGGCGACTTGGTTGCAGCATCAGGGTTGCATTCTCAGGGTTTGGATGCCGGCTCGGAGGCTGGCTTGGGGCCCTCGGGCGCCGGCTCGGTGGCCGCGACGGTTGCTCGCACGGTCATCCGCCGCCCCAGCGGCGCCGTGCCTTCCACAATGACATCGAACTGCTCGGGCAGCCGTGCGAAGGGGATGCCGGCCAGGGCCTTCTCCCACTCATAGGCCACGCCGTTGATGCGCAGTGCCGGGCTGGCCAGGCCGGAAACCTTGAGGCCGGGCTTGAGGGTGACCTGGTAATCCTTCTCGAAGCGTGCCAGCCGCTCGGCCGTGCCGGAGGCCTCTACCTTGTAGAGGTACGTGATGCCGGGCAGATGGAGGGCCACACGGGCCTCGTTGCCCTGGAGGTCGAAGGGCAGGGGGTCGCAGGCCGGGGAATCGTGCAGCAGGAGAAGGAGCTGCTTCTTGGCCTTGTCATAGCGGAGCGCGGCTGCCGGAAGGTCGAGGATGGCAACCTCCGGCAGCTCGACCATGATCTGGAACTGCGCCGCCGTTGTGGCGAGGGCCTTCTGGAGGTCCTCGACCTTGCCCTCCTTGGGGATCACCCGCACCTCGAGCTGAAGCTCGTTGGCGGGCACGGCGTCCTCGACCACGGCCTCGGGCGAAACGGGGAACGAGGCGGCCCGTTGCCTCAGGCGGTCCACCTCCATCTGGAGCGCGCTGGCCAGGGGCTTGACCTTCTCCTGGTCCTTGGACTTGCTCAGAGTCTGGAGAGCTTTCTCAAGATACTGGGCTGCGGACTCGAAGAGTCCATTGGCCGTGTGGATAGCGCCCAGGTTCAGGTACGCGGTGGCGTCGCACTCGGTGTCGGCTGGCTCGGTCTCGATGACGCGCTGCCACTCCTTGACCGCGAGGCGATGGCGCCCGAGCCTGGTGAGCATCTCGGCGGCCAGGTAGTGTGGCTGTTGCTGGTCGGGGCTGAGGGCGACGGCCTTGTCGCGAAGGCTGAGGGCCTCCTTGTCGCGATTGAGCAGGATGAGGGCCTCGGCCTGGAGGTAGAGGGCTCGAGGATCGGCGGGGTCGGCCTTGGCCAGGTTCTCGGCCTCAGCGAGCACCTCCTGCGCCTTGCCGGCTCTGAGCCGGGCGAGGGAATCCTCGATCGTCACCTCAGTGGCCTTGTTGATCTTCAGGTCGGCGGGGCGCTGGGTGACGATGGCCTCGATGCCCGCGAGGGCCTGGCCGCGCTGGGCGCGGGCCCAGGCGAGGGCCCGGGCCTGCTGGTCGTTGGCGGGCTCGCCGAGCAGGCGGATGACTTCCTCGCAGACTTCGGCATTGTTGGCGCGTTGCTGGAGGGCGTTGAGCGCCCAGTTGGCTTCGCTAGGAGTGCCAGTCTCCATGCGTTTGAGGAGGAAGGGCACGGCCTTGGCCCCCAACTGCGCGATGCGGTAGATGGCGTTGCTGCGCTCGTGCTGCTGCATGTCGTCGAAGTGGCGCACGAGGAGCACGATGTCGGCCGGCCAGTCGGGGCCAATGCCGAGGACGACGTCGCTGAGGACGTCGCGCGCACGGAGGCGCACCTCCGGGTCGTCCGACTCCGCGGCCTTCTCGAGGGCCTTGCGGGCCGGCTGGCCGACCAGGCGCAGGGCCGTGGTGGCGCGCTCGCGGGCCGTGTAGCTCTCGGCCCCCAGGTCGCGGATGAGGGCCTGGATCACCCGGTCAGCGGTCACCCGTGCAGGGCCTGCCGGGGCGCTCGAGGCGAGGAGCGGGAACACGAACGCAGTGAACAGCCAGGTGCGGTTCATGGGGGCCTCTACTTGTAGACGTTGAACGAGATGCGCTTGAGGCAGGAACGCAGGACCTTCACGTCGCCCAGAGAACCGGACTTGCCGATCAGGTACTGGTCCGTGAGCCGCTCGAACTGGAGGGTGAAGCGGCTGTCGAAGGTCTCGACGAGGACGTCGCCCTTGTTCCTGCGCGGCTTCTCGATGCCTTGGTCTGGAAGTTGATGTTCTGCACCTTGCCCACCTCGGCCGCAATGTCGCCGAACGCCGTCTTCAGGGTGAGCTTGCCTTCGGCCAGAGCCAGATCGGTGGCGGCGACGCGGTCCCGATTGACGAAGCGGACCACGTGGGCATCCGTGGTCTCCTCCTTCTCGACGGCGGTCGGCCCCACGACGCCTTGGACCACCCGCAGGCGCGTCACGCGGCAGGGGTAGCGGGCGTTGAACATCACGAACTTCCCAGGGGCCACGTTGCCCGGGACCGCGTACTCGCCGAGGTCGGTGCTGTCGAGCCACGCTCGGGCCTTGTTGCTGGCGGGGTCGTAGGCCACGCGCACCGTGGCTTCGGTCATCAGGCGGCCGATGTGGCGGTCGGCGAAGGAGTTCATGCCGCCGTTCTGCATGACCATGAGGTTGAACTGGCTGGCGTAGAAGCGTGCGATCAGGCTGTTGGTGCCGTACTGGCCCTCGGTGTTGTCGGCAGCCAGGATCAGCTCGACGTGGATGTACCGGCCGAAGGTGGCCTGCACCTTGGCCTCCATGGTGATGGCCTCGCGCTGATCGAACTTGGCGAAGACGGTCTGGCAATCGCCCTGCGTGTTGCAGGTGAGGGCGCCGTTGGCCACAGTCCAGCCGCCGCCGCGAGCCGTCCAGGGCTCGATCTTGCCGCTCTCGAAGTTGCTCTCGAGTGCGGTGACGCTGCCGCGCGCGAAGCTGATGGAGCGGATGATCTTGCGGTCCACCTTAACGGGCCCGGTGGCCTTGGTCTCGATGATGACGGCTTCGGGGGTGATGGAGGCCACCTCGCCGACGATGCGGTCGTCGTTGCTGAGGGCCACCTCGTCGTCGCCCTTGGCCTTCTCGGTGGGGTTGAGCTCGACCGTGTCGAGGGCGGAGGCCAGGATCACCACCTCGCCCTCGAAGTGCGGGGCGGTGAGGTGGAGCTTGCCGCCGGTCTCGATGGTGAGGACCTTGCCGACGATCTTGTCGCCGCGGATGGTGGTGACGACGTCGCCCTCGCCTTTCTTGCCGCCCTTGGCCGAGTCGTCGAGCGTGTCGTCGGCGCCGCGGGGCTGTGGCACGAAGATCTTCCGCCCTTCGGCATTGATCTGGAGCTGGGCCTGCGCAAGGTTGACCTCGGCCCCGTCCTTCACCTCGATGAGCTGCTGAGCCGGGACCGGCAGGCGCTCGGCATGGGCTCCTCGGGGAAGGCTCAGCGTGAGCGCGGCCACGCCCAGCGCCGCAATGGCGAGGGCCCGTGGGATGCTAAGGCGAGCATTCATGGTCGGGGCCTCCTGCCTGCTACCGCTGGTAGATCGGGAGCAGGTTGTAGTTGATCTCGATGGCGAGCAGGGCGAAGGCCGTGGCAGCGATGACGCCGCCGCTGCTGCCGCGGTCGGACCAGGAGCCGTCGGGGCTCTGCATCGAGAGGAGCATGGGGGTCATCGTCTCGTTCCAGTGGCGCCAGTACTTGCCGCCGGCCTGGAGCATGGCCTGGGAGCAATAGTAGGCGGCGTAGTGGAAGTAGCCGAAATGGCCGTAGCCGCCCCCGCCGGCGAGCAGGAGGTCGGCCGTGGCCTTGGCCTCGGGCGAGCGATAGGCGCCGGAGAGGCTCAGGATGAGGAGGCCGATGCCGCTGCGCGCGGGGCTGGGGCTGTCGGCGCCCGTGTAGCCGAAGCCGCCGCCGGGGCAGAAGCAGCTCTTGTAGAAGGCCACGCCGCGCTGGATGGTCGAGATGGGCACCTCGATGCCGGCGTTGGCCGCGGCACGCAGGCCCATCATCTGGGCGCCGGAGACGGTGGTGTCGGCGTCGGTGGAATTGACGCTGTAGCGCCAGCCGCCGCGCTGGTTCTGCGAGCTGACGGTAAGGCCGGCCGCCTTCTTGAGGGCGGGGCCCACGCGCGGGTCGTCAATCATGCCGTACACTTCGCCGAGAGCGAGCGTGGCGAAGCCGTGACTGTACATGGGGCTGCCGCTCTCGCTGGAGAGGAGGCCGTTGGCCTGCTGGTTCTTCACGATGTAGTCCACGCAGCGGCGGATGACGAGGCCGTATTTCCCCTCGTCGGGCATTTCGCCGTGGGCGAGGAAGGCGAGCATGGCGAGGCCCACCACGCCGCTCACCTGGCCGTAGTTGTCGGGCCACGAGCCGTCGGGCTTCTGGGTGCGGGCCAGGTAGTCGAGGCCGCGGGTGACGGCGCGCTCGATCTCGGGGGTGACCTTGATGTCCTCGCCCGCGTGCAGGATGGGGGCGCACAGGAGCGCCAAGAGAATCCCGAGGGAACGAACGGAGCCCCCGGAGCGAGCGGCTCCCGTCCGCCCGGTCGGCCCCATCTGTCCTATCGGTCCTGTCTTCACCGGATCGGTTCCTTGCGCAAGCGGTCGAAGTAGGCGTTGAGCAGGTCGCGGTACTGGGCGGGGATGCTGCCCTCGAAGGCTGCGCCGAGCTGTTCGTCGAAGCGTGAGCGGGCGCGGCGCCAGTCTTCGCTCTTGGCTTCCTGGAGGCTGGCGGGCATGATCGGGGCGTTGGTGCCGCCGTCGAAGCCGCCGCCGCTGCCGCCCATCATCTGCATCATGGACTGTGCCCGGGCGCCCATCATGCCGCCCATAGCGCCACCCATGCCGCCGCCCATTGCCTCCTGGAGGAGTTGTTCGAGGAGGGCGAGGGCCTGACGCTGCACTTCGCGGGTCTCCTTGCCGGTGTCGCCGCCGCCGAGGGCGAGGCGGCTGACGTCCATCTTGCCCGCCGAGGCATTGACGAGGGCGACGGCGCTCTGGAACTGGGCGATGAGCTGGGCCAGCTTGCCGGCGTCCACGCGCACCCTGCTCTGACGGATGGCGAGGGCGGCGGTCGCTTGGTCGTAGGCTTCGGGTTCGCGTGCGCGCAGGGCGTCGGCCTCGAGGGTACCTGCGTTCACGCGCTTCTGGCCCACGAGGCATCGCTGGAGGAGCAGGAGGGCGCGCATCATCTGGGCGCTCATCATGGCCTGCTGCATCTGCTGCATCTCCTGGCTCAGCTTCTCCCGGGCGTCTTCGAGGAGGGCGAGGGCGCGCTTGCCGTGTTCGAGCCCCTCGGGGAGGGCTTTCGCGTAGAGGTCGGTCGCGCCAAGGCCCATCTCGCTGGAGGCGGCGTCGAGCTTGGCCGCCGTCTGGGAGCGGAAGCCGGCGATCTCGCGGGCGAGCCAGTGCAGGGCGCTGGCCTGCTCCGCCACGTCGCGCTGGAGCGTGGCCTGCTCGCCGCCGAGCTCGGCGGGACGCTTGGCCTTTTCGACCTTCTTGATGGCGTTCTCGATCCCCGCGTTGATGGCCTTCTGGCGGCGGATGAACTCCTCGATCTCCTTCATGAAGGCATCGAGCTGGTCTCCGCTTCGCCGGAGGATATCGGCCACGGCGAGGAGCGACTTGGCGATCTTCTCCTGCTCCGGCACCTGCGAGAAGAGGGCGTTTTCGCCCAGGCGGCGGGTGACCGTGTCGGCCTTCTCCGACACCTTGTCCTCGTCGAGCTTGGCCTTGGCGTCCTCGGCGGTGGCGGCGTCGCTCGGGTTCGAGAAGGCGAGGGCGCCGACGGCCTTCTCGATCTCCTTCCCCAGGTTGTCCACGCCTTCCTTGATGGCCTTCTGGGCGAGAATGAGACGCTCGAGGCGGCGCTTCTGCTCGTCGGTCATGTTCTTCGGGTCGGTGCCGAGGGTCTCCTTGGCGAGGGGGACGAGGTTGTCCTTGATCTCGCGCTGGCGGGCGGCGAGGGCCTCGGCCTCGGCGGCGAGCTTCTCGAGGATGCCGCGGCGTTGCATGCGCTCGGCGATCTGGGCGAGCTGCTCGAGGCGGCGGGCCGCCTCCTCGGTCTGCTCCTGGGCGATGCGCAGCGGGGGCGGGTCGCCTTGCTGGCCCGGCTGGCCTTGCTGCCCCTGGGCGGCGCGGGCGAACTGGTCGGCGGCGTTTTGCATGGGGTCGTTGGCCGTCTGACGCACGCCGCGCCCAAGCTGTTCCATGTTGGACATCATCTCGGTGGGTGTCGAGGGGTTCCGGGCAAGTTCGGGGATGAGGCTCTCGAGTTTGCGGGCGAGGTGCTCGGTGGCGCGCGTCTCCTCGGTCTGGCGATCGTGCGCGTTGCGCGCGGCCTCGCGGGTGGCGGCGGTCTCGTCACCCTCTGTGCCCTTGCCTTTCTTGGCCTCGTCGCCTTCCTTGCCTTCCTTCCCTTCCTTGCCCTCTTTGCCCTCCTTGGTGTCTTGGCCGTCGGCGCCCTTGGTGGCGGCCCGAGCGAGGGCCTCGGCCTGCGCGCTCTGGGCGCGCTGGGTGGCGGCGCGGCGCATCATCTCGAGCTGAAGCTCCTTGAGGCGGCTCAGCACGCGTTCGAGGTGCTCGAGCTCGCTGAGCACGGTGATGCGGTAGGTGGGGGAGGAGCCGCGGCGGAGCACCGCGTCGTCGGCATAGTCGGCGGCCTCGGCCTTGTACTCCAGCACGTCGCCCGCGGCGAGGCCGAGCTGGTCCATCACCAGGTCGGCCGTGGCTGCCAGCTCGGCCACCGTGGGGCCGCCCTCCTTGAGCGAGCGGCGCTCCCAGCGTTCGGATGCCTCGGCGGCCTCCTTAGCCTTGAGGGTGCGGCAGGCCAGGGTCAAGCCCCGCACGCCGAACTCATCGCGCGCCGTGGCCTCGAGCGTCACCCGCTCGCCGGGCAACGCCAACAGGTCGCGCCCCGGCCTGGCGAATGCCACCACAGGCACGCGGTCGGGCGCGACCTTGATGTACACGCTCTCGGGCGCGCGGTTGGTCAGCCCGAAGCCGTCGGTGAGGGTGATGGCGTACTCGCCGCTTTTCCTCGGGGCGAATGGCGCTGAGGCCAACGCGCCCGAGCTATCGGGCGCAAGGGCGTACGTGGCGTTGTCCAGCCGCAACTCGCCTCGGCACTGGAACTCGGGCTCGGGGCCGCGGGTCACGGGCGTCGCCTTGATGACCACCTGCGTGCCCTCGACGACCTGGAGCGGCCCCTCGATCGGCTCGACCACACGCTGCGCGTTCTCGGCGTACTTCGGCAGGGTCAGAACCGCGCTCTTCTTGCTGAGCGAGGGCGGCGGCACCACGCGGATGTGGTGCCAGGGCGACAGCGCGTCGCCTGCGGCCACGCGGTAGTGCAGGTCTTTGAAGAG
>Ga0209407_1003666_pt1 | contig 13116 bp, 14 predicted proteins | sample AD_JPNHG3_MetaG_FD_184410 | JGI IMG/M metagenome (GOLD analysis project Ga0209407, IMG submission 184410) | Active sludge microbial communities of municipal wastewater-treating anaerobic digesters from Japan - AD_JPNHG3_MetaG (SPAdes) (version 2) | ecosystem: Engineered > Bioreactor > Anaerobic... | reverse complement strand
GCAATGCCTTTTCTCTTTATTACTTTGAGTATCTCGTCCTGTTTTGTTTTTGTTCCTTTTTCAGAGTAAGAAACTGTAAAAACGATTGTTTTATCTTCTTTTATCTCTTTTAATTTATAGATTAAACTTCGTTTTTCATTGGCTTTTTTATTTTCTATTTGCGAAGCATCAAAATAAAATTTGAAGCCGTCAAATTCAATTGGCACACTTCTAAAAATTCTATCGGTTTTAACATAGTAAAGCATCTGAGTTTTCCAAAAAAGAATGACATCTTTTTCATCGGTATAAACTTTTTCGTAAACATTATTATGAAACGGTGTTGAATTAAAATAAATTGATCCGCTTTCGGTAAAGTAGCGGCTGAAAAAAGAATAGAGTTTATCAAAAAGTTCATCCCTGAAAGACGGATATTTTTCTAAAGCTTTTTCTACGTCTTTTTTAAGAAGTTGCTCAATCTTATTGTAGTAATTTGATTTTATTCTCATCAAATTAATAAAACCCCCCTTGCCTTCAATCTTGGCACCGATAAATACGTCTTGTAGGGTTTTATAAAATTTTTGTTCCTGAGTCATATTTTAAATATTATATCAAATTAAAATAATTTATCCAAATGATATGCTGTTGAAAAATATCAAAAATAAAGTTGCGTAATAAATATAATAAACTCTCTGATACTTTTTGTTGCTATATTTTTTATTTTTTAAATTTTGTTTAAAATAATAGTATATGATTCTTTCAGATAGAGATATTAAAAAATTAATTAAAGAGAAAAAATTAATTTTTAAACCAACTTTAATTCCTCATCAAATTGGGCCAGCTTCTATTGATTTAAAACTTGGTCCAACTTTTAAATCTTTTAATATTTCCAAACAATATCTTTTAGATACTAAAAAGGGCCTTCCTGATAAAGATTTTATAATCACTCGACGTTTAAAAAAAGAAGGGTCTTTTATTCTTCATCCTAATTCTTTTGTTTTAGCCGCTACCAAAGAATATGTTGTTGTTCCCGATAATATTATTTTACGCGTGGAAGGAAAAAGTAGTTTGGCAAGAATGGGAATTTTGGTGCACACAGCTGGATTTATTGATCCCGGCTTTGAGGGCACAATAACTTTAGAAATTTCTAATCAATCTAATTTACCAATAGCTCTTTACCCTAACATGTATATTTGCCAAGTGGCTGTTGAATATCTTTCTTCTCCAGCCGAAGTTCCTTATAATAAAAGAAAAAGATCTCTTTATTCTAAACAAAAAGATCCTTCTATTGCTAAAACAAAAAATTTATTTGATTAATTTTTTTATTAAATTTAATTGCTGATGCGTTGCTTCTTCGCCTATTTTTACAATTTTTTGACGGTATTTAATTAAATCCGTGAGCCCGTATTTATTCACATCCGGCACAATAGAAACATCGGCCTCAACCATATCTCTTTTGCTTAATTGATAAAGTAAAATTTCAATTGATTCATTTCCCAACATAGCTTTGTTAATTTTTTTTAGATATTCACTTCGCCGCGGATAATTATAAAGATTAACAGCGATAATAACATCAGCGCCCATTTTTTTTAGTGGTTCAATTGGCACTGGCATCGTCATTCCCCCATCAACTAATAATTCTCTTTCGCGTTTTATTGGTTGAAAAATTAAAGGAATAGAAATACTAGCTCGAATAGCCAAGCTTAAATCTCCATCAGAAATTATTTCCGGCTCACCAGTTTTGAAATTAGTAGCAATAATTGCCATCGGAATTTTTAAATCTTTAAATTGCTTATGATTAATATATTGGTTTAAAAGATTTTTTATTTTTTCACCCCTTAATAATCCTTCTTTCCAAGTTGGATCAAGTGGAGCCAAAGTCTTTTTTAAATCAGTTTCTAAAACTAATTTTTCTAATTGTTTTATATCTTTATTAGCCGCATAAATTCCCCCTACTAAAGCGCCAATACTAGAACCAGAAATAAAATCAATTGGTATTTGATTTTCTTCTAAAAATTTAATTACGCCAACGTGAGCAATTCCTCTCAATGAACCGCTTCCTAATGCCAATCCCACTTTTTTTCTTTTGTTTGCCATATAAAATAATTGTAATTATTTTTTTAAAAAATAAAAATAAAAAAGTATTTTTTATTTAGCAGATTAGCCATTAATTATTTTTATTATGATTAATAATCGGCAAGAATCAGCTATTTCAACAATCATTATTTCTAATATTTTTAATTTGGAATTTCTTATCTTTTTTGCTAAAATTATAATGAATAATCCATTAAATTAAAAAATGAAAAAATTTTATAAAAAATTAAATAATAATGAAATTCAATGCCTCGCCTGTGTTAATCAATGTAAGATTAAAAATAATCAGGTCGGTATTTGTGGTGTTCGTCAAAATAAAAATGGAAAATTAAATTTATTAGTGGAAAATCGGCCGATTGCTATTAACCTTGATCCTGTAGAAAAGAAACCTCTTTTTCATTTTTTACCCGGCACGGAAATTTTTTCTTTTGGCACTTTTGGTTGTAATTTCCGCTGTGCCTTTTGTCAAAATTGGGACATTAGCCAATTTCCCAAAGGCAATAAAGATTTTGAAGAGTTTATTGAAAAAACTACTGAATTTTGGCCACCCGAAAAAATTGTTAATTATTGTTTAGAAAATAAAATTCCATCTATCGCCTACACTTACAATGAGCCAACAATCTTTATTGAATATGCCTTAAAGACTATGATTTTAGCCCGAAAAAATGGAATAAAGAATGTTTTTGTTTCTAATGGCTATCAATCAAATGAAACCATAAAAGAAATTGCTCCGTATTTAGACGCTATTAATATTGATTTAAAATCAATGAGTGAGAAGTTTTATCAAAAAGTTTGTGGCGCTCATTTAGAACCAGTTTTAAAAAATATTAAAACTTTTTACCAAAAAGGTGTTTGGATTGAATTAACGACTTTGATAATTCCTGAAGAAAATGATAGTGAAAAAGAATTAAAAGAAATTGCTCAATTTATTGTTCAAATTGATAAAAATATTCCTTGGCATATCTCTCGTTTCTTTCCTAGTTACCAAATGATTAATTATAAAGAAACATCAATAGAAACAATAAAAAAAGCTTATGAAATTGGAAAAAAAGCCGGCTTAAATTTTGTTTACGGAGGAAATATTATTAATTCGTCTTTAGAAAATACTTGGTGTCCTCAATGTGGCGCTCTCCTTGTTACTCGTAATAATTATAATATAAAAATAACAGAAAATTTTTCTAAAGGCCGATGTTTAAAATGCGGCGCTGAAATTAAAGGCGTTTGGCAATAATAAAATATGTTTATTAGACCGCCAGCTGTTAGTGGCCAATTCTATCCTGAAAATCCTAATGAATTAAAAAATTTAATTAATAATTTTTTAAAAAATCAATCAAAAAAATTATTTATTCCCGATAAAATTAAAGCTTTTATCGTTCCCCATGCCGGTTATATTTATTCTGGTTTTGTTGCCGCAAGTGCTTATCAAATTCTTTCTCTATCTTTGTGGCAACCTAAAAAAATTATTCTTATTGGTCCCTCTCATCATTTTCCTATTACTGATTTTGTTTTTTCTTCAGCCAATCAATGGGAAACTCCCTTAGGAAAAATCCCCACCTATTTTCCTTTCGAAAACAAAGATAATTTTGTTTTTGATAATTTAGCCTTTCAATTAGAACATTGTCTTGAAGTGCAATTACCATTTTTACAAGTTATTCTTTCTAATTTTCAAATTTTACCAATTTTAATTAATAATGAAAATCAAAGTAAAAAATTAGCTGAAATTTTAAATTCCATTTTAGATAAAGAAACTCTTTTAATAATTAGCTCTGATTTAAGTCATTATTACCCGTTAAATATAGCTGAAAAAATTGATGCTCAAACAATAAATTTAATTCTTCAATTAAAAACAGATGAAATAGAAAATATTGATGCTTGTGGTGCACCGGGAATTTTAACTTTGATGTATTTAGCCAAAGAATTAAAATGGAAAGTAAAATTAATTGATTATCAAACTTCTTTTAATAGTAGTGGTGATAAAAATTCGGTGGTCGGTTATTCTTCTTTTGTTTTTTATGAATAATTTTTCTCTCAATCAAAAAGATAAAGATTTTTTGTTAAGCTTGGCCCGTCAAGCAATAAAAAATTATTTAGAAACGAATCAAATTTTAAAAATTGATGAAAAGATTTTAGAAAACTACTCCCCTCTTTTAAAAGAAAAAATTCCCTGCTTTGTTACTTTAACTATTAATGATGAATTAAGAGGTTGTATTGGTTGTTTTCAAACTAATAAATCGTTGTGTGAAACCGTAATAGAAATGGCCATTAATGCTGCTTTTTTTGATTATCGTTTTTTCCCAGTTCAAAAAGAAGAATTAGATCAAATTAAAATTGAAATTTCTCTTTTAACTCCACCCAAAGAATTAATTTATAATGATACTTCTGATTTGCTCAGAAAACTTGAATCTTTTAAACATGGCGTTATTATTAAAAAAGGTTTTCATGAGGCTACTTATTTACCTCAAGTTTGGGAAGAAATTCCCGATAAAGAATTATTTCTTAGTTCACTGTGTCTTAAAGCTCAATTACCAGCTGATGCCTGGAAAAAAGAAAAATTAGAAGTTAAAATATATGAAGTCGAAAATTTTAAAGAATAAATATGGAACCAATAAAATACGAAGATTTTAAAAAATTAGATTTACGAATAGCTGAAATTATTAAAGTAGAAAAAATTGAAAATACTGATAAATTATTAAAGTTAACCATTAACTTGGGTGAAAAAACTCAAGAAATCGTTTCGGGAATTGCTCTTCAATACAATACAGAAGAATTGATAGGTAAACAAATCGTTGTTTTAACCAACTTAGAAACAAAAATATTAAAAGGAGTAGAAAGCAATGGTATGCTTTTAGCTGCCGTCAATGAAAAGAATGATAAAATTGCTCTACTTGTTCCTGATAAAAAGATGGAGCCGGGTGATTTAATTAAATAACTATTGACTTAGAAAAAATCAATCGGTATAATTTCAATAATTTAGAAAATAATTATTTCACTATTTTTAATTAAAAGGTCGCTTTTATATAAAACCTATGAGTGCATTAGCTCTTGATATCAGAAAGATTATCAATTTTGCTGATTTTGATGAAGATTTTGATGAAGAATTAGGCGAAGATTTAGATGAAGACAAAGAAGAAAAAAAATCAAAGAAATCAGACGAAGATGAAAAAGAAGATGATTTAGATGATTTTGACAGTGATGATTTTGATAAGGATTTATTTGATGATGAAGATTTAGACGAAGATCTTGAAGAAGATGAAGAAACAGAAGCAGATGATGACGATGACGATGAAGAATTATAATTTTATTTAAACCAGCCCCAAAAGGGCTGGTTTTTTATTAAAAAATAATTAAAATATATTTACTAATATAAATTAAACAGAGTAATAAATTTTAAGTTTTATTCTAATGGTTAAACGTTTAACTCAATCTTTTTCAAAAGAAAATAAAAAATATAAATCATCAAAGCCCAAAAACAAAAAAACCTTTCTTCAATGGATAATTTTTGTGGCGATATTAATTATTTTTGTTTTTTTGAGCTATGGAATTTATCTTTACTTCACCCTACCTGATCCTGTCAATATTGGCCAAAAAATGGTTAATCAATCCACAAAAATTTATGACCGCACAGGTGAAGTTTTATTATATGAGGTTCACGGTGAAGAAAAAAGAACAATTATATCTTTAAAAGATCTTCCAGATTATGTACCGAAAGCTACCCTAGCCATTGAAGATGCCGAATTTTATAATCATCCGGCTTTTAATTGGAAGGCCTTATTAAGGGCGGTATTTGTTAATTTAAAAGAAGGAAAGTTTGCTCAAGGTGGTTCAACTATCACTCAACAATTAGTAAAAAATATTTATTTAACACCCGAAAAAACCATTCAACGAAAAATAAAAGAAATCCTTTTGGCAGTAAAATTAGAACAATATTATAGCAAAGATGAAATATTAGAAATGTATTTAAATCAAATTCCATATGGCTCTAATGCTTACGGTATTGAAGCTGCGGCTCAAACATTTTTTGATAAAAGCGCTAAAGATTTAACTTTAAGCGAAGCAGCCATTTTAGCTGCTCTCCCCAATGCTCCTAGTTATTATTCTCCTTATGGCAATAATCAAGATAAATTATTTGATCGTCAAAATTTTATTTTAGAAAGAATGCTTAAACTTGATTTTATCAACCAAGAACAATTTGATAAAGCTAAAACAGAAAAAATTCAATTCGCTTATAGAAAAAATGGAATGTCTGCTCCTCATTTTGTAATGTTTATTAAACAATATTTAGAAGAAAAATACGGAATTGAAACAGTAGAAAATGGTGGTTTAAAGGTTATCACTACTTTAGATTGGGATCTTCAACAAATTGCTGAAAGAGTTGTTTTCGAAGGAGCTAAAAGAAATGAAGAATTATATAATGGAAAAAATGCCGCTTTAATTAGTCAAGACCCTAAAACTGGCCAAATTTTAGCTATGGTAGGATCACGTGATTATTTTGATTTAGAAGTTGATGGAAATTATAATGTTATTACCGCTCATCGCCAACCGGGTTCTGCTTTTAAGCCCTTTGCCTACTTAACTGCTTTTGAAAAAGGATTAACACCAGAAACAATTGTTTTTGATTTAAAAACTGAATTCAATCCAAACTGTCCCCCCACCGCTGATAATGCTACGGATAAATATGGCCTTGATTGCTATCATCCAAAAAATTTTGATTTAACATTTAAAGGACCTATTGATTTAAGACATGCTTTGGCTCAATCAATTAATGTACCGGCTGTAAAAGTTCTTTATTTAGCCGGAATTAAAAATACCATTAACACTGCTCATAAAATGGGAATTACTACTCTTGATAATCCTGATCAATATGGGTTGTCTTTGGTTTTAGGTGGTGGCGATGTTAAACCAATTGATATGGCTGAAGCTTATTCTGTTTTTGCTCAAGACGGAGTAAAACACGCCCAAACAGCTATTTTAAAAGTTGAAGACTCTAAAGGAAATGTTTTAGAAGAATATAAAGATCAGAGTGAACAAGTTATTGATTCTCAATATGTTCGTTTAATTAATAATATCCTTTCTGACAAGGAAGCGCGATTAGGATTGTTCAGTCCGGGCAATCAATTAGAAATTCCCAATTATGAAATCGCTGCTAAAACTGGAACTACTCAAGATTATCGCGATGCTTGGACTGTTGGATACACTCCTTTTTTAGTTACAGTAGTTTGGGCAGGAAATAATGATTTTTCTTCCATGCAAAAAGAAGGTGGAAGTATTTTAGCAGCTGTTCCTATTTGGCATAATTTTATGATTGAGGCTCTTCAAAAATATCAACCAGAATCATTTCCTAAACCAGCGCCATCTAACGCCAACAAACCAATATTAAACGGTGAATATATTGTTAATCTTAAAATTGGCGATGTAATTTATCCTCAAATTCATAATATTTTATTTTGGATAAACAAAGATGATCCATTATCTCCATCGCCCTTAAACTTCAACGATCCTCAAGCTTCTAATTGGGAGTGGCCGGTAAATCAATGGATAAGAAATAATTTAGAAAATCCAAATATTTATAATATTCAGCTACCCTATAATTACGCTGAAATTATTTCATCAGAAAATCAAAAAGACATAAATATTGAATTTGTTAGTCCTAAAAATGGTGATTTTATTATTGGTCAATTTATTAATTTATCTCTTAATTTCCAGACTAAAAATCCAGTAAAATCTTTACAAATTTATTTCAATGATGATTTAATTAAAGAAGAAAATGCTAATATTGCTAATAGTTATATTCTTCAATTCGTCCCTACTTCTTTCAAAAATCAAAATCAATTAAAAGTTAAACTCTGTGACGCCTTAAATAATTGCGAAGAAAAATCAATAATTGTTTTCAAAAAAGAAAATTAAAAAGTAATTCTTAATTTATTAATTTTATAACCTTTTTGAGATAAATAAAATTTTAATTCTTCTTCAAAAAATTTTAATTCATTAGCTTCAATAGAATTTTCTACTTTTACTATTAAATTTCGATTATAAAAAGATATTTCTTGTGGATGAACTTGATTAAGATTTTCTTTTAAAAAATCAGCTGTGTAATTAACAATTGCCATTTCATCCATCTTTTTCCGAAGGCCTATTTTGTTTAATTTTTTATTAATAATTTTTTTAATATCATCCATAAAAAAATTAAATATCAAAAATTACAAGCGCTTCCCATAAATTATTAGCAGTTTGTTTTAGGTAAGACTCGTGATAAGTAACGGCTTTAATATCTTCACCAAAAGATTCAATTTTATATCCTTCAATTTCTCCTTCTATACTAAAAGGAGTAATTTTTTTAATTTTTATTTTCGTATATACCGCCTTATTAACGTTAGACAAATATAATACTTCCGATAAAAAATCTATTAACAAGGCAGTATTGTCTAAGGATTTTATTTTAATTTTTTGCTTATCTTTATTAAGTGTTTTTTTAGGTTTTAGAATTTCTGCCATTCCTAACAAAGCATTTTCAAAAATATTTTTAAATGAAGAACCAAAAATAAGTAAACGAATATCGGCCGTGTGAGGAATGATTTTAAATTTTAAATTATGACTTGATTCTTGAACTTTCATTTTTTTCTTTAATTCTTCTCTTACTACTTTTCGATCATCCCACGGAATCTTTTTTCCGTTTTTCACTGCCATCACTTGTTCGCTTCCCTTGCCAGTAATAATAAAACAATCCCCCTTTCCACAATAAGATAAAGCTTTTTCTATTGCTTTTCGCCGATCTTCAATAACTTCATATAATACTTTCTTCTTGCTATTTTTTACACCTTCTTCAACGGCTAATATTATTTTTTTAGGATCTTCGTCGTAGGGATCTTCGTTGGTAATAATAATTCTATCACAATATTGAGTCGCTATTTCTCCCATTTTTGGCCTTTTCCATTTATCTCGCCCACCGCCTGTCGCTCCTAATACGCAAATTAATTGCCCATTAGTATTAGCCAAAATTTGATTTTTAATTGTTTCATAAACTGCCACAAGAGAATCAGGCGTATGAGCAAAATCAACAAAAACTTTAAAATTTTGCCCTTCATTAATTTCTTCAAAACGACCGGGAATTCCATTAAATTTAGCTACGGCATCACGAATTATTGACAAAGGAACGCCAAAAGCATAAGCCGCACTAATAGCTGCCAACAAATCTTTTAAATTAAACTCTCCTTTTAGGGGCGAAAAAAAATCTAAATTTTCTAACTTAAAATTAATGCCATTAGCTGATAAACTATAATTTTCTGGCTTAAAAATTTTAGTTAAATTTTTTGCACCTTCTTTTTGAAAAGAATTTTCTTTAAGTGCAAAAGCATATTTTTCGTCAGCAAAATATTTTAGAAAACGTTCGCTATAATCATCATCAAGATTTACTACCATTCTTTTTTTTACATAACAATCTATTTTTCCTATTTTATTTTCAATGGGAATATTTTTTGAGGGATGGTTTAAAGCTGCAAAAAGTTTTTCTTTAGCAGCACAATATTTATCCATTGAGCCATCGTGCGCTTCTAAATGTTCTGGCTGTAAATTAGTAAAAATAGCCATATCAAAATCAATAAATTTATGACGATATTGTTTTATACCTTCCGAAGTAACTTCTAAAATCACATAATAACATTTTTTCTTTTTGCTCTCAGCTAAAAATTTTTGAATAAAAAAACGACCGGGCATTGTCATTTTTAAATTATTAGCTTTTGTTTCTTGATCAATCTTAAAACGAATAGAATTAATCATGGCAGTTTTTTTGCCATAAGATTCTAAAAAATGATTAAGTAATTCGGCAACGGTTGTTTTTCCCTTTGTTCCTGTAATGCCAATAACGATTAATTTTTTTGAGGGAAAACGATAATAAACAGCGGCTAAAAATACAACAAGATAATGATACCAATTTATAATTTCTTTAGGTATAATTTTTTTTAAAAATTTTTTAATCATTGTTTTTTTTATCACTTAATAATTTTAAAGCAATTTTTAATCTTTCGTTTAGTGGTGCTTTTTTATCAGGAATTTGTTTTAAAATTTTTTTAATTGTAGCCCTTTGATAACCTAAATCTAATAAAGCATCTTCTAATTCTATATCCGAATCTAATCCTTCAATAATATCTTCTTGAGCCGTTACTTTTGATTTTAATTCTAAAATAATTCTTTCCGCTGTTTTTCTTCCGATACCCGAAGTTTTGGTCAACACCTCAATTTTATTACTTAAAATTGCAGCTTTTAAATTTTCTACTTCATTTTGACCGATTAAAGCTAGGGCTGATTTAGGACCAACGCCGGCCACTGAGTTTAATAATTCAAAAAATTCTAGTTCTTCTTTTTTGATAAAACCATAAAGCTCTAAAGCGTCTTCTTTTACATTTAAATACACAAAAATTCTAATTTTTTGTTTTGAATTTTCTTTTTGAAGTTGATTTAAGGTTTGCTGATTAACAAAAATTTTAAAAGCTAAATTATCACTTTTTAAAACTAAGTATTTAGAAGTAAAAAATGTTGGCTCACCATCAATAAAATACAACATATAATATAATTATAATCCATAAAATATAAATCTCAAACTCTATTAAATTTTGTTAAAAATTTCAAAAAATTATCTTTTTGCTGTTCGGAATTATTTTTTTTCAATAAATTTATTATTTTTGTTTTTTTGTAAGATAAAAGAATAATAAATAAAAAATAAAGTTAAAGAACCAAAAATACTTAATACCCCAATGATAATAAATAAAGTATCAAATCCTAAATGATTGGCAATTAATCCTCCTAAAGCGGCCGTAATTGCCGACCCTATTCCAGTAATCATTGTACTTATACTCCAACCATAACCCTCTTTTCCTTTTTCCAGACGCTTAGTAAACATTGCATACCAACCGGGAATTCTTAAAGAATAACCCAAACCATATATAGCTTGAATTAAATAAATATGCCAAATTTCGCTGCTAAAAATATACATAAATGGCACCAGACAAATAATAAAAGAACCTATGGCCATATATAAAAAATCATCTTTTTCCGAGGTAGTGCTATCAACCCGCTTAGCTAATGGCAAACGAACTAAAAATGCTACCAACCAATAAAAAGCTGTTGCGTAACCTACTGTTTCAATTGTGCCACCAGCAATTTTATCGGTAACAAATAAAGCAAAAATTGGACTCAAAAAACCAAAAGCGGAAACAATAATCACATCTGATAAAATTAAAATTTTTGCTATAAAATTCATGTTAATTTAGACTAATAAATACTGATTTATAATATTTTATCAATGAAAAAAATTACTAATCCAAAAGTAGTAGATACAGCAGAAATAATCCAAAAACGCATTGTAATTTTTACCTCCGGCCAACCAATTGCTTCAAAATGATGATGAATTGGAGTTGATAAAAATATTTTTTTCTTTCTTAATTTTTTGCTAATTAATTGAATAATTACCGAAAGCGTTTCTATTAGTGGAATAAAAGCAAAAAACGGCAAAAGTAAAGCTGTATTGGTATACATCGCTAGAATACCTAAAGTAATTCCTAATGCCATTGAACCCGTATCACCCATAAAGAATTTAGCAGGATGAATATTGAACCACAAAAAAGCTAAAAGAGCTCCTATAATTACTCCTATAAACGTTGCTAAATCAAAACGTCCTTGAACAAAAGCTACCACCGCCATTGCTAAATAAGCAAAAAGCATTACTCCTCCAGCTAAACCATCTAAGCCATCAGTTAAATTAGTAGCATGAGCTGTGCCCATCACAACAAAAATAAAAAATAAAACATACCAATAACCAGCTGAGATATCTCCTAAAAAAGGAACGTGAATAACATCCCAACCGAGTTTAAAATAAAACCAGCTAGCTCCCACCAAAGCAACAATAAAATAAAGCAATAATTTTTGCTTGACATTCAGTCCTCCGCCTTTTGACCCAATTTTCAAAACACCTAAAATGTCATCTGATAATCCAATTAAAGCTGCTCCGATTAAAGAAAATAAAGGTAAATATGTTTGCGCTCGACTGACAAAATTTAAATAATCAAAAGCTTGATCAAAAATTTTACTTAAAATAAATAAAAGCAAAGCAATAACAAGTGTTGTAAACCATATTAAAATTCCTCCCATTGTTGGTGTTCCTTCTTTTTTCTGGTGCAAACTAGCAAAAATCGGAGCGCCTTCTGTTCTAATTTGCTTACCAACTTTATGTTTTTCTAAAATTTTAATTAATGGTGGCGTTAACAAAAGAGCCAGTATAAAAGAAACTGTCATTAAAATAAATAAACGTAATAATTGAAAAATAATTAAATCAAAAGACATACGCTTTATCTAACCACTTTAAAAGATTTTCTATATCATTATAACGATTTGGCGTTCCCAATACAACAACCAAAATTCTTTTTGGCTGTTCATTTTCTCTCTTGCTCGGAACTAAAAATAAACCACAAAAAGTTTGTAAAGCTTCGTCGGTAAATCCCGTTTTTCCTCCTAAATAGGTAATATTTAATTCGTCTAAAAATGGCGGATGATGAGCTATTAAATTAATATTCGTTAATTCGTGAATAATATCAGGGCTTTTTCCTTGAATTTTATCTACACTATTTTGAGCAATAAGCAATAAATTAGGATATTCTGTTACGATATATTTTATTAATTTTTTTAAATCAGTCGGGCTTGATTGATTTAAAAAGCTTAAACCGGTTGGTTCAGCATAGCTAGTTTGAGTCATTTCTAATTGTTTAGCCATTTCATTCATTAAAGCAACGAATTTATCTTGTCCAATATGATTAGCTAATGCCATTGCTGCCTTATTAGAAGAAATAATCATCATTGCTCGAATTAAATCATTGGCCGTTACCTTTTCGTTAAGATAAAAAATCGGTACATCACCATCAACTTTTAATGATTCTTCGGTTATTGTTATTTCTTCATCGACGGGTATATATTTTTTTGCCACTAAAGCTGTCATTAATTTTGTTATGGAAGCAATTGGACGGCGGATATTGGGTTGGTTTTGAAAAAAAACAAAATCAG
>Ga0209407_1003664_pt1 | contig 13123 bp, 26 predicted proteins | sample AD_JPNHG3_MetaG_FD_184410 | JGI IMG/M metagenome (GOLD analysis project Ga0209407, IMG submission 184410) | Active sludge microbial communities of municipal wastewater-treating anaerobic digesters from Japan - AD_JPNHG3_MetaG (SPAdes) (version 2) | ecosystem: Engineered > Bioreactor > Anaerobic... | reverse complement strand
ATATAATGATCTTAAAAGTATGATGAAAGAAGAGGAGGAGTGATGCCGAGTTGCTGGAAAAAAATGGATTACTATGGTCCCGATGGATACTGTTGGAATTGTCATCGGTATCAAGAGTATACTCATATCTATCAAGTCTGGGAAGCTCTCTGGAGAGACGAGCAAAACGAATATGAATCCGGATTCTGTCCAAATTGCGGAGACAAGATAGATACGGATGCACGCTGTAAAATATGTAAAGAGCGAGAAGACTTATTCGAGTATAAGAATGAGCTCTATTGTTCGTTCTGTTACATTATAGTAAGAGTAAAAGAATTACTCGATGAATTAGAGAAGGTAATCAATGAGGATAGTGAATATTATACTGATATTATAGACATAATAGAAGATTACTTCGATGATCAATATGATCTACCAGAAGAATATAAAATAAAAGGGAGGAACGATGCCGAAAGAAGATAAAAGTAAAGAGACATTACTCGAATTAGTTTCCGAAAAAAGAGAAGCCGAAGAGATGGCAAAGATGTTAATCGAATTGGATCTCGATTCGGAAGATGTAGAGAAGCAATTAGAAGAGATTAAGAAGAGATTAATTAAGAAAGTTAATTCTATTGATTTCGTCTATATTAATCTCGATGCTCAAGTCGAGAGATTAAAAGCTTATAAAGAGCTATATCAAGACGAAATAAAGAAGATAACCAAGAAGATAGATAGCATAGAAAAGAATAAGGATAAACTACTACAGATGTTAGCAGATGCTGGATTAGTAGAAGCGAATAAGCCTTTGCGTACGCAGTATCATGTCTATAGCTTGGCTAAGACTTATGGCTCCGTAGAGATCATAGATGAAACTCAGATTCCGAAAGAGTATATAAAAACAAAGATAGAACAAGTTATTGATCTCGCTGCCATAAGAGCAGACTTACTCGCCGGTAAAGAAATACCGGGAGTACAACTTCCAGTAAAGATGAAAGTGAGAAGACGATGAAAATAAATAAATTCTCGAGAACGAAACCCAGACCATTTAACCCAGTGGTCTGGGTACTTATAGATGATCAGAAGACTAGAGTAGCTATGATTACCGATGGTTATATAACAAATGATAATATTCTAGTAGTAGTAAACTATAATCCACTCTATCGTGGATTTGATAGAATACGAAGAACAGAGAAAAGAATTGTAGATCTTACAGGAAAATTAGATCTTCAGGATCAACTTTATTGGATAGGCTTAGATGACATTGAAGATGCCATAGAAGAGTGTGGTTTATGATAGTATTGAGTCAAGTGATAATGAAGTTGGAGACCTCGTTTCTTCTTGCATTGAGTTATACTATAATGCTTGCGAATAAGTTCTTTATTGGACTCGGCATGTCATTCTCGGTAATTAAACCAGCAATAGTAAAAGAGTATATTGATAACGAGGAAGAAGGATGTTTTATTTATCAATTAGTTATACTAGGTATATTCAATATGGTATATATCAATATGTTCTCCGAAGATGGAGTACATGTTATCAACTTCGGTATTGGTCTTACGCCAATGACGCCAATAATAACAATTGGATGGAGGAATAATGGGTAAGAATATGATATCCAAGAGAGAGAAGAAGTTCTATAATCTTCTCAATGCAAATAAGGATATGTTTACTGATGAAGAAATAGAGTTTTTAGTTCAAAACTTTAAGTATCTATTATCTCATCAGAAGATTGCAGAGATTTGTGAAACTAAAGGACCATATGTATTTCTAAAATGGTTAAAAACGAATAAGTCTGAGAATATACAGCAGTTTATTCGAGACTTATATTACAGTATTCAGAACGATAGTTCTCAAGAGCTACTAATATCGATGATATATTCAGTAGCGTTACAATTAGGTAAGGAGGAAAGTGATGCCGAACACGACAAAGAAGACACCAACGAAGACGACTAAGCCAAAGGATACTGAACCTAAAAGAAAAGTCTTATCCAAAGAAGAATTTATCGATATGATTTCAGATGAAGAGAAAATACTTAATGCTATAGATGAATGGATTAATCGCCTTGTAGAAAAGTTGGGAGGAAAACCTAGAACTCTAGCAGAGATATGCTATTACATCTACGATCAGATAGAGAATAAGAACGATATAGAAGCTGAAGTATTAACTATTATGTTATCGTTCTTTACTATAAATGGAGGGAGATAACTATGACTATATGGGTAATAATAGTTACAATAGCAGCATATCTAATTCTCGTAGGTATTATTAGTTATTACATGAAGAAAGCAAAAGAATTAGAAGAAATGAATAAGTCTCTTATTACATACGCAGATAATCTATTTGATAAGATAGATAATCTCAAGAAAGAATGGTTGAAAGATGCACACAAAGCGAAGCTTTATGACGACCTCATGAAGAAATATAGATATGCGTTGTTTTCTTGTAGTAGTTGTGGAAAGATAATGTCGAAGAAGAATACGAATTGGATTAATGAAAAACCGTATTGTGGGAGATGTAAAAATGCGCAGAAATAAATATGTAATTGGAATAGATCCGGGTAAGAGAGGCGGCATAGCCGCCATCTCTCTCGAGGATAGAAAAGTAGTCTTCACTAGTAAGATGCCAATCGTTGGCGAAGACTATGACTATGAGAAGATAGATCAGATAATGAGTGATAACAAAGATAACATCGCTATGATTTGCATAGAGAAAGTAGGATATATGGGAAGAGATACTGCTTCTTCTATAGCATCGCTTTGTTATCATGCTGGAGTTCTCTATGGAATGGCTTATTCGCTTAATATACCAATTACTGTAATAGCGCCATCTGCATGGAAGAAGGGAATAGGATTACCTGCTATTGGTGCCAAACGAGGAACGAAAACAGAGACAGAAGAAGAGAAGAAGATAAGACAGCGAGAGAACGCCAAGATAAAGAAGAAGGCGAAAGGTAATTCCATATCTTTAGCCTACGAGCTTCATCCTGAATTACGAGGAAGAACCGATGCTCTTACTGATGGTGAAGCAGAAGCCATACTCATAGCAGATTACTATATTAAACTCTGGTATGGAGAGAACGATGAAAAAAGAAATCGAAGTACTAAAAACAAATGAAGATTATGTATATCGTTCTGGTATACTCTATTACATTGGCATAAGAGTAAGACACGGAAAGATACATTATCTCGATGCAGATGAGGATATTATTGAGAAAGGTGATGTAGTCTTTATCTACGATACTTCTTCTGGTATCATTGTAATAGAATGTTATAAGACTCCACCAAAGAAGAATAAACTTCGTCTTATAGATTGTTTAGATATCGATGAGAAAGATTGTGATTATCTAAGAGTTATAGGTTGGGTAACTATATTAGAAATACCGTCAGCCGTACTACTTTTAGATAGAAATGAAAGAGCGATTATCAACAAGTTAATTAAGAGTGCACAGGAAGAAGATGCCGAGAAGAAAAGTGAATAAGTATATCCTGTGCGAAAATTGTAATACATATGTACCACAACGAGATGATTATGGTCAGGAAAACGATCATTGTCCTCGTTGTGGTTATCTTATAATAGGAGGAAAAATAATGAATCTATATGAAACCGTTGGAAGTTTGAACTATGAATTATACTTGGATGGTATATGTTGCCAAGACTTCTATACTTTCGTAGAAGCCAATCTTGAGAATTGTCATGGCAATACATTTGAAGAGATAATTACGGAACTCAGAAATGAGTATCCGAATGATATGCCATGCAAAGATAGATTCGATGAATACTTAGAATTATTGGAGGATAAACTCTATGAAAACATTGAACGAAGAACTGATTAACGCTACTCAGAGAATAGTAGATGAACTGTGGAACGGTGGATATTGTTGTGGTTATCTACATTCTTGGTTAGAGTATTCGCTTACAGATCAACTAGATGAAGAAGAGAATATATCTATTACGGATATAGATGAGATGGAAGAATATCTTTCCGAAGATCTTCCAGAGGCTTGTAACGAATGTTATGAGATTGTAGATATGATAATCCATCGATTAAGAGAAGACCATCCGGATTGGTAAAATAGAGAGAGGAGCCATTGTCGAAAGATGATGGCTCTTTTTAAAGGAGATAACTATGACTACAATAAATGGAGAATTACTCGATTATACGAAGAGAGCAATAGACGATATATACGTTTCCGGAAACTGTTGTGCATACGATTAATATATAAGAGTTACTATCAATACGATAGTAGCTCTTTTTTTATTCGAGATCGAGTAAGGCAGAGCTTATTCGTTTTTAAAAAGAAGATAGAAAAGAGAAGAGAAATTAAAGAAAGATGATTAAATAAGCAGCAATAGCGTGAATGAAATGAGCAGCAATTGCCGATTTCCTCAAAAAGGCACCAAAAATGCAAAATATGAAGTTTTCTTAGTCGTCGGCAGTATCTATACTAAATCGAATTATTTCATACCATAGAAATAAAATTTGGGCTTCGTTCTGTCAACTTAATATCAACTTTGCGTCAACTAAAAAACCCCGGTATTTCTACCGGGGCTCCTCCTTATTATGAATATAAATTAATTCTAACGGAGGAAGATTTTCAATAGCTCGATGTTAAATTGGTTCTTGTGCTCGTGAGTATAGATTACCTGCTTTAACATTCCAATAGAAGATTCCTTGCCGGGTCGATCTTCGAAGTAACCATCTACACCATCTTCTGTCTTCGATAAGAAACATCCACTTACCGCAAACCAAGAAACTAATCTTCTTATACTTCCATAAGAAAAGTCGTTGTATTCACAACGATCTGTTTGCATCTGATGAAGATGTCCCATTACATGAACATCTGCAATATCCCAACGAAAAGTATCATACACTTTATTCAGCGGATAACCTTCTCTATAGCCACTACCACCAGTACCATGACAAACTACTATCTTAATCGGTGCACTACGTTTCCATTTTTCATTTCGAAAGCTAATACTTATCCACGCTTTCTGATGCAGATCTCGTGTATTCATACCTCTTGCCAAATAACTGTTAACATCGAAACCATTATATTTTCTATATTTATTCTCGTGATTACCAGCGAGTAATCCGATACACTTATCTTTTATTGGATCTACTATCTCTAAGAATTCATCCGCTTGCTTCCGGGGAAGATCATTTAGATCTTGAATCTCATATCTTCTCGCTATCTCAAGTGGATTAAATCTCGGATCATTAAACGATATAGCATCTATATAATCGCCCATACCAATCCAAGCAGTACCATCTGCCTTAATCATCTTTACTGCTTCTTTAAGAGCAGCTTCGTTACAACTAGCTGCTCCGAGATGTACATCGCCTAAATAATAGATTATATATGGCTTAATATTTGTATACTCTTTTAGATTCTGATTAATTACTACCGATTCCAATATCGCTCTCCAATAACAGTGTATAGGTTATCGTAGATACGCCTAAGTATTGTTCCTGCCTCTTCACTAAGGCTATCAGATAATTGAAATCATCTGGAGATTGGATTACCTGACATCCTGCAGAGAACTTATTCACTGTCTTTGTTAGATCGTTTTCCAAGGCTCTATGTATATTTATACCGAATAAGCCCATCTGTGGATTGCTTAGATCATATCGATTATCACGATTTCTATCACGATATACAGTTACTGGACTAACTTGAACTAACGCAGTATAGTTCTTATGAATGCCTATCTTATGCGATTTCCGATATTGACCTTCTTTGAGTATAGCAGTACCCATATTATCTATCGGATTATTAAGATAATATAATCCGGGATCAGTAGTTGCTGGGAAATGTACTATTCTCTTTCTACTTTCTACATCAAGATACGCTATGCAAATAGTATCATCAAATCTATCGACTGCATTGAGATTACGAATACCAACAATATTTAGATCGTATGGTCTTCCGCTCTCAAACCAGAGATAACCCTTCTTCTTTACTGCGCTTCTTAAGACATCATAACATGGTGTAATCATAGCTATGATTCCCAATGAATATTCCAATACCATGGACGATCAAAGAACGGAGGATAAGTAATATATGGATAGTAATCTGTCATCATACGTAGATAGATTCCAGTTCCAGTAGTCTTTGGTGTATCTTCTGCTGATTTCTTTTCATCGTCTCTAATAACTGTAGCGACTAAGCCTTCGTTATTATCTAGCTCTACACTATCGAGTAACTCCGCATAATCCGGAAACTTCTTCGCTATATAATGATAGAAGTATTGAGCCATATTCTCTAGTGTGGCATTTACTTCGATCTCGCTCTTCTCGTACATTAATTCATTCATATTGAGACAGCGATGATTGAAATCTTCTTTAATAGTCTTCTCCATCTCATCTAACTTTGCATAGTCTATTATCCATTCTTTGTCTTCTTTCTGTGGTCCACAGAAGTTGAGAGTCAGTGTCAGGTTCTGCTTAAATAGCTTGCAATACGGATGACTCTTCGGAAGATTAAGTAAGCGATAACAGACTCCGATATTAATTATCTTGCTGATGTAGGTCTTCATATAGTTCCTCCTTTAATATGATACCATTCTCTTCGATATAGTCTCTTGCGGCTTCTTCGTCTTCAAATTCATGTAGTTCCCAGTCCGTGAATACATAACAATTTGAGACGAGTAAGCCTTCATTGCAGTTACGCAAGCCGCTGCATCTGCAAATAGCTGTATATATTCGCTTGCTGCAATTCGCTATCAATCCGCTTGGCTGCTATGGCGCAATACTCTGGATTCAGGTCTATACCTATGTATCGCCTGCCATTCTGCACAGCAACCAGTCCAGTTGTCCCGCTGCCAAAGAATGGGTCAAGGATAACTGCATCTGGCTTTGCTGCCTTCACGCATGGCAATATCAAGTCCGGTGGGTATGTAGCGAAGTGAGCTTCTTTGTATGGCTTCGTTGTGACTGTCCAGACGGAGCGTTTGTTGCGGACCTTTACGCCATCAGCATTTTCTTTCCATCGCTCATGACCTTTTAGTGCTATTGACTGTGTATTGACATCAGTTGGAAAATATCCGTTCTGATACTTAGCGCTTCCCTTCATTACGGTGTCTTTCCTGCCATCGTAATTAGCCGGCTCTTTTATCGCCTCGCTGTCAAAGTAATACCTTGCGCTCTTGGTGAGCAAGAAGATATACTCGTGGCTCTTTGTGCAGCGGTCTCTCACGCTCTCAGGCATTGGGTTCGGCTTATGCCAGATGATGTCTTGCCGAAGCCACCAGCCATCTGCCTGCAATGCGAAGGCAACACGCCATGGGATGCCGACAAGGTCTTTGGGTTTGAGGTTATCTGGTATTTCTGCTGGTGGTCTTTCAGTCATAAACTCTGTGCCTTTATTTGTGGCTTGCTTTCCCCTTAACTCGCTTTTATATCCATGACCAGATCCCGCATAGCTATCCCCAAGATTAAGCCATAGCACTCCATCAGCTTTCAGCACTCTGCGAACCTCACGGAAGAGGTTGACCATATTGGCTACATACTGCTCTGGCGTTTTCTCTAAACCTAACTGCTGGTCTTTGCGGATTGCTCCGCATTTTGGACAGATTTCAGACGCTTGATGTCCCGCACTGCCATTATTGCTTGTTTGTTTTTTGCTTGTAGAATACTCAAACCTGCCTACTTTGTGGTCACACTCCGCATCTCCGCCTATCCATGTGGCTGTGCCATAATCTCGCAATCCCCAGTATGGCGGGCTGGTTATGCAGCAATCCACGCTCTCATCAGCCATACTTTTCAGCACATCTAAACTATCGCCACAGTAGATAGTGCCGTGTTCAGTTTCGTGATAAATCATTTGTTATATCTCATACTATATTATAAAATTTTTTAATTATAGTTATTATTTGTTGGTTAATTTTATCAGGCGATTGTAATCCGTCTATAACCTTAATTCTCTCAGAAAATTGTTGTGCCAATTGCAAATAACATTTTCTTACATTATTAAAAAACTCTATATTCTATTGTTCCATTCTATCATAATTTTTATTCTTAATTCTTTCTAATCCTACTTTAACAGGAATATCAAGTAGAAATGTTAAATCAGGTTTTAATCCTCTTGTAACAATAAAATCAATATCTGCAATTTCTCTCATACTAATATATCTACCTCCACCCTGATAAGCAAAAGTAGAATCACTAAATCTATCACAAATTACTACTATATCTTTCTGTAAGGCTGGCATTATTACACTTCTTATATGTTCTGATCTATCTGCAAAAAACAACATTAACTAAGTTTCAGGTTGCATTTTATAATTACCCAAAATTAGCTATCTAATTTTATTGTTAATTTCTAAATCATTATCCCCGGGCTATTTAGTTAATAATGCCTTAAATCCATTTTGTTTAAACCAGTCATATAATTTCTCAGATTGTGTAGTTTTTCCACTACCCTAAATTCCCTAAAAGGTAATAAACATTTTTTATTTCTCCTTTCTTATTTGTTGCAAATAGCTATTAAATAAATTTTGAACCTATTTTAACTATAATTCATTATAATCATAATCTTCTATACATAATACCTATATACTAGAAATCTTCAAATCAAAATTAAAATATACATAAACATTATATCCATTATATGGAATTACAAAGAAATAATTATGATCAAACAAATATAAATTGAATATGAATTTGTTGTCTTCTATTGAATAATTTGTATTAATTATTCTATTATCATAATGAATACAAGTATTACACTCACATAAATATGAACCTTCTCTAATATTACAAGTTTTTAATAATTTTATATATCTATAATCTATTAAATCCTCATAATATAATTTCATTAAATACTGATATAATTCAGAATTTTCAGTTAATATTAAATTCTACATTTTAATTATCTCAACTTAATATATTATTCCATTTTGAATTATTTTGTTTTCAAAGGTAAAATTGCCATCCTAATCATAATGCACAATTCCAAAACCTTGTTGCCATTTATTTAATACAGCATAATCCATACTATAATCACAGAGACAACCAACACTATAAGTATTCCAAAATCTATTGTCAATACGCTTAAATGCCTTGCTTTGTGATCTATGAAAGTGGAACACTATAAAGTGATCTTGCACATAAGGTTGCATAATATTTAATATATTTTCAGCTGAAAAGTTAGTTTTGCCTTTCTAGTGTCCATGTAGATGCCACAATTTACCTATACGAAATGGTTTAGTAATATATTCTATATTTAATCTTTCTAGCTATAATTTATCAATTAATAAGGTTTCTGCTAATTCAGCTAACTATGGTGCCTTATCACAAATATATTTTTCTATCCACAGTTCATGATTGCCAACATAATATATAATTCTTGCATCCGGAAACAAATCCCTTAATTTACATAAGAAATCACGGCCTTCTTTTAATTCATCAAATAATCTCTTGCCCCGTAAAATATTTTTAGAAAATTTGGATATTCGATAGCAATCTTGCATATCACCCATAATTGTAATTATATTAGGATTTAAAGGTTTCGCATAATCTAACATTACTTGAACTGCTACCTAATCTTGAAATGGTATATGAACATCACCAAAAGTTAGTTCAATATTACTACTATCAGTTATAGGATACTATATATTAGTACAGCTTAATACATTTAAATTTCTTAATGCAAAGGCTATGTGATCTGCCTATGTTCTTGTTATATTTAATAGTTTCTATAATTTATTTCTTCCTAGAGTTTCTCCATTAGTCTGAGCTTTAGCATTTAAAGTTAATGCTCTACGCCACAAGTTAATATCAATGTCATTCATCAATACTCCTATATTTATAGATTTTTCTTTTATATTTGTTTTTGGGATTATAACCATCTTTATACTTTTCATTCAATAAATATTGTCTTTTATTACGCTTCTGAATTTTTATTTGAGTAGATATGTTTTTATTTCTTTCTTTCATAACTGTTTATCTCTATCTCTCTTATCTTTATTACTATCTAACAAATATAATGTTGCCCAAACAATTAACAATCCTATATCAATAATTAAAACTATTAATAAATTACCAAAATTCAATATATTCTATAATATCTTCATTTTACTTATTCTCCTAGTTTATTTCTTTTATAAACTATTCTAAATTATGATCTTCAATAATTTCATTTATATTTTTATACATATCTTCTATTATTTTTATATGTCGTAATAGAATTTTTATAAATTTATCTATGTCCGAATATATATTATTTAGTCCTTCTTGAAATGTAGCTTTTGTTATATAATGCTCTATACCATAAATCATTATAATATTATTATAATTAACTTGAATATTTATCCCGCTATCATAAGCAAAAAAACCAATTCTATTATTTAAATCAGCCAAATTCATTATTAAAGCATATTTATCTTTTGTATATATATCATCATTATATATATCCTTATTTCTAAAACTAAATTGCCTTTGATATAACTTTTTACGATCATACGGTTCAGCATCCGTATCTTTTATCATAATAGAAATATTTTTATAATTATCTTTACTCGATATTACACCCTATAACTATGAAATATCATAAGTAGTAAAACAATTATTATCAATTATTGAATGATAACTAACTTTACACATATCCATATTTAATAGATATTTATTATTATGTATTTCACCACTTTTTATTCTACTTATTAATTTTTCCTCATAAGAATTTTTGATATATTTCAAAAGTTCTCTTAATTGATCTGCATATTCATACATTTCGGATTGATACTATAAATTAACCATTCTATTTACTCTCCAAATTTACTTATGTCATATTCCATAGTTTTTTGTCTTTCAATAGCTATAGCAGAAATATCAGCAGCTGATAATAATCTAATTAATGGACATTTAGCATCTGCTAAAAGATAACATTTTTGTTTTTGATAATCTAATACATTTCCTACTTCATAACTACCTCTAAACCAGCGCAAAGCCAATATTTCATCTTCTGTTAGTTCAATTAAATTATTATTTGCTATTAAAAATAAAGTCTTTTCGCTCTGGCCTATCGGAAAATTATCTTCATATTTCCATACCTGTTTTTCAACTAAACTTCCACCTTCATTATATTTAACAGTTTCTAGAGTAAAGCAGTTTGTCTTATATAAATCATGCAGAAATGAAACAATAAAGATTGTATCTTCACCATAGGGAACATCTAAAAGCTTATTTAAATCTTTTAGAATTTTAAATACCAGCAAACTATGATCAAATAATCCGCCTAAATAGTTATTATATTGTGATTTTGACGCCGGAGCATATATAAAATCTGAAGTTAATAAAAACTCTATAACAGGCTCAATATTGCGTTCACCAAAATCTATATTATTAACTATATTAGCCATAATATCTACATTTTCCTCTAATTTAGAACTATTACGTTCCATAATATGCCTCCTATTGCATATCTTTAATTTCTTGTTCTATTAAATCTAATATTATATCAAAAAATAATTGAGGTGCATTATCAATATTTCTATCCCATTTAGTAATATGGTATTTATTAACACAAATCTCATAATTAAATTCATTAAGATTAAAATCAGTTTTGCTATTATTAATAATAATTTCACCAGTGCGCTCATCTAAATTATAATTAATATTATAATTCATTTCACAATCAGAATTTATTCCATAGAAAACAGATTTCTCAAAATTTTCTTTTGTTTCTCTTATTATAATCTCCATTTTCTGTGTTAATGTTGTATACATTCGTTCTCCTTATAATTAAAACTGAGGGGGTACTATTAATTTTGTTATAGTACCCCAATCAATTTATTTACTTTTTCTAAATTCTATAGGTTTACCAGTAATCATTCTCAGAATGATATTAATAGCGGCAACAATAGTTCCAACTGCATCTGCTGGTAATTGAACATCTGGCTTTACCCATGCATATATAAATAAAACTAATGCTACTAAATTTACCCAAAACGTCTTACTTTGCCATATAGTCATTTTATCCATAATAATATACCTCCTTAGTATAGTATTTTTGTGATTTATAAAAAACAATTATTATAATTATTAACATATTTTTCTTATTATTAATTACTTTCTTGTTTTAAATTATTACTCATTTTTATAGATTATCAAATATATAATTAGTTGTTATTCTAGCACCATCAAACACACCACCAAAATAAAACATTACATAATCCTAATCAGTATCCTGTAAACGGAGTGGATAAGTTTCCATTATATATATGTCATCATCTTTCCATTTAAACCTAATTTTAATTGCAAAATCGGGGTCTGGTGTTATATAAAATCCTACAGGCACACAAATAGTATATTCACCTTCTACTGGTTCATCAACCCAAAATGAAAATGCGATATTCTCTTTACAATATTCTTGATGCTATGGCGTCTTCAACTAAATAATGAATGGTATTCTTTCATCATTATTAGCCTAAATTTCATATTGATTTTTTATTTTATCATATTTATAGAAGCCTCTTTTTATTCCTAGTTGACTAAATGCCTAATCTATAGAATATAATAAAAAGCATTTATCTTCTACTAATGATAAAAGCATATACTGTAATTTTGATCTCTTGTAGTATTGATCATTTATAATCATAATTCCACCTCCATATGAGAATTATTATATTATTCTGTAACTGTAACAATATTTATGATTAACCTTTTATTTTTTATTTTTTTGTTTTTGTTCTTCTAATAATATCTTATCAAGGTCTTTTTGAACTTTTTCAATTGTTATCTTATAATCATTTTTTTCTGATTCCTTACAATGATTATATCGATAATTCAAATCTTTTAGTAACGATATTAGTTCCTTTTTACTTAACATTTTTTTTTTACCTCTTTATTATAGATTTTTAAAAATTTTCAAGTTCTTTTAATTCCTTTTTTATAAGTTCAATAAACTCAATATATTCTTTTTTCTTAGAACTATTTGAACAATTATCCAACTTAGATTCTGTTTCTTTTAAAAGTCTCTTTAATTCTTTTTTATATAATCTATTAGTTTCATATTCAATAACATGAGCATGAATTCTTTGTATGTGATCTAATGAAACAACCAAATTGTCTACAGATTCATCTTTGTTAACGCTCTTATCGTTCATGCTTTTATTGAACAACATTTTTGAGCAAAACCAATCTAT
>Ga0209407_1003655_pt1 | contig 13141 bp, 6 predicted proteins | sample AD_JPNHG3_MetaG_FD_184410 | JGI IMG/M metagenome (GOLD analysis project Ga0209407, IMG submission 184410) | Active sludge microbial communities of municipal wastewater-treating anaerobic digesters from Japan - AD_JPNHG3_MetaG (SPAdes) (version 2) | ecosystem: Engineered > Bioreactor > Anaerobic >... | reverse complement strand
TATTTTTAAACCACATTCATTACAAATATACACTCTATCTTTTAGTGTTAAATCAGCTTTGATATTTCCACATAATTCTATAAAATATTTATATTATTTTATAGAATTTTATAGATTATTTAAAGCAGTTGGTAACCCCTTGTTGCACAATAAAATTTTGTATAGTTTGTTATTGCATCTGTATGTTATTTCCTCTACATACATTTATTATTTCATCATTAGATTCTTTTTATTCTTTTTTTTCTTTGTTAGTTTCGTTATTCTTATTTGTAGATGTTGTTGCTAGTTGATCAATTTTTTGAAAAATTAAGCCAAGTTGTTTGTTAGTTTCTGTTTCGTGTCTCATGGTTAGTGAGTTGCATTCTTCTCTTAATTGATCTAAATTTACAGTACGCAAGTTATTTTGATTGGCATATTCTATAGCAGAGTTATATATAGAAGAGGCAACTTCAAAGTTCTTAATTTGTGTAGTATATTCTCCTAATTGAAGAAATATATTGAGTCTTGCTTGTTTTATTGCCAGATTATTAGGATTTAATCTTAATATTTCATCATAAAGTCTAATAATATCAAAAAATATAGGAAGATATTTTTTTGATTCTGAGGATCGATTGCGGGCTTCTATGTTTTGTGTATTATCTAGATCTTGTAAAACCATCAGTTGCTCTGTAGCTTGTTTTGATAAGGAAGCAATTTTTTCTTTTCTTTCTTTTTCTTCTTGTGTTTGTTTAATAAATAAAAATATGGAGACAAAGAAAATAATCAATAGTAGACTTGCGGTGATGATTGTCGATTTTGCTCGATGTTTGAAGTAGTATTTGCATTTTTCAAGACGAGTGGGAGGTTTTGCATAGATACGATACCCATCTAAGTAACGTTTAATGTCTTCTGCCATTTCCCCAGCACTTTTATAGCGTGCACTTTGCTCTTTAGACATTGCTTTTTCAACAATTGTGATAACGTCTGAGGTTACTTTTTCATTTCGTTCTTTAATGGGAATAGGAAAATTTGTAGGGCTGATGACTTTAAACATGACTTGCATGGGATTACCAGAATAGGGAGCAGTTCCTGTTAATGTTTCATATAAAATAGCACCAATTCCATATACATCCGTTCTATTGTTAATTTCTTTTTTGCGACCTAAAGCTTGTTCTGGTGCCATGTAAGCTGGAGTTCCTAAGGATTGCCCTTCCACTGTTAAATCTGCTTTATAATTTTCAATACGTGCAATTCCAAAGTCCATGAGTATAGGACCTCTATCCTCTGTAATCATTACGTTGGAAGGTTTTAAATCTCGATGGATAATCCCTTGATCATGTACATATTGAATGGCTGTACATAGTGTATATGCCCATTCCATAATTTGTTGTATCGTGACCATTTCTCTTTCAAAAATATCTACTCCTGTGTATTCAGAAAGTTCTTTGCCATTGATGAGATCCATTGTATAGTAAGGCATGCCTAGGTATTCACCTATATCGTGGATAGCTAATACATTGGGATGTTTGATTTGTGCCATGGAGCGAGCTTCGAGTTGAAATCTTTGAAAGGCTACTTCTAATTCTTGTTGTGAAATATCTTGTTGTATGAAGAGCATTTTAAAAGCAACAGAATAGTTCAAAGAACAATCAAATACTTGATATACAATCCCCATACCGCCTTTCCCGAGCAATTTTTGAACGCGATATCGTTCTAGAATCATGTCGCCTTCTTTTAATGCTGTTTTCTGCTTACCTTGCATTTGAGGCATTGCTTGCATTGCTCTAGTATATTGTTTTTGGGACGGTGTGGTTGCGTTTTCTACACTAAGAATTTTTGGAATGGTAGAAGTTTGTTTTGTTTTTTGCTCAAAAGTGTTACTTTGATCTTCATCTATGATAATGTCTGTATTGCTTGTGTCGATTATATATGAACTGTCTTTGAATGCTATCATATCGTCTGCTTGTGACATGATAGTATCTGTACTGGCTGTTCCAATGATATGTTGATCTAATTGAGCAAGTCTTTTTTGTTGTCTTTGGCGAGCTTCGTCTATATTTTTTTCAGAGTCAAAGATAATGTAAGATTTTTGTTTTGCATCTAAGTAAAATTTCATATTGTCAGGCAGATCAATTTCAATTTGTTCTGGCAATAGTGTATTATTATAGATAACAGTAGCTTTTGGATATGCACATATAGTGAATTGATTATTATTTTTTTTTGTAATGCGAATATGAGTATTTTGAAAATTATAATTTGAAGGTAAAATAATATCATTGTTAGGGGCAGGGCCAATCTTCCAAGAAGTAGTGATTTTATTATCTTGTAAAGGGAATGTTTTTACTTTTACATTGTTGATATAATAATCTATTTTTGCCATAGCTTGTTCTCTCTATTCTTTTTCTAACGAATATAAAATCCCATCCATAGTGCCAATATATATGGCTCGCGAGGTTCCTATTATATCACAAAGAATACCTTTGGTGCTATATTGAAAGTTCCAATAAGGCATTCCATTTTTAGAGAGCAAGATATGAACTTGCCCATCCATACAACCAACGTAGACATAGTTATTTTCTTCCCAAAGTGTAGATTGTATGTTATTAGAAAGTTTTTTTCTCCATAAGAATGATCCATCTATGCGAGATAATGCATAGACATAACCTTCTGTTGTTCCTAGATATATAGATTGTTTTGAACAAAAAACATTGGCAACACAATTCCCTTGTATTCTTGTACGCCAAGTAATTTTTTTTGTATCTAAATTGAAACAGGCTAGATGATTTCTTAAACTCATATATAAATTCATATTATCTTGAGTAACTTTAGAAAAAATTCTTTCTGGTAGACGTAATCCCCAAATTTTATTACCAGAAAAAAGATGATAGGCAATAATATCACCTTGTTTGCTAATGAAAATGACGTTGTTTTTGATAATAATGGGTTCTGAAGCACATTTAAATTTATTACCTAAATATTTTTGCCAAAGGATGCTACCTGTTTTGCATTGAAGAGTATAAATATATCCATTATCTGTACCAAAACATAGACAGTCGCGTTCTACAGAAGGCATTAATTTGATTGGTCCTTTTGCTTCAAATTTCCAAAGTTTATTGCCTTTTTCTGTATCAAAAGCGTATAAACATCCATCATTACTGCCTACATATAATATATTATCATAAATGTTAACACTAGATTCTACATCTCCTAGGCCTCGAGCAGTTGTATTTTCCCAGACAACTTTTCCATTGACTTCATGAAGGGCAGTAATTTTCCCCGATCGATTTGTGAAGAATAATAAATTTTTATAAAGTTGAACAGGACTTTGTAAGGCACCTTGGGCATTGTATTGCCACAATATTTTTTTAGTTAAAGAGATATCATATACTGGATTTTTTTTCGTAGAGACGGTAATGGTCACAGGTTCATAGCCATTTTTTTCTAATTGAATATTTTTTTCTTCGTCCTGTTGAAGATATAGAATACACGGTGTAATGTCTTTTGTATCTTGTATAACGATATGAGTAGGATTTGTTCGTATTTGAATAGGCAATTTAGCTTTTTTGGCATTGTTAGTATGCTTCCATCTAGGAGTTTCTAAAATTTTCTGAATGTTTTGAAAAGAGGTAACAATATCACCTTGTTTTTCTAAAATTTTTGCTTCTTCTATTATTGTTTTTACTTCATTTTCTGTTCGTTCAATCAAGAGAATACCAAATTCTGCTTTGCTGATTATATTTTTTATGTCTGTTCTATTGGGTTCTGAAAGTTCTGTAAATTCCAATGCTTGTTGTCCGAAGTCAATGCTAGCTTTATAAGAAAGTACAGCAGCATTATATTGATATTCTTTTTGTTCTTGTTCTCCTTGCGAAAATCTTTTCTTGCAATTATCTAAGGCTTCTTGCATTTTATTGTTAGAAATTTCTAGTAAAGAAGCAGTTATATGTTTACTGATTTCATTTGCTTGAGATATGTCTTGAACATCAGAAGTACGATTTTGCAGTTCTTTATATAAATTTGTTGCCTCATCCCATTGTTTGTTTGCATGATATTCTTTTGCTTTTTTATATTTTTCAAAGAATTGGTTTTTATTATATTCTATCTCTTGGGTTCGAATTTCTGTCATCAGTTTTTGGCTATATTTTTGCCATTTTTGATCTTTATATTCAGATTGTAATTTTTCTAAAAGTTGTATAGCATCTTGATATTTATGAATTTGAGCTAGTAATTGAACACGATTAAATTTATTTTGAATAACTGTTTCAATGCTTTGAGCAATATTTTTTTTCCCTGTAGTTCGCTTTAATTCTCTAAGGTGTATCATTTGTAGATGTATATCTGCTTTTAAGGCAGCGTTGCTCCACCTGTAATTCTTTTTTACTTGTTCGTAGAGATCTTTTGCTTCAGATAATTTATATAAATTTTGATAGCTTTCTATTTCAGCATTTTTAGCTTGATACAAAAGATTATTGGCATTAAAAGAATAATGGAACATATATAAAATGATAGGGAGGACAATGCATATCACTATAGCTATGATTCGAATATGAGGAATATATTTTTTTAAGGTGATTTTTTTTTGCTCTTTTTGAATGCTTTTGATAATATCTGGTCTATCAGGATCTATCTCTATAATTTTTTTTAAAATTTCTAAATATTTCTCCATGTTAAAATGACGCTGATAACATTGTGCTAAATTTTCATATTCTTGAATTACTAAATGTTTTAGGTTTTGCTTTGCATATATATCGATTAAAAGATAGGTAAATTCAAATTTTTCTGGATATCGTTCTTGGTATTTTTGGCAAAGTAAAAATGCTTTTTCATATAGTTGTTCTTGAATATATGCTTTGATTAAACATTGAACATGTTCTACTTCTTTGTCGTTCATGTTCAAATTTTCTAAAAGTTGAACAATAATTTCGCGTGCATCTATATTATTCGGAGTGTATTCCAATGTTAGCTCTAAATATTTTACTGCCGTTCTAGGATCAGAAATTTGGAAGTGTTCACTAGCTATATAATAAAACAGCCCTGCTTCATTTTTTCTACCTGTTGCTTCATATGCTTCTGCTAAGGAAATGCGTATCTGTGCATTGTCGGGACGTATTTTTAATGCGATTTCCAACAATTGAATGTATTTTTGTATATTCCCTTGTTCTTGGCATTTCTTTGCATTTTCAAATAATTCTTCGAAATTAGCAGGTCGAATAATATTCTCATATATCAAGGCTGATAAAATATGGCAAATATCTAAAATAGATATTTTGCACATTTGAAAAATTTCGCTGATATCATGGAAACCATAGAGATATTGTATAATTTCTTGAATTTCATTAGCCATTTCATGTTTGTTCAACATTTCAGAAGTAATAAAATTTTCTTCTTGTAGGATGAAAATCAAGCTGAGACTCCTAATGTGACGGCGGACATATTCCCATTCTTTCATTTGTTCATAGATAGAATATAATAAGTCTGAAAAATGCAAAATAGGAATTGCTTTACAATCAGTAGGCAATGTTGATTTATCCCATTCTGATTGAAAAGAAAAATTTGAATTTTCCCAGAAAAAAAAATCACAAAATTCTTCAATAATTTGTTCATGCCCAATTTGCAATAATTCTTCTTTAGAAAGTAATTGTTTTTCTAAAAATAATTCATCTAATATTTTATTTGACTTTTTTTGTTCGTTTCGAATGATTTCTAGCTCATCTTCATTGACTCGACCAGCAACTAGTAAAATTTTTTCTATTTTATCTTTGCAATAATCACCGCTGAGATAAATATAATCGGAAGTAAAATAAATATGTTTTGTTCTTTTATCATCTGAAACAGTCAAGATACCTTCTGGATTCGTATTACATAAAATATTATAGATATTTTTAAAGTTTTCAGTATTCAGGCTACTTTCAAATCCCATAATCTGCACCCTTTGTAGCAGGATAGTATGACATATGTCTGTTATATTTACAACGTGTCTTTTATATTTTTATTAGGAAATTGAATAAAATTGTAAAAAAAACGCATCTATTTCCAAAAGTATAGCATAATTTTATTATAAAATCTAGGTACATTTTTTAGTTTTTTTTAGTTAGAATGAAACTTTTTAATGAATCTAAAAAAAATATTGATTTATTTTAGTATGAATGTTATTATATAGATGTTATTCATTTGCTAGTGAATCAATTGTAGTATTAAAGTTCATAAAAACGTAAAAAATATGAACTTTCCAAAGCGTAGTTTTGATTTTTTCTTACTAGCAAGTAATAGTATAGAAGATACATATATACTAGTTTTCGTTGTTAGGTGTGCGAAAATTTTGTCTTCTCTAGTAGTAGGGTTAAATATTATGATAGAAGAAAAAAATAATTTACTATCTTATTTTTTAGATGTTCCGTCAGATCACATTATTATAAGAGAAATGGACAGCCAAAAAAATATTCATGACTACTCTTTTGGAAAAACAATTCAGTCCATTGCAAATTTTGGTTCTTATTTACAAAAACAACGAGTTTTTGGGAAAAATATTCCTATTTTTTTAGAAACTTCTTTTGATTTTGTTGCTTCTTTTTTTGGAATTATTGCAGCTAATAAAATATGTGTGCCTATTCACACTATTTCCAATGCAGATGCCCTTGAATTTATGCTTCGTAAGGTAAAAGCACAATGCATTGTTGTTACAGAATTGCTGTTATATCAAAAACTTACAAAACTACGCTATGTACATGAACATATTCATACGATTTTTACAGTTCCTGAAGTTATAGAATGTAAAGAATTGCCTTGTGCACATGTTAATATTCATGAAATTTTCAATCAAGAAATAGAGCAAGAAGTAGCATATAATGTTTTAGAGTCTGCTATACAAAATGCGACAGAAAATGACACTGCCCAAATTGTGTTTACCTCTGGTACAACAGGCGAACCAAAAGGTGCATGCCTAAGTCATAAAAACATGATTTCTTGTGCCACAAGAGCTGGGAATCATTTAAGCATTGATTCTACTTATAAAACATTAACTTTTCTTCCTTTCTCGCATGTTATGGCTCAAACAGAACTTTTATTAGCTATATTTACTCGTGCCACATGCAATATTGTAGGAAGAGATAATTTACTACATGGGTTGAAAACATTTAATCCCAATATTATTGTATCTGTTCCTAGAGTCTATCAAGCAATTTATCAAGGCATTCAAAAAAAATTACGTCGTAGAAAAATAGCAAAAAAAATTGTCAATTTCGCAGTTCAATTAAGAGTAGAAGCTAATCATTCGCAATCTTTCATTAAACGTTGTGTATGTAGCATATTGAGTAACACGGTAGGAAAATTATTAACGAATCAAATTCGAAAAAATATTGGAAAATTTAAATTAATGGTTACAGCTGGTGCAGCATGTCCAGAACATATCTATGATTTTTATCAAGCCATTGGTCTTCCATTGACAAATGCACAAGGACTTACAGAAGTTGCTGGAGCAGTTTTTTATAATAATCCCAATGAAACGTATAAAGGTTCTGTAGGATATGCACTTCCAGGTGTAGAAGTAAAAATTGATGATGATGGTGAAATTTTACTTAAAGGTGATCCTGTTTTTTCAGGATATTATGAAGAACCAGAACACAATAAATCAAGTTTTACAGAAGATGGTTGGTTTCGAACAGGTGATTTAGGAAAATTATCTCAACATTATAATCGTACTTATTTATTTTTACAGGGCAGAAAAAAAGAAATCCTTGTCCTTTCTTCTGGATTAAATATTCCTGCAGTTCAAATTGAAGATCGTCTTTTACAAAATGACATGATTCATCAAGTTATGGTTGTTGGTGATGGAAAACCTAAGTTAGCAGCTTTAATTGTACCTAATATGGACATGACACAAAATATCAATATTCGTCAAGAAGTTGGTCGCATTATTCGAGAGTTTAATGAATGCATGGATGCAAGCGAACAAATTGGTGAATTTGAAATTATCGACGAGCCTTTTACCGTTGAAAATGGAATGTTAACAGCTACATTAAAAATACGACGTCCTGTCATTTGTCAACGATACCAAGAAATCATTGGACAATTTTATCAAGTATCTGCTTGTTAGACATTACTTATAATCCATAATCCATAAACCAAGCCTTTAAAAAAATACCATTTTTTAAAGGCTTGGTTTTATACGCCATATAAGCGTTCAGCGAGATTTTCAACATGTATCCCTTTCTAACGAACGAATTTTCTGGAATTAACGGAATTATTCGCCACGCACCAGAAGATTTTCAAGTAACTGAAATTCCTGCATATCCTTGTTCTGGTGAGGGCGAACATATTTTTTTATATATTGAAAAAAGCAATCTCACTACATTGGAACTTGTAAAACAACTTAGTCAAAAACTTAAAATATCACTAAAAGATGTTGGCTATGCAGGGCAGAAAGATTGCCATGCACTTACAAAACAATATATTTCTATTCCACAAAAAGCATTGCCTCTTATAGAAAAAATCAATATTCCAAATGTAAAAATTTTATCTGTACAACGCCATAAAAATAAACTTCGATTAGGACATTTACAAGGCAATGAATTTCGCATTTGCATTCGAAATTACGATGAATCTAAAGAATGTAATATTGTTTCTATTGCTAACAAGCTTGTAGACATTGGAGTTCCTAATTATTTTGGTGAACAACGATTCGGTATACAAAATAATACACAATGGATTGGAAAAGCTATCTTACAAAAAGATTCTAAAGCTTTATTGCAAGTTTTCTTTGGTACTTTTACAGAAAATGACAGCCCAAAAATGCAACAAATAAAACAATATTTTCTTCAAGGAAATTATAAATCTGCAAGTGAGGAAATACCGTCAGAATTTCGTACAGAAAAGTATATTTTAAAAAAATTAGCAATGGGATTGTCGCCAGAAAAAATTATTAGCATCATTCCTAAACATATGCACACTTTTTATATTTGTGCTTACCAAGCTTGGTTATTTAATGAAATTTTGTCTCAACGAATTGAAAATTTAGACAACATAGAACTAGGTGACCTTGCTGTAAAACATCCGAGTCGCAGTGTATTTCTTGTGGAAGACCAAGAAAAAGAACAAATTCGGTGCAATAACAAAGAAATTTCTGCATCTGGACCGATCTGGGGCTATAAAATGATTCAACCACGATATAAACCACTCCAGCGCGAAATCGAATTGTTAGAAAAAGAAAATATATCTATGTCTATGTTTCCCATTCTAGGTGAACGAAGAAGTTTACGATTTTTTGTTCAAAATCTTTCTTGGCAAAAAACAGAACAAGGAATGTGGATTTCTTTTACACTTCCTAAAAGTTGCTATGCTACTGTTGTGCTTCGAGAATTCATGAAAAACCAAAAAGTTTGTACGATTGATGAAATCGTAGAAGAATAAAGAAGATATGAAACAACAAAATCCAAAAAAATTAGCAAGAGGCAAACATGAATAATAGATTTTATAATATGGTGCAACTTATAATTCGTCCTTTTATCGATTTTTATTTTAATTATGGCTTGACTCGTGCTAGTGTTCTTGCGTATGTACTGTGTGCTAATCTAATTATTTTTGTTTATCTATTTATGACGATTGGTGTGACTATTACATTAGATCCTCTAGTTTCTCCTAGTGAGACTCGCCGTTTTTTAGAAATTCATTTTTTATGGCCTTCTCCAGAAAAAATTTTATTAGACACAATTCCTGATAAATTCGGTTTATTAGAAGGAAGTTTAGTCAGTGACACAAGATATCAAAGGTATTTATCAGAATATTGTACGAAATATAATACAACAGAAGAAAAACTAAAAGCAGAAAATAAGCTCAAAGTTACAGAATTTTCTATTACTGACGCTTTAGGAACTACGATATATAAATCTACACGTACATTCTATGATGAAAAAAATAAAATTAAAATCAATCCATTGGGTGCAGGTTTTTTCTTTATTTTAGCCATTGCTTATTACATTCTTTTATTGAGCATTAAAACAAATTTATCTGAAAGTGTGACTCCGTTAGTTTGGGGAAATTTACCTATTTCCCATCGAGGTTCTCGACTTCAAAAGCTTTTATGGCGTGTGCCTCCTATTCATATATTGATGCCCTTTATCTTTATGTTTTTAATGTTGCCCATTCTTGCTACTATAACGATTACTCTTATGTCTGGCACACATAAAATTATTGATGTTTTTTTAGAACGATATTCTTTTAGTAATGTATTTTTAAGTACATGCTTTTCTTTATTGTTTACAACTTTAATGTTTATGTTTTTTTATAAGTTATTTGTGTCGCTTGTTTCTTATAAAAGTGCTGCTTGGGGGGCTTTTATTGCCGCAGTTTTTTGGCTAGGAGGTCGTTGGTATTTTACAACATTTAGTGCAGTTTCTTTGTACAGAAATTTACGAAATTTTGCATTAGTTCCTATTTTTTTAACATGGTTTTATTATTTTTGTGCAGTTTTTCTTGTAGGAATTGTCATTGCACATACTATGGACACACCCAAGTTAACATATACTTCACGGTGTTGGTTAATGCGTGACCTTTCTTGTATGAATCGATATGGTGTTCTTTCTCAATGGATTCGCTTGGACTTTCTCTATCGTCTTGCTGTGAGTCATTATGAAGAAGTTCGACCACCTTTTATTGGAATTAAATTAGAAGATGATACTGCGTTAGAGATTGCTACAGCATCTAATTTGCATTCTCATTTTGTTCGAGAATGTATTTTAATTATGTTACTGCACCATGCTAATGATTTTATTGTGGAAGAACAAGGCAATAAACAATATTGTCGTTTAAAGAATCCACCCGAAGAAGTCAATGTTCTTTCCCTAATTGTGGATCCTCATGATATCCAAGAATTATTAGATGAGATGAAAAGCTATACATTTTATCAGTATATTCAAGAAAAACATAAACTATGGAATGCTCCTAGATTATTATTGTCAGATGTTTATAAACAGTATAAAGAGTTTAAAAATATTTCAAATAATGTTTCTCCAACGCTTGAATATTCTATATAAAAAGAATGGTGATCTCCATGAACTACATTGCAGAAGAAATTATTGAAGACATTCGACAGCGAACAAATATTGTAGACATTGTTTCACAGTATTTAACGCTCAAACCTAGAGGCAAAAATTTTGTTGGCGTTTGTCCTTTCCATCAAGAAAAAACACCTTCGTTTAATGTTAATCCAGAACGCCAAATTTTTAAATGTTTTGGTTGTGGAAAAGGTGGCAATGTTTTTCATTTTATCCAAGCCATAGAACATATGACATTTCCAGAAGCAGTGCAAAAATTGGCTGATAAATTAGGCATTGATTTAAATAATTCACAATCGCAAGAAAAATATACAACACGAGATTTTTTTGAACTTTTCGAATGGACTACGCAATTTTATGAGCAACAACTCCAAATATATGGGCAATATGCACAGGAATATATACAATCACGAGGGATTCGAGAAGATATTCAAAAAAAGTTTAGAGTGGGATATGCACCCTATGCTTGGGAGCTTTTATTGCAAAGTGCCTTACAACAAGGATTTGAAATAGAAATGTTAGAAAAGGCAGGTTTGATTTGCAAAAGCAAGAAAGGATTAAATAAATATTTTGATTATTTTCGAAACCGTATTCTTTTCCCTATTACAAATATTGATGGGAAAGTCATTGCTTTTGGTGGACGAATTTTAGAAGGAAAAGAATATGATACAAGAAAACAGCCAAAGTATTTAAATTCTCCAGAAACAAATTTTTTTAATAAAAGTCGCACATTGTATGCTCTTTCTCTTTCTAAAGAAACGATTCAAGAGCAAAACAAAGTCATTTTAATGGAAGGCTACACAGATGTGATGATGATGCACCAATTCGGATTCACAAATGGAGTTGCTACATTAGGAACTGCCTTAACAGAAGACCATATAAAAATTATTCGTCGATACACAGATCAAGTTTATTTGATTTACGATGGAGATAATGCAGGACAAAATGCCATAGAACGTGCTATACCGCTTCTTTTAAAACAAGGTCTTTTAGCAAAAATCGTTGTCTTGCCAGAGGAGAAAGATCCTTGCGAATATTTATTACAATATGGGCAACAAGCTATGCAAAATGCTTTAGATAAGGCGGAAGAATTTTGGGATTTTACCATTAAAAAGAGTGCACAAAAATACGATACAACGACAGTTTCTGGACAGCGACAATCGATTCAAGAGTTGACAAAAATTACACAAACGATTCCTGACAAAATTACACGAGAACTTGTCCAGCAAAAAATAGCCAATATTTTTAATATCTCTACTCAAAATGTAAAGCAAGCCACGTTGCCATCCCCTAATATTGTTTTAGAACCAATAAAAAGAAATCAAACACTATACCAAAAATTTTTAGAAGACGATGAAAAATTTGTATTATGGGCTATTATGCATGTGCCAGAATATGCTTGGCTTATTGTAGAAAAATATCCATGCCATGAATATCAAGGAACAACTACAAAAAAAATTGCAACTATTTTATATCCACAAATACAGCAAAATATAGCTTTAGATATTAGTTCTCTTTGCAATCAAATTGATATAAAAGAGTCTAGCGAATTGATCAATATTTATTATCAAGAATATGATATTAAAGATGAAAGAGCATTATACGAACGCTTAATTCTTATATACAAAGGTTTAGAACGTCGAAAATATCAAGAGAACCATGCGTATTTACGAAAAATTTTGCTAGAAACTGATGACTATGAAAAACGAAACCAAATTTTACAAGACACGCAGCTTTTATGTCAAAAGTATTTTCAAACAACTGCTCAGTTAAATGCTTTACAAAATGCAGAAGTACCATTTCAAATGATGGTATCAGAAAATGAAGAATCAGATTAATTTAAAAACTGATTGTATTATCCATAAAATCCTTTTGTAGTCAACTACCCTGAAATGTAACTCTACTATAGTATCTATTAGAATGAAAGATCGGAGGCGTAAGCCATTACTATTTGGCAGTTACTAGGTAATAAATTGGGGTTACCAACTGCTTTAAATAATCTATAAAATTCTATAAAATAATATAAATATTTTATAGAATTATGTGGAAATATCAAAGCTGATTTAACACTAAAAGATAGAGTGTATATTTGTAATGAATGTGGTTTAAAAATA
>Ga0209407_1003653_pt1 | contig 13149 bp, 14 predicted proteins | sample AD_JPNHG3_MetaG_FD_184410 | JGI IMG/M metagenome (GOLD analysis project Ga0209407, IMG submission 184410) | Active sludge microbial communities of municipal wastewater-treating anaerobic digesters from Japan - AD_JPNHG3_MetaG (SPAdes) (version 2) | ecosystem: Engineered > Bioreactor > Anaerobic... | reverse complement strand
ATAACTTTTGCGCATAACTTTGTGCATTTGTGCTTGTAAAAATATATTTAGCCTGTATTGTTTCTATTTTATTTGTGTTAGAATTACTTGTTGCAATTTCTTTTCCTGCAGACTCTTCGTATACAATATTATTACCTATAATATCTAGCTTGTATATGTTTTTCATTGTGCCTGACGTATTTTGTATTGATAATTTTACTCTATTGCCTTCTAGTGTGTTTCCTAAAACACTAATTCCAGAATCGGCATTTATATCTAAAGTGTGGCTAGACAATGCAATAATTTTATTGCTGTTATACGATAGATCAGCATATATGTATTGCTGTCCTCCCAAATATGCCCCAGCGGCTAATTGAATATAACACTTATATATACCCTGCGCATTTGTTGTATCGCTAAACACAATGCCGCTTGTAGCTGTTTTTTGCTGCTTGTATTCAACCTCAATGCGTTCTTTGTCCTGCTCCTTCTTGTTAAGTTCAATAGCGTCTAATGTATTAGAATCGTCAAATGTTTCTGTAGTAGTTATGTTTGCCGGGGATATTTCAATAGCCCGTGCAGTACCTTCTCTATCAACATAGAGAATATAGCCATACTCTTTTAATATTTGCTCTATAATTCTATAACTTTCACCACGCTTTATATACAGATTATTTATTGTGCTTGTTATTGTTGGTAAAGAATAGTTTATGCCAAGTTCTGTAAGCAAATTCTCTACAATATATGACACACTCTTTGATACATATTGTTTATCTTCTTTTATTTTACGATCAAGCTTTATTAGATACCCTACAGCCTCAAGTCCATACAAATCTTGTCTTTGCGCTGTTTTTCGTATTGTAAAGTTTTTTCGCAGTAAACCTTGAAATAGTATAGTACTTCCATCTTTTATTCTTATATCAGCGTCTGTATTTTCAAGTCCAAGCAAATAATTTTTAATTATAATACTAGGTATTATATTCACACGGCATGATGATGTTGCACTAGCTAGGCTATTATGCAACGCTTCGTTTACGATAATCGGCTGTTGTGCTTCAACACTTCTCCATGCGCTACCAAGATATAATTCTACTGTTATACTCATTAGTACCCTAACGCCTCCGCCGCTCGTATTTCATCCCGCAACATTAATGCGATTGCTCTTGCGTCTCCGTTCACAAAACTTTGCGTAAAGTTTATATAAATATTTACTTCCTTGTTTCCCGAATAAGATGCAGCAGCGCCTCCATATGTACTTGTTTGTCCTGTTGTTCCAGTTTCACCTGTTGAATATGCAATCGGCTGAATAAACCCTTCAGAAAGGCTGGCTGGTGCTGACATATAGCCAACATGTACCCCTGCCCATCCAAGAGCAGCGTTTATAGCAGATGCTATACCATTCCAAATGTACGCAACCATAGTTTTAATTGTATTAAGTACAAATATAATTGCATTTATAAATGGAACAATAGCCTTATTGTATAGCCATATAAACACATCAGCTACTGCTTTTATGATCGGAGCTAATATCTGTATTATAGGCACTAAAATAGCGCCTATTGTTTTTCCCAAAATCGTTAGAACGTAAGCAATAGGCTCTAATGCGCTATTTATAAGATTACCTATTATATCCATTACACCACTTACAATAGTACCTACATAGTTAAAAATAGCAGACACTATAGATAACTGTAATGTTGCTTCAACAAGGTTGTCTATAAACGGCTTAAATGTTTCGTTAAGAATTGATAACAAGCTCATATCTGGCAACAAACCATAATTACCAGACGTTATTTGAGTTTCTTCCAATTTATTTGCATGTTTTTTACTTTCAAGTGATTCAAGATATAATTGTGCTTCTTTTACAATTGCATCAATATATTCCCTTTCCATTTTTCGTATCGATGTTACTCCATCAATCAATTGCTCACTCATTGCCGCCTGTTGTTGTCTCAATTTAATAAAAGCTTCTGAGACTCCTCTTGCAGCTTCTTTTACTTCTTTTAATTCCTGAGTAGGCTGCGCTTGTTGTTGCGCTTGTTGCTGTTGTTGCTGTTGTACATAAATAGCGCCTTGTTGTGTCATATATTGCGATCTCGCTTGTTGTGCAAGCCTGTTTATTGTTGCGTTTATTTCTGCTACACGTTTTTTATATGCTTCTTCGTACTGTTTCATTAGCTCAACGTTTGTCCCTGCTTGAGATAGCATCAAATAATAGTCTCGCTCTGCTTTCTCTAGTTCCTTTTGTGCTTGTTTCAATGCAAGATCTACATTACTAACAGTTTTTTCTTGTTCTGCTTTTTCGTACTCTGCCTTTGCAGTTATAAGATCGTTTATCTTATTTACTACTTTATCGAGCCATTCTATAAGCCCGCCAAAAGTTAGCCCAGCTAGTGCACCCAAGCTATTCTTTAAGTCCTCTGATGCGTTTTTTAATCTTACAGCTCCACCTGTAGCACTATCGCCCATTGCTTTAGCTACGCCGCCTATAGTATCGTTTAGTTTTTTTAATATAACATCTTGCGCCTCTGCGCTTTTTCCTGCGTCAACAAGCGATTTTATCATTTTTGTTTCAGCTTCGTTAAACCTAATCCCTGCCCGCTCAAGTGCCCCTAGTGCCTGTGCTGGCTCTGCTAGCGCTTTACCAAGCGTTAACGCTGCATTCTTTAGGTCTGTACCTAAAAACGCAGCAAGATCTGCACTTGCTTCAAGTACATTACTAAGTGATTTTTTTGTAATCGCACCAGTTTCTAGTAATACAGCTTGCGCTTGTTGTATACTATTATCATCAAACAATGTAACGTCTTTTAATTTATCTGCTTCGTTTTTTAAGTCTTGTAATGTTAAGCCTAATTTGCCAAATGTATTTTGTTGTACAACAGCTAACCTTATACTATCCTGCTCTGCTTTATTTGTGCTTGCTACAAACTCAACAACCGCCGCTGTTGCGGAAACAACCGCCGCAGTTGCGGCAACAACCGCCGCTGTAACCGCTGCAAATCCAGCAGCTGCTTTTGTAGCTCCAGATAAAATGCTCGATGAAAGACCGTCAAACGAACCTTTTGCTTTTTCTACAGCAGATCCGTCAAACGTTCCTTTTATAATATAGTTTAGGTTAGCCATTTATATCCCTTATTTAATTATAGCCATTATGAGCGTATACGCAAGCCCTATTGCAGAAATAACAACAGGGACAACCCACCTTGCTACCGTGCCGCTTTTTTCTTTTCCTGCACCTTCGCCTATAATTACAGCTAATTTTTGTTCGCATTCGCCAATTCGTTTGCCTTGTTCTTTTCGAGACTCTTCAAGCACAATTGCGCTTGTTTCCATTTTTATTATTCGCTCGGCAAGCGCTGTCTGATCTTTTGATAGATTGTCAAACTTGTGCGAAAGTTCTTTTATATCGTCCACAATTTCGCGTTTTATGTTCTCAATTTGAGATTCAATTTTTTTTACTCTTGTGTCAAATATGTCTTTGATTTGTTTAATGTCTTCCGCACAAACTGCCATTTTGTTGTACTCCAAAAAAGGGGCGGGATAACCGCCCCGCAGGTATTACAGAGCTTGTATTGCCCTGATCCAATGCACTTTACAGGTTTTAGCGCTAGCCTCACCAGCACGAATACAAATCGAAGGAGTCAGTACCTCCGTAGTAATTCCGCTGGTAAACTTTGCTACAAGTACACCATCAAGCCAAGCGTTGAGCGTACTTACTCCATCCCAATAAAATTCATAAACCTGTGCCGCAGTCTTTGAGATAGTACCAACTGCCGCGGTGTTTACTTCCGTACCAGTCGTATAAGTTTTGAAGTTTATAACTTTAACATTGTCAAGTTTTGAAAAGAATATACCACCAGCCGAGACAGCGACAGCATGCGCCGAACTCGCAGCCATAAGCGTAGTGTCAGTCCCGCACATACCAACGAGTACGTCAATCTTGTCATCGTCGTCAACTTCAATCTTCGCCCCAAAGTAGAGCGGTTTACCAGCAGCAATACTAAACTTAGTCCCGTTTAGCTGTGCGTTAATTCCTGCAAAGTCTACGTTTTCAGTTGTGATAAGCCCAAAAATTCCGCGCAGTACACCTTTTTCAAAAGTACTTGTTTCGGTAGCCGTAGCCGTCCAGTCGTCAGCCGTAAACTCGCGCGTGACAAACTTTTCACATTCTCCAAAAGCGTCATACCACCTATGCGGATACCGTGAATCGTTCATAACTTTTATATTACCGGCATCAATAACATCCTGTAAACCAATGTAACCCATTATTTCCCCCTTTTGGACGCTTTGTCCATTTCTTCCGCTATTTTCTCAATCCATAATGATTGCAAATACCTAAGTATTTCCATTGTCTTCGCTGGTTGCTCCATTATCCCACCGCTAAACGGCAAATGTAATAAACTGCCTGTTTTCCTGTCTACCGCTGTGTAGAACAGCTTAAAAATCAATGACCACTTTTTCAAATAGCCTTCTATTTCACGGTCAGGCATTCCACCGTTAAATAAAATTAGCGCTACTTGTCGGACTTCCCAGCGATCCGATTCTGAAAAGGGATGTCTTGCATCCACTTTGTCAAAATATCCGCAAATAGTGATCCTGATGCCGACAATGCTTCCGCCACTTCCTGCGTTTTTGCATCGTCGTAATTATGCTCTATAATGCAAGCAGGAAATATTTTGCGTAACTTGTCAGCATCTTCTCGCGCTTCACCAGAAAAACCTTTTAGCTCTCCATCAGTAGGCTCGCGCAATACAATAAACCCTCCGTCCGGTAAATCAATTTTTGTTGTAAATATAAAGTTTTCTTTGTTAAGTTTCATAACTCCTCCTTAACTAATGTATTTTGTGCTTCTTGTATTATGCAATTCTACAGTAATAAGTTCATCTGTTCCTTTTTCAACAGCTTTAGCTTTAATTTGTGCTTTTATTGCATCAGCTCCGCCAACATTTGCATAATAGTCTGTAATCTGCACATTATTTAATGTAAATATAAGTTTATACGGTATATTCTTCACGGTGTCTGCTTCTTCCTCGCTTGTAAACGTCAATTCAAGTTTAGCAAGAGAGTCATCACTGTACGCTGTTTCAAAAGCTGTTACATCTGCATTATATAATGCCTCAAGCTCTACTTGAATATCGCGCGCCGCAGGATCTGGCTCGTAGTAATAATATCCTGATCCTGTAGTCTGGATATTCTTCACAAGATTATTATTGTAGTTAAGTTTTATTGACGTAATATCACCAACGGTGCCACTTTTATATGTAAGTGAACCCCACGCAAACCTAAAAGCCTTTAGAGCGGACGGAGTAAGCGTCGCTAGTGTTCCGCTTCCTGTTTCGCTTTTACCAAACAGCGATACATCAAGTTTTAAAAAATCTTCTGGCTGTGCTGAAAACGATACGGAATCAATTTTTACACCAGCGTAAACAAATATGTCTTTTATGCGGTCAATCTTAACAGTAAGAGACGGCAATCTAGCGCTGTCTGTTACTTTAAGTGCTGTATACGTATGTTTATACGCTGTCGTTGATGGAGCTATCAACGTTGGAGACTCTTCTACACCAAGCAAACAGCCAAGTATATAGCCTAGATCATCCGGTCTAGCCAAGAAGCTAAGGTTTCCCCCCGTGCTTTTCGCTAGCGTTGCGGATTTTGATGTTGATCTACCACCTGTAAGTACTCCCTCATCTTTTTTGTTAAGATTTTTCCGCAAACTTTCAGACACAAACTGTATTTCTTGCGTTGTCGTTGCAGCCGTACCGTATGTGCTCTCAACCCCAATTTGTAGTTTTGCACTATTACCTGTTATCATATTCACCCCTTTAGTTTCCTTGCACTTCTGCAAGTAATAATATATTAGCCTCAAAGCCTTTTGAGCCTTCAAACCCTTCTACTTCGTCAAAAAATTCTATATTTGCAATAAGCGATTTATCTACAGCACCGCCTAATGTATTATTTCCATAAATCATATTATGCAGCGCAGACGCATAATCGCGCAAATATTCCGACATTGTTGTACTGTTTTTGCCAAGCTGCTTTAGTAGTAAAAATATCTTCATCTCAAACTGCATTAGCTTCGAATCATTTGTTAATTCACTATATTGATACTGCATAGGTAGTAAAAATATGTTTACTTGTCCTGATGTATCACTGTCAGGAAATCCTTTGCTTACAATTATGTTGTATGCTAGAGCATTGTTTTTTTCTAAAGCATATGTTTTATAGTTATTCGAGAAAAAATTTTTAATGTTATCTTCAAACGCCTTATAGTCCATTTTGTTTTCTGTCAACCTCGTCAAATATTTTTTGCATCATAGCGTCAATTTCGGTTTTATGCCTACCTGTACTTATAGCATCAATCGCACGTTTTGCAAACCATACCGACTTTAATCCAGCTATGCTTTTTTTCTTTTTCCATTCTCCACCAATCATAAACGTTAAATATTTTTGCCTTCTCGGCGCTCTTTCCTTCGTTCCTTTTTCGTGCATTATTCCATAATACCCATATTTTGCAGTAAAAAGAACGTACGCATTGCCTCGCAAGCTCTTATATTTTATTGCTTTTTGTAGCTTTCCAGTTCTACGTTTCAATGCGCCTTTCAGATTTTGCTTTGTGTCTTTTTTCGCAAAAGCCGCTATCTTTCCAAGTATGCGTTTTTCAATACGCTTCAATGTCTGCTCATTGTATTTATCTGCATATTCCTTTATGCCAGTAAATTCTATTTTGTAGCTCATGGCTCCTCCACTTTTGTCGGCTCCACATATACAACAACCGATTTTGGCGACCCTGTTATTGTGTAACCCGTCGGGTCTGATATAGCAATACTAACACTCTCTCCATCTGCAACAGTAATATCACTAATTGATAGATTCCTGATTGTCCCGCTTCCGCTTAATGTCCCTTTTGTCGCGCCTGTTACTTTTATATTATCAATTGTTAACGTTGCCGGGTTTTCGTCAAACTCCAATATAATCCCGCTCGTGCTTGTAGTCGCTGGTATACCGCCAACCTGTAGCGCGTCAGTAAATGTGATATCAGTAGCTACAGCCCCGATAGTTTTGCCTATCTCATACCGCCACGGTGCACGATATGGATTTAGTGCTTGCAAATGCTTGTTATAATTTGTATAACTAATATACTGATGACCCATACCATCTGGTAATTGCACACCAGACACACCTATGCGCTTGTTAGTTTCCATATACATCAATGACGCAATTTTCAAAATAACTATTTTAACAATATCCGGTGTAGGCTGTAAGTTCCAATAGCCTGTGATTGCAATTTCAGCATTTTGGTAATCGCGATATAGGTTATCTTTGTCTTTTATGTACCACAGCCCATGTGTCAAATAATTGGTAACAGTATCGCCATTTATTTTTATTGTTGTGATTTCGCATGGCTTCGGGAGCATGATTGCAAATGAAGTTTTATTTACCCATGTATATGTTTCTTCCGTCGCTGCCTCTCCAAGAGTATAGCCAAGATGCTTCTCAACTAGGCTTTGTGCGGATTTAATCATTTCCGTTTTTAACGCTTGGATTTCTGCCGTGTCATTATAGTCGTTTAAGTAAGCGTTAAACTCTGATAACAAAACTTCCATTATTCCCCCAAAGGTGCGGGAGCCGAAGCCCCCGCCATATTTTTACGACGATGACTTTATATTATAGAAAACTTCGGATGATACTTTTTCTTTACCATCGGCAAACATATATGCCTGGAAGTAGGTATTAGCATCACCCTTTACATTGATCGTGTCGATTGACAACTCGGCAGCAATCGCAACAGCGTAGTTGTCAGGATCAAACGCAACTGCCCAAACTTCGTTAGCAGTATCACCATCTGCAAGATTAGAAGTTACGTACAACGGTACGTCATATACGCGCATTGTCTGGAAAATCGAAGCCATAATCGGTGACGTCGAATTAGTCGAAAGAATCGAACTAAACGATGTCGGGTTAATAAGGATCATCGGGTTAACAAGCTTTGACTGTGCTTTAATTGCAAGGTCAATAAGTGCTTTAAGGTCTACAGCTCCACTTGTTGCAACAGTTTTGTTAGTGGTAACGTCAAGACCAACAAATGAATTATTACCAGAGCCGGTTACAACTTCCTCATGAATCGTATTAAGCATAACTTTCTGGTATGCTCGGTCAATCTGCCGTCCAAGCTCAGTCATAGTCATCGCAGCCTTAGACACCTGCAACAAGGAAATATAACTTCTTGGCGTCAAGGATTTACCAGCATAAACAGCAGTACTATCGCCTGAAACAGAAGTAGAGCCTTCGGCGTAGTATCCGGCATTAGCAGGGATCGGCGAAAGTATGGGGATAGTCGTGGTAGCATTGGCAGCTATCATATAGTCAAGCTTAGAAAGCCAGCTTGCTTTTTCAATACCTGCCATTACGACATCACGAACATAAGCAGACGCACCACCACCGTTAACTGTTACGGCGCGCTTTTCGGTAATTCCGCGAATAAGCATTTCACGCACTTCGCAAACCTCATCCTTTGTTTCCCTTGTTTCAGGCTTTTTCTCGGCACGCAATTCCTCTTGCATTTTGATGGCGCGGCTTTCTTTTTTGATAACTTCAAGCTGTGCCTCAAGCTCATTAAAGCGCTTCTCTTCCGCTTCGTTTAGTCCTCGATTTTCTTTTTGTGCCACTGCAGTGATAGCAGTCATTTCGTTTAAGATTTGTTCCTTGTTCATAATCACATCTCCTTTAATAGTTTAATTTTTGCCGCATATAAAGAAAGGTTATTTTTTATTTCCTGTGTGGGTTCACCCGGCACAGTATCAATAATTGTTTTAACGTTTCTTTTTTTGCGATCTTCTATATCGCTTTGTAAGCTTTTTATAAGCTCCTCTACAATTTCTAGTTTCTCATCATCCATGTTTTCAATCATTTTTCTCATTTCTGCAAATGATTGCGTCTCTGCATATGCAGGAAATGGGACGCCAAACGATACTTCGTACAATCTAACCTCGAGCAAGACCCGTGTATTGTTTTCGTAGTCCATATCTTCCTTTATTGCGCTAAAACCGAACGACATCGTTGTAACATTTCCGCTTTGTATTTGTTTCCACGCATCTTGTGCGTACGTTGTATCATTCAATTCTACACGTGCATATAATCCTGTTGGTGTGTCGGTGAATGTAAGCGTTCCATTCGCAGTATTTCCAAGCACCATTCTATCGCTGTGACTCCACAACGCAAATATTTGTTTACTTTCCTGAAGTGATTTTGTGAATGCTCCCGGAGCGATTATTTCATAAAATCCCATGTCTTCACTGCGAGAATTGTACGGAATAAATCCTGATAAATATTTTTTCCCTTCCTCTTCCATCGCACGGATTTCAGTCTTGAATATATGCTGTTGTACTGCCCTACGTTTCATTTTCATTTCCCCTTATTATCAATATTTTCGCCGTCAAGCGCTGCTTGCTTTGTTTTAGCCCCTGCAGCCCATGCGTTTATAACGTCATCAGTTAGCACACCAAACCCAAGCATGATATGTGTGTTTCCTGTAACTTCACCCTGTGCTGGCGGCAATCCAAGTTCGCTTCTTGCTTCGTTAAGTGTTATTAACCCATTTTTGAAATTCTCGATTACAAGTTTATTTTTGGCTTCACTATCAGGCTTTAGGAGCTCCGAATAATCACACTGAAAGTACAACGTCTCCTGCTCTGTTTCATTAAGTAGTCCTGTTGTAAGATATTGCTCTATCCTATCGGTATACTGCGTTAGCGTATGCGAACGGAAAAACAAATTAAATTGTTCATAGCTATTATATTTATTTGACTCTTCTAAAAGCGAATAAGGCACTCCATAAATCTGACAAATAAGCCTGTCTAAATAAGATCTAGCTTTTATATGTTCGTCTGTAGCATTGCTTTTAATATCAAACGGTGTTACTTTTATATTATCAAATTCAATTACCGGCTTCCCGATATTTTCCTCCGTCATAGCGGCTGTGTACATATCTGCAAATGCTTTTATTTGCTCGTCTGTTAAATCTGTGTAATTACTTTCATTCAAAGACACTTTAAGTTTTGATAACACCATATTTTGATAATAGTTTTTTGTGTATAGATTAAGAATGTCGCTTGCTTGTATCGTGCTTTGTGCAAAATCTACTACTGCCTTCCCTTTTATACCGTCATAGCCGTAAGTTGAAGGTATATGAATAATGTCCTCTCGTGGTATTTCTATACCGTCGTAATAATATTTTTTTAAATACCCTTGCGTTTCTATTTTAACTTGCTTGTTATCTAGCAATATAAGCTGTGATACATGACCTTTATTACGTATTATTTTTATATAAGCGTTACCACCAAATATTTGCCTAACAAGCGCCGAATAAAACACGGATGGCGGCTCGTTGAAGTTTGGTCTTTTTGCAACAACGGTATAAGCATGGTGATCATATGCAATATATACATTTTTGCCAAAACGCCTATATAATACAAATGGCAATGTTGCAATTGTATTTGCTATAAGATTTTCGCAAAATATTACTGTCGGATTGTCTTTGTTTATCATGTCTGACAATTTCAACCCGCCAACATATAGAGACAAATCGCGCTTTTCGTGTTTCCTTTTGTTAAATATTCCCATACTTATATTATACCCAATTTAATTTTATTCTTAATAAATTAAGCGCGATAATGTAGATATATCACGCTTTTTTTGTTCTGTCTTTGCTATTATCAACCTCAACTGGCTGTATGCTAAAATGGAGCTGATAATGCAATCTATACGACGTTGTGAATCCTTTGATACCTTCTTCACCTTTATCATCTTATTGTTTTGATATACTACAGCGTTTGATATGCACCATCGCATAATTTCGCTATCATCAATTACATTCCCGTTTCGTATAAGCTCCTCAAAATCTTGCGTAGCAGGTGAAAATGTTTTCATATCTTGATTGACTGGTATTAGTTTTATTTCATTCCTCAGTTTTTCCTCATATTCTAATGCCATATTAGGGTCATACGCCATTAAGTTTATTTTATATTTTTTTATGTCTTCAAGTATATCACTTACAACCTGATCTTTGTCAATGTATTCACCTTCACATAGTTTGACAGTCCCAGACCGAACCCATTGCCCAAATAGTGAGGCCTCGGTTGCTTCCCTTGACGCGAGCGTGTCCTGCGGGATATACACATGGTGCTGTAAAAAAACTTTTTGTACTTCTTTAATCCAAAATGCTAACGTATACACGGTCAGGTCTCGGCGTTCCGAGAAGTCAGCCCCTATCGCGCACGGTCTACCCTCTAGCTTTATCTGTCCTAACGTCTCCTTATTCTTTCGTGCGATATCCCAAACCTTTAACGGTATCCATTCGTTATTTGTTCCAATCATCCATGTGTTAAGATTTTTTGTCCTAAACGATTTTTCTTTTAGCTTATTATTTTCAGCTTCTTGTTTTGCTTCTCGTAATTCTTGCATATTTATCCAACTTGCAGGATTAGCCTTTTCGTACAGTCGCACGTTTTTCCAGTCGTCTTCTTTATCCAATTCATACACTATAGCAAAATATCTATCGTCCTTTACTACTCCATCTAAAACTTTTTTACTATAGTCATATTCTGCAAGCCCAGGTGAATTAATATTCACCGTGTTTGCTGTTGTTATCATTACGAGCAAGCTATCTTCTCGTTTATGTAATGCTGTTTCCATAACGCCAAGCAACTCGTAATCTGGCATTGCAGCTACTTCGTCAGCAATTACGAATGACGGGTTAAATCCGTCAAATCCCTTAAACGATTTTGAAAGTGCTCTAAATACAGAGAACTTTTTTTCGTAAAATACGCTTTTGTCATAGCATCTAATTATCTCGGACAGCTCTTCATTTCGTGCAACAAAGTTTTTTACCCAATTCAAAGAAAGTGCTGCTTGCTGGTATGTAGTAGCGATAGAATATATTTGTGCTCCATTATCTTTTAATAATGCCGTAATCGACATTGCAGCAGCAAGTGGTGTTTTACCGTTTCCACGACCTAAGCTGATAAACGCCTTTTTGAACCTTCTCCTACCGTCTTTTCTGCGCTTCCAGCCAAAAAGCATTGCAATAATAAAAGCTTGCCAGTTATCAAGTTTTAACTTTTGCCCAGCGTATTTACCTTCATAAATCTCAAGGCTCTCGATAAAGTCAATAACCTTGTCAGCTTCTTTTGCTACAAACTCATATTCACTATTTCGTATAGCTATTTCGTCAACGTGCCTTTTTACTGCCTTGTAAGTAGCGTCACAAACAAGCACCCGGCGATCTATAACATCTTGTATATATTGCTCATACTTTGTTAGCTTCGGCGGTCTACCTACTGGTTTTTTCTTTTCTGGCAATATCGGCTTTGCTTTAGGTGGACGCCCTCGTTTTTTCTTTTCAGTCGTCATCATCTATCATCCTCGTAACCGCTGTTTTCTTTTTATCACCATGAGCAACCGCAAGCGCAGCCTTAAACCTATCTTCCGGTGTTACAAAATACTTACTTAACAACTGATAAAGTGTTTTTCTTAACCTGTCCATTTTATCTATTAGCAAAATACGCTCTGTCAATTCTTCGCTTGCATTGTATTCAGCCTTTAATTGTAGTAGCAGATCAAAAGTTTCTGCAGCTTGCATAAAGATTATGCGGTCAGTCTTTGCGAGAATATGGATTGAGTTAAGGGCTTCGTATAATTGTGCGAATTCTTTTTGTGTGTCTGGTAAAAAGTCTTTTGATAGGTCTAGTGGGAATGCTCCATCACCTGAAATGTCGGATACAAGCTTCCCCGCTTGCTCTTCCTGCTTCTTAACATTCTTATTTGTCCCTGTAATATTCCGCACTTGTGCCGGAGGTTTTCTAGGTGCCATGATATATAGTGTATACTATTTTATCCAGTTGTCAAGTAGTAGTTTATTCCAAATTCGGGGATTTTATAAAAACGACAGGCTGGCTTTGGGTTTACTCGAAAGGTCATTTTTTTTATTCAATACCCCGGCTTATTCTAAAAATGCCCGCTTTGCTTATACCTTCACAATATTACGTTTTATACTTTACATTATTTTTAATATGTTTTATAATATGAAGCATATCAAGGAGGAATATATGAGAGTTGTTAATCTAACCCCCCATGCCATTAATGTAAGGCCAGACGGATCGTCTGCGAATTTAG
>Ga0209407_1003652_pt1 | contig 13154 bp, 12 predicted proteins | sample AD_JPNHG3_MetaG_FD_184410 | JGI IMG/M metagenome (GOLD analysis project Ga0209407, IMG submission 184410) | Active sludge microbial communities of municipal wastewater-treating anaerobic digesters from Japan - AD_JPNHG3_MetaG (SPAdes) (version 2) | ecosystem: Engineered > Bioreactor > Anaerobic... | reverse complement strand
TTTGTCGTTGTTCTTTAGATACTTCCTCTAGTGGTACATTATACACTAATGAAGCTGTCATAGCGTGTACGTCTATACCTTCTTTATACGCTTTTAATAGGGTCGGGTCTTTAGACAATGCAGCCATTACTCTAAGCTCCATTTGAGAATAATCAGCATTTATCATTAGATGCCCCTCTTCTGGAAGTAATAACTGCTTGACAGTGTTTCCCCTAGGTAATTGCTGTAAATTAGGGCTGCTACTAGAGAGCCTTCCTGTTACAGTGCCTGTAAGATGGAATGTAGAATGTATTCTTTTATCTTCTTTTACTACGTCCCCTTCCATGTACGGCATTATAAATCCATTAAGAATTTTAGTTTTAATTCTGTAATCATACAGGTCTGTAGCAAACGGTATTTTATGTTCTTCTGCTAGTATTTTTAACACTTTGGCCCCCGTAGACACTGCTCCGTTTGCAGTGTATTCTATCACCGGGTATCCGCCAGCTTTAAATATCTCTGCTATTTGTTGTGGTGAATTAAAATTTATTTCAATAATTTTCTTATTAAGTTTTTCAGCCACTGCGTATACTTCAGGGTATGTTAGTAGTTTAGAATACAAATCTTTTATTTCTTCTTCTAATGCTTGTTTTATACTGGCTATACTATCAACGTCTATTCGTATTCCATTTAATTCTACGTCTATTAATACTCTAGTTAATTCCGTAAGTAATACTACTACGTCTATGTTTTCCTCAGATAGATTAGCAAATAAATAATCACTGAGCAATAATGTAGATGCACTATCTTTAGCATTATAAATTAGTAGGTTTTGTATGTTTTCCATTGATGAAAAACTTCCTCTTTTATATTCTTCATCGTTAAAATCGTAGCCTTTATGGTTCTCTACATTTATTTCAGGCAACCATGCTTCTAATTTATTAGATAATGAATTTTCATTTAAAACGTACCCACCAATCATAGTATCAAAAAATTTATTTACAGTTTTTATACCAGCTAACTTATTTAATACCTTAATATCAAATTTGATATTATGTCCGATAAATAAAATATCATTAGATGAAAATAGTTCTTCTAGTTTATTTAGTATTTTTTCTCTATTAACTAATGGTAATCCATTATAAGAAACGTCTACTGGAAATGCTACTCCAGTATTATTATATGCAAAGGCTATGCTAAGTAATTTAGTATTTGAGTTAAACATATCTAATCCAGTAGTTTCAATATCAAAAGAAAGTCTGTCTTTAGTTTTTAGGTCATTTTCTATAAAATCTAGTATTTCATCTTCATCTAATAGTATTTTATAGGGTAAACTTTTAGTAATAGTTTCATTTTGTAATATATTAATAAGTTCTTTTAAAGTTTCTTCATATAAGGATATATTTTCAGAGTAAATATCTAATCCAAATAAAGGTACTACTACACTATTATAATCTGATGAATAAACAGGAGATAGATAATTATAAGTTCCTCCCAATAAAATTGATGTTACTTGCCTACTAAAACTAAAGATATATTTAGGCTTTAATACATTAAGTTCTTTTTTTATTATCGGTAAACATTTTTTTAATTTTGTTTTTGTTAAAGTTTCTCCGTTTGTATCACACTTATATAACTCAGTAATGTATAACTTATTTGGATCTAATTTTAATGAATTTATTATATTAGTTATTAATTTACTAAGGGTTGAACTAAAGGCTACAGACGTAGCCTCACTTTCAACTAATAGTACAATCTCTATATCATGTGTAGGCAACGATGCTTCAATATTCATAAAAGGACATTCTTTTTTGCAATCCATGAAAACCTCCTAACTTACCAATTAACTCCAGATATTTCTTTTTTAACGGGTACTTCGATTTCAGATTTTTGGTTATTAAGTGCATCTACAGCTTTTTTAAACAAGATTTTAGTTTCTTCTGTTAAAGAGTAAGCATCGTCTATTATTTCAGTAGTTACATCTTTTTCTATACTTACGTATAATTTTACATTTTCATAATTACCAGTGTTTATAGTTTCTGAGATTCCAATAATAATTTTAGACATGTTTTAACCTCCTTTTAGTCAAATCCATTTACTTTAATTCCTTCAAGAGATGGTGGTAAATGCGTATGGATATTTTGTAATGGAATTCCAATTAAGTCTCCATGTTCAAAATCGGGTATCACAGTTACAGTTTTATTTTTTACTCCACGTCTTAGTTTTACAATTCTAAATACTAAACCTTCTGCCTCGTTATCTTCTAGATGTATTACAAGATCACTTACTTGTACTTTTATAATACTCCCTGACGTATGTTTTAGTCCTGAAGCTTTAGAATTAGCCATGGCATCTCTATTTAGCTGTGACGCTACTAAAATTCCTATGTTATATCGTTGAGCCAAACTTTTTAAATCTCGATATAATTGACCTATATCCATATATTGTTTTTCAGATGCTCCAGATAGTTTTATTAGATCATCGTAGTCAATTACAACATAATCTAATTTATAATTATATTCTAATTGTACCTGTTTTATTTTTTGTTCTATTTCATATACTCCCATACCTCCGGGTGAATCTTTTATAAGTACAAAGTTACCTCTTAAATAATTCTTAATATATTCAGAAAGTTCTCTTATGGTTGATTCTCGCTTTATTTCAATATCTTCAGAAGACTTATTTAATAGTAGCATAGCAACTCTAGTTAAAATTTCACTTTCTCCCATCTCTAAACTTACAAATGCTGTATTATACCCTCTTTTAGCATTAACAAGACAGCTATTAAGTACATAAAAAGTTTTCCCTACATTAGTAACAGCCTGTAATACTCCTAACTCTCCTCTACTGATCCCCCCTCTTAATAGATTGTCTAGCGGTGGTACACCTAATGCAAATTCTTTAACTGGAATTAGTTGTTTGTAGATGTCGCTTATTTCATTAAAATCTTGTTTAATATCCAACATTGTAGTAGTAGAAATTGGAGCATCCATGCTGGATTTGAGTGTTTCTATATATTTAGAACCTTCATCACTATCTATATTAGGGAGTATTATTTGTGTCGCCGCTTCCCATACCCAGTTTCTAATATATTCTTTAGCTTGTTCTTCGATAAAATCTAATTCTGGTACTTTTTCTAAAAAACTAAGATAAACATCTGCCTCTTCTGTAGTAGTTGCAGCTACTACTAAGCTTTCTAGATTAGGCATTTCAAGTGCATTTTTATTAAATCGTTTTTTAAGTTCTCTTAAAAAAAATCCAAATGCTGGATCTTGTTTAAAAGACGCACTTAATAGTTTTGTATCTACTATATATAAAAATTTAGGGTATTTTATAAAAGATGCTAATACAGGCGGTAGTTTCAATATTAATCCTCCTTTAGTATTCCTGAGCCTATAGTTCCCATAAGTCCTATATTATTATCAATAGAGGATACTTGTTCTGCTGTGTTATTTAGAGCAGTATAAGTCTCAATATATTTAGCTTGCAATTCTTCGTCTGACATGGTTAGCAATGCCTCATAGTAATCAAAGTAGGTATCAAAGCCACCTTGTTTTATTATATCATAACACATTTCATCTTTTTTTGACATATATGCAAATTTTATAAGACGTTTTTGTATCATATAGGCTATTATTATAGGAGAATATTCTAACATTAACTCATATATAGAGTTAGACGTACTATTAAAGTCTAACTCTTCTTGTCTTAGACGCAGTGTATTATAGAGTAAACAAGTTAGCATGTATAAAGATGTATACCTATCCTTTAATTTTTGTGTTTGCTCTTCTGAGAGTTCATTTCCAGACCTTATATTAGCTAAATAACGGGTTATATTTCTAAACTGGTTTCCATCATGAGAGAACAAAGTATTGGAGTAAATATTTACCATATAATTAAGTGTAAAAGTAAAAAAATCTATAGGGTCTATATTTAATGAATTTAATTCTACTTCTAATTTCTGGAATAGTGTTGAATTACCTGAATAGGGTACTAATTTCGCATCTGGTTTAACTTTTTTAGATACTGTCTTATATATAGAATACAGTGCTTTAGACAAGTAAAAGCCCCCTATCATAAACTATTTTTAATTCTTCCACTAATACTACCAAGTATTTATCTGTAATCATAAAAAAGGATAATTCCTTGCATGGTTTTAATACTGTTTTATTAACATTGACAGTACTTATAATAGCGTATACTCCATAATAAGGCTTAGAAACTAATACAACAGGTACTTTGCCTGAAGGAGCATCCTCTTTTGCTTGTTTAATAAAAGATTTAATAATAGCTTTATTTTTAACTATGTCTTCCAAGCTAAAGTCATAGCCAAACTTACATTCCAAATGTAAAGGAAACTGCTCTCCTATTACTATTATATCACCTTTAAAATTAGCCATACTGCCACTTCCGGGGGTTCTTATAATATTTTCATTGTAAGTTAATCCCCACTGTCCTGCTATATTTTTAGCTATTTTACGTTCAAAGTATTTCCAGCTTGTTTTAGACATGATAATCACTCCACAGAAATTAAATTATCAGCATATGTAGTATAGGGTGTGTGCGTTATTAAAAATATACTACTTTTTTCATATCCTCGTATATAATTAGAAAACTCTTCCATACCATCTGCATCAAGACCGTCAAAGGCTTCATCCAGTATAAGTATATTAGAAGAGAAACTTCCTAATTCTTCTAACAAAGCGTGTACAGCCAATATAAAACTCATATCTAATCGTTTTCGTTCTCCACCACTTAAATCAAAATAGCTTAATTCATTACTATCCTTAGTTATTTTAATATTAAGATGTCTTCTAAAGTCACCAGTAGACGTTTCTTTTACAGTGGATATGGTAAGTTTTGTATTAGGTAATAATTCTTCTAATATAAAGTTTATTTTAGTTTGTAAAGCTACTAAATAAATATCTAAGAAATTATTTTTCAACCCTTGTTTACCAAACAGATCTTTTATATTCTTTATACTTTCTAATAATTCAGTTAAAGCTTTCCAATTGGTATTATTTAATATTTTTTCAATTGATTGTATTTTTTTATTATTTTTTTCTATAATGTCATTTCTTGAATTTATTATAGAATCTATTTGTTCTTTTTTAGTTTTAGCAGTATTATTACCTTCAATTATATATTTAATTTTATTAGTATAATTATTTTGTCTTATTTCAAATGTTTTAATATCAGACTCTAATACTCTTATAGTGCTTAATATATTACTATACTCTTCATTTTCTTTAAATCTATTCAATTCCATAGTAGCTAAATCATTTTTTAAATCTTCTAATTCATTTAAAGTAGTAGTAAACTTAGTTATTAACTTTTGATTTAATGCTCTTTCACATACAATACATTTATCACTATCTAAGCTTTCTTTATATAAGTCTACTTTTTCAGGAAAAAACTTTTCTTTAAGTTTAAAATCTTTTATAATATTAGATAAATTTTCAATAATATCTTTTTTAGTAAGTAACTTATTTTTTTCTTCTTCTAATTTTTTAGTAGACTCATCTATTTTTTCTTTAAGTTTATCAGCTTCTATTTTACATTCATTAATTTTATCTTCAATATTATCTTCTTCATTAGGTATTTCTAATGTTTGTAATTTAATATTTTCATCTTTTAATCTAATTAAAAATGCAGTTAACCAACTTTTTAAATTTTCATACTTAGTATTTATAGTATTAAGATATTTATACAAAGCATCATAGTATTCATGTAAATCAGTAAATGCAGAAAAATCAAATATAATATCAAAGAAGTTTTTTTGATATAAATCAGTTAATTCAAAGAAATTAGATATATTATATTGACGTAAAAATATTAGTTGGTAAAAAGTATCTAATGTAATGTTTAATAAAGAGTTTAAATATTCTTGACCATCTTTAGTATTAGTAAAAACTTTATCATCAGTATTCGACACTACTGTTATAGTAGTAGAGGTAGCAGTCCTTTCTCTAGTAATGGTGTATCTTTTATCATTTATATTGACAACTAATGTGCCTTTTACTGAAGATTCTCCGATTTTAATGACCGAGGACACACTACTTCTTCTAGAATCCGCACCAAATAATATCCAAACAATACTTTCAAAAATACTAGATTTACCAGCACCGTTTTTACCTTCTACTCTGACTATGCCTTTATTAGCAAGTGAAAGATAAATATGAGAAATCTTTCTATAGTTATATAATTCTAAAGTAAGAAATTGTATATTTATCACGATAATTTAAGCTCCTCTACTAGATTTTCAGCATCTTTTATGGTTAGCTCTAATATATTTACCATATCTTCTATAATTAGTTCTTTTTCCCATAAATTGTATGTTTTAGGTAAGGTAGTTTTTAGAATACTTAAATCAATATCATTTAATCCAAATGATTCTATTTGAGTTTTTAATGTTTCATTAAAAGATTGTTTTAGTTTTACTACAGATCCTATTTCTTCTTTATGTTCCTTTTTCGTAGTTAAAAATATTTTAAAAACATTATCATATTCAATTAATAACTCTTTATTATTAGTTTTTATTATTGTACTTTTATTATTTAAGCTAGAATTAAACTCGTCCGTCTCTACTATTGAAAATAAATTTAATTTTTCTACATCCGTGATAGACCCATTTTCAATAAATATCAAAAAAGGATTATAATTAGGGACTTCAGATATTGAAACTGGGTATATAGACCCCGGCTGTAATATGTGATCTACTATTTTACTTGTGTGTATATGTCCATTTATTACTGCTCTAAAATCATTAAATAAAGGCTTAGGGAAGCTAGCTAAATTTAAATCTGTTAGCGTATCTATTATTATATGAGAAAATAATATAGTATAAGGGTTAGCCCATTTTAATAGTAAGGACGCTGCCTCCTCCGTATATACAGTATACGGTAAAAAAGCAAATTTATGAGTACCAAAATCTTTAATGGTAGGTTTTGTTATTTTAATAAAATTGCTTGGCAATATATCTATTATAGAAGTCTCATTATCTATAAAATCATGATTACCACTTATAACTATAGCTTCATTTTTATAACTAGACAATATACTAAATAATTCTATAAGAAATCTACTATCAAATTTATTTTTAGAATGAAAAAAATCTCCTAAAAAAATAGGGGTATAATTTTGTATAATATTTAATACATTAAAGAGTTTTTCTATCGCTGGTAAAGAAGTAGGGGAGCAATGAAGATCCCCTACTACAACAAATTGATTTAACATTAATCGCTAGCCTCCACTTTTCCAACAGAATTTAGAAAATCAAATTCCTCATTCCACTTATTCATTATTTCCTGCCGCAGTGTCTGCTCGTCTTCTTTAGAGATAGAGGCAAGCATTCTATCTTGCCCTTGCCATTTAGATGCTCCATAAGAATACCATGCACCTGATTGTTTTACTAATCCATATTTAAGCCCTTCATTAAGTAAAACATACCAGTCTCCAAATGTGCCATTGTAATATAAAAGAGTTTCCATACTTCTGTTAGGGAAATTTATCTTATTCTTTTCCAGTTTTACTTCCGTTATATTTCCTACATTTAGCCCATTTAATTCATATGTTTTTTTAGCTCGCAATGAAATGTGAAGATTACCAGCATATTTCAGTGCATTCCCACCAGTAACTTTATCTTGTACTATGGTTCTAAACCCTCGCTGCTCAAAAGAGGTTCTAAACTGATTAACAAAAAGTATAATTGCCGGTAAATCACTAATATAATCTTCTAGTACAGACAATGCTCCACTTAATATTCTAGATCTAATAGCTATTGGAGCTTCTTTTTGATCTCTAACATTTTCATACTGAGATCTAGTAGAAGTTAGAGCTACAGAATCTAAAATAAATAATGTTGGTACTTTAATATCACTTTTAGAGGCTTTTATTATATCTAAGTATTCAATAAATTTACTAAAATACTCTTCCATAAACCTATCTTCTTTTAATTGAATGAACTGCCCTGTTTCTACGTACTTATCAATATCAATACCTACCTGTCTTATTCTATAGTCTTCCCACGCTTCTGTATCTTTTAAAATAACTACACCGCCCATTTCTAGTGCGTGTTTAGCCATATTAATTGCTAAAGTAGTTTTACCACTACTCTCCCAACCTGATACTTGAACCATACTACCTGTAGGAACCCCTCCTCGTTGCAGTAGGCCGTAATCGATTGCGAAAGAGCCAGTGGGGATTATAAAAGAATCCCCTTTTCTGGCTTCATATTTAACAGCTCCTTTAATTTTATTAAATTCATCTATGATAGACAATACTTACCTCCTTACTTACCAGTTATCTTATTCATAAATACATCGTAAGATGTTTTAGCAGGTTTTCCATTAACTACATTAAAATCAGCATCTTCTTTAGGACTAAACTCAGTAGTAACTTTAACCTCAGTAACAATATCGGCTACATCTTCAGCAGTTGCTTTAGGCAATACATCGTCAATTTGAATATCATTATTCTTAATAAACTCCAAAGCTCTATCACTGGTCATTGGAATAGTCCATACTCCACCAGAGTTAGTTTTGAGAATATTAAATAGATATGTAGGGTATTGACTATCATAGTGTTTAGACACATGTATTAGCATTCCAGCAGACGGACTTACAATATCAGGATTGTCTGCAATATAATCTAACAATTGTCCTCCAACATCTATCGGTATAATAAGATACTTAATTTCTGCAGGATCATAAGAGATTATTGTTTCTCCTTTAGTGTTTTTTCCTTCAGTACCTATAAATTCAATTACTTTAATTGCTACTCGCTTTTTAGGTGAAAGTTTAGAAGAATCTTTATCTGTAGTTGCTTGTGCTGCGGCTTCGCAAATAAGACAATTATCATGCTGTACTAAACCGTTAGCTTCTTGCTCTGTTAGTGTAGGACAGAGGTATGTTGCAAAATTATTAGTAGATTTCTTTGTTACTGAGTGGACTCCTATGATTGGAAACCAATCTTCTCCAACAGTAAGGATTCTGATTATTGCTTCTGGATTTCTTTTACTCAATATAAGCTGCTTGTTGCCTATAAATTTTGGAGCTGCTGCTGCATACTTGTTTTTCAGCCGTTCAATCTGATCTTGTATTGACATTATCTGCCTCCTAATTAATTAGTTTTTCCCATAATTGTTGCAAGCATAACTGATTTAGCAGCAAGAGCATCTTTAAGACCTTTCAACTTACTTAGCTCTGCATTTACTTCTACTAGCTTGGCTTTTATCTCTAGTATTTTAGGCTGAGAATCTATAAGTGCCTCTATTGTTGCTTCGGTTATCTTAATGCCTGAGTTCTCTTTTTGTGTTCGTATGTCTATGTAGTACTTTGCCTTCAATTCAGTGAGCTGTTCTTTCAAAGTGAGATACTCATGTTCTACTTCTGCAAATTGTAGATTGGCTTGCATTATCTTTCCTGCCAGTATGTAAGCGTCATCCTCCAGCTTAGTAATTTTTGTTGCACTTAGATAGTCCTCTTCAGTTTTGAAAAACTGTGCCATGTTATCGCCTCCTTGATACTATATTAACACACCCTGCAGGGGCATGTGTTACAATTCAATTAAGGTTACGTCACCAAACTCAAATTTATATGTGCTAAGTCTCTTTTTGCTGTGTGCTTCAAGGAAGGCGTTATTCTTATCCCAAAAGTCTATTACCAGCGCTCTGTCCTTTCCAATGCGTTTCCTGAGTACTCGCCCTACTCGTTGTATAGTTTTGATTGGACTCATTCCAGCACCAGCTACTATTATGCAGTCTATACTTTTGATATTCAACCCTTCATTAAGTATAGTAGAGGCTATCAACACCTTGGTATCTCCAGCTTCAAAAGAGTCAATAACAGCTTGTCGTTCTTTAGGCGTATGTTCACCATAAATAAAAGGCGCATCTATGTTGTATGTTTTTAAACACTCTTTTATTAAGTCTCCATGAGCAATTCTATCTACCATTATTATAGTTTGTTTATTTGAAGACATAAGATCGTTAGCTATTCCAGCAATTATACTGTTTCTATTTTCATTATTAATTATTAGTTCGTCATAAGCTTCTGTATATTCATAACTGTTTTTAGGATTGTCTATTTCTATCATATTTATATCTGCTGGAACAGATACACCTAATTCTTCAAGTGTTTTAGAGTCCATTTTAACTATTACATCTCCAAAAGCTCCTATCATAGCAGTTACATCTACATCTGACCTGTGCTTTGGAGTACCAGATAATCCAAATTTGTAATAAATATCAATATCATTTACAAACCGTTCATAAGTATTTTTAGCTACTGCATGTACTTCATCAAATATAACCATATCAAAACTATCAGAAATATCTTTCATATACCACTTGTTTTTAGCATTTTTAGAAAGAGTTTGTATCATCCCAAGTGTTATAGGTTGAATATCAAATACTCCAGCACCTATTATACCTATATTAGTTATATTTAAATTTTCTTCAATTAGTTTTTTAGTCTGTCTTAGTAATTCTATAGATCGTGTAATCCACAGTGTTCTAACACCAAGTTCTGCTATTAACTGCATGGCAATATAAGTCTTACCAGCGTTTACAGGCAACCATATAATACCTCTATCTTCATTTTTTATAATATCAAACACTCTTTTTTGATAAGATTTTAATTCTATGCTACTATTGATTTTAAACTGTTTAACAGGTTTTTTTCGTTCATCTACAATATTATATTTAATGCCTGCTGTATCCAAATGATTTTTAACAGTTGTTAAAAGTCCAGTAGGAAAATATTTTCCATGATTATTAAAAAATCTATAGTAACCATCCCACCTACCTTCTTTCACGGACTGTATGTGCCAAGCATTAGGTACTTTAACTCCTAGCTTATTATATAAGAAAGTATATTCAAAAACAGTTCCCTCTAAACAATAAGATTTAGAGTTAGTTATTTTTATTATCATTAAAACCCTCCTAAGAATCCTCTAAAATTTTCTTTAATTTACGTCTTATAGTTTCTAATCTTCCATATATAGAAGATGGAGAAGTATTATATTTTTTAGCTAAAATTTCTATGTTTTCTTCATATAAATATGCCTCATTTAATAATTCTAACTCTTCATCAGATATTTGTGATAAAATATATTCATAATTAGGTATATTTTCTATTAAAGGCGACTTTGGTTTAATTTCATCAATATTTTCTACTAAAATATTATCTGATTTAAGTTTTTTTATTGCTTTAGCAGATCTTATATAAAACATAGAAAATAATAAAGGCATATTAGTCTTATCTATACTATTAAATACTTTTTCACACCTGTACATCATATAAAGTTCAGAACATACATCTTCAAAATCTTGTGGTTTTATATATAAGCCTTTATCTCTTAGCCAGACGGATAAAACTATTGGTATTAATTTAAAATAAATATATTCTTCTACCGCTGACATAATAATCTCCTTTAAAAAATAAACGTTTTATCTCCTTGTTTCATATAGGGGTAATCATGATTGATTTCTTCATATGAAGTATCTACTGGATTAGTTAAAATCTTATGTTCAGTTTTTTCCATTTCATAAAACCAGCCACCTATATGAGAATATACTTTACCCATTCGTTTAGCAAAACTTGTTAACCCTTGAAAACTGCCAAGTTCAAAACTATAAACTCCTCTTATTGGAGCATAAAACAAATAATGATAATGAGCCTGAGCAACTATGTCTGGCATATACCCTGCTGGTAGTTGTTCTACAAATTTCTGTAATTTATAACTCAGGGCATATGTTTGTGAGCCTAATCCATGGTGTAAGTAAATAGTAATTCCATTAAGATCCAAATAAGCCCCGTACTTACCTAAATAAGTAATATCGTCTCTCCTACTAGCCAGCGTACTTACAGCATTCATTCCTGTTCCAAACCCATGATCGTGATTACCAGATATTAAATAATAATGTAATCCTTCGTATTTAGGAATTACTTCTGTAGCATAATCTACTTGTTCGTCTATTGTATGTAAAAATATTTCTTCAGTATGATCTCTGAATACTCTAGTTCCATCAAAAACATCTCCTGAGCATATTACGTCTCTAATTCCACGACTGTAAGCTTCGTCTATAAATTCTTGTAGTCGTGTTATTTGCTGACATTTAGAACCTATGTGCCAATCACCTGTTAGAGCTACCTTTATTTTTCCTATAGCCCCTCTAATAAATTCAAAAGTATTTAGATGATTAGATGGTTCATATATTACCCAATTAGAATTTATTATTATATCATAAGAATCTGACATAAGCTTATATAATATTACAAGTAATTGTTCTATATTATCAAGTTTTAATATGTCCATAAGCTCTTCTATAGACATGCTTTTATTTTTATTTAATAAGAATAATATATGCTCTTCTACATTAGTAAATTTATCAGCCCTCATTCGAGCATTGGCAGTATCTATTAATCTATTGTATCTCTTTCTAACAGCATTTTCTGATCTATTTACAAGATTTCCAATATCTTTCCAAGTATAATTAGCAGTTCTGAATTTAAGTATGATTTTATCCTCTTCTAGTGTATATCTCATAATTTATTAAAATACCTCCACATTAAGTCTCTTCATCCGCTAGTCGTTTCTTTGCTATTTCTATGTATTCCTCATTCAACTCGATACCGACATACTTGAACTGCTCCCTCACAGCAGCTACAAGCGTAGAACCGCTACCAGCGAAAGGGTCAAGCACTGTTCCGTTTGGTGGTGTTACCAGCCTTATAAGATACTGCATTAGAGAAAGTGGTTTTACTGTTGGGTGATTATTGCTTTCCCCTCTCTCTTTTCTCGAAGCCTTTGCACAGTAGAAGAAACGAGCTGCTGAATTTGAATTAGTCTCAGGAAACAGTTTCAACACTTCATCGCTGCCATCATGAATAAAGTTCGCAGGCCAACGACCCAGAGGATTAGATTGTGCTGGTGTATCTGCCCTTGATTGATAATGAAAATTCCCTGATTTGCAACCACCGGGGCCGTTTGGATAACTGTAAGTGTCATCTGTCTCCACTCTGCAATCATCAATGTTTATCCCGCCAGTTCCCCACTTTAAGACGTTCTCAGCTATGTTCTTCTCAGATATGGGTTTTCTAGCAAGGATAATAGGCTCAAAGGCAGGCTTGAGAGCAGTTCCCCAACCTTCCCACAGTGTTGCTGGTAGTGTT
>Ga0209407_1003640_pt1 | contig 13195 bp, 12 predicted proteins | sample AD_JPNHG3_MetaG_FD_184410 | JGI IMG/M metagenome (GOLD analysis project Ga0209407, IMG submission 184410) | Active sludge microbial communities of municipal wastewater-treating anaerobic digesters from Japan - AD_JPNHG3_MetaG (SPAdes) (version 2) | ecosystem: Engineered > Bioreactor > Anaerobic... | reverse complement strand
AGGAACCCGCAGGCGGAGCCCGCTTCGGCTCCGGTACCTACCGATTATCCTGTACTGTGTAAATGTTTCCACGGTACAGAGCCCCTGCTTTAACCTCGCCAAACCCTTTCAATTTCGCCTACGTACATCCGGTGGAAATCCTTTTCTGGATAATTCTTTTGCCCACCACCCAGAAACGACAGGGTAAACCGTTCCGATCCTTCCATATAGCTAAAGGTATGCCGAGTTGGCCTTACGTAACAGGTAGCCACGTTACAGTTCCACAACACCCCCAAACCGCCCCAGGAAGCGGTCATGGCGTTCCAATCCTCAGGCGTCCCGGCGCCGATCAACATCCACTCCTCCCCGATAAGCGAGAAGGGATTGAAGCCCCGGGGAAGTTCCGCAAGGTACTCGGTTAGGCTTAGGCTTTTCCACCCTTCCGCTTTTTTAAGGTCACTCCCCTTTCTAGTAAAATATTGATAAAAAGCTAAAAATTTGTCCGTAATGCCTCAAAATAAAATCTAGCCGAAACGGGTGGATGCCTCAAAAAGCCTGACCGAACTGAGGAAGACCTGCTCTTCCAGGTTATGCTCGATCTCGGTATCCCGCTTTCGGCTAAAATCAGGCAGGAGGGCGAGATTTTCTATGTCAACGATAACTACCTGATTGCCTGCTTTGGCAGAGTTGATACCGCATTGATTACGGAAATTGCAAAGAAAAAGCCGTACTACGCCGTGTTCCGTGACAGCAGTTTCATTAACGACAGCGCGATGGTCAACTTCGAGCAAGTGTTTTCCACCTACAGCCCGAACACGATAAGGAGGGTGCTGTAGATGAAGTTTCAGTTTAAAATACAGCCCTTCCAGACAGAAGCTGCAGAAAGTGTAGTCAAGGTATTTACCGGACAGCCGAATTACGGCGTATCCAAATACCGCCGCGATGTTGGCACAACAAAGCCAAAGCAGAAACCCGTACAGGGATCGATATTTGAAGAGGATAAAGAGCAAACCATGGAAGAGTTTGAAACGGCTTACCGCAACTCAGAGATAGAGTTAACTAAGGAACAGCTTCTCAAAAATATCCGTGATGTTCAGATGGCAAATAATATTAAGCTTTCCAGTGAGCTTGTTCAAGGCCTTGGTGCTGTTTCGCTTGACGTGGAAATGGAAACCGGCACAGGCAAAACCTACGTCTACATAAAAACAATGTTTGAGCTTCACAAGGCCTATGGGTGGAGCAAGTTTATTGTGGTCGTACCGAGCATTGCCATCCGTGAGGGTGTCAAAAAAAGTTTTGAGATTACACAGGAACACTTTATGGAGTTGTACGGGCTTAAGGCTCGGTTCTTCGTGTATAATTCTTCCAATCTCCACCAGCTTGATGAGTTTTCGCAGAATTCCGGTATTAATGTCATGATAATCAACACCCAGGCTTTCAATACGACGATGAACGAGGAAAAAAACGTCGAGGGCAGAAGCGGGAACGAAGCTGCCCGCATTATCTACACCAAGCGCGATGAGTTCGGTTCCCGTCGTCCGATTGATGTTATCAAGGCCAACCGCCCGATTATTATTTTGGATGAGCCGCAGAAAATGGGCGGTACCGCAACTCAGAATGCATTGAAGAAAAACTTCAATCCCCTGTTCTCAATAAATTACTCAGCTACGCATAAGACCTCACACAATCTTGTATATGTACTTGATGCACTTGACGCTTTCAAAAAGAAACTCGTCAAAAAAATTGAGGTTAAAGGTTTTGAGCTTAAGAACCTGAGCGGTACAAACAGGTATATGTACCTTGCAGATATCGTTATTGACCGAAAGAAGCCGCCTCGTGCCCGCTTGGAGTTCGAGGTAAAACGTGGCAGTGGAATTAAACGTGAAATTCAAATCCTTGGCGTGGGTGACAGTCTTTATACCGCATCAAACGGCTTAGAGGAATACAAAGGTATTTCTGTTGCGGAGGTAGACCCGATAAGATCTGTAGTTACATTCTCTAACGGTGATAGTTTGGCAGCAGGCGAGGCCAGCGGTAACGTTAACGAGGATGATATACGGCGCATCCAAATCCGCGAAACCATATCCTCGCATTTTGACAAAGAAGAAAAACTGTTCGAGCAAGGTATAAAGTGCCTGTCTCTCTTTTTCATTGACGAGGTGGCAAAATACCGTCAATATGGCGAAGATGGTGAGGAAATCCTCGGTGAATATGGGCGCATTTTTGAAGAGGAGTATACCGCTGCGCTTAATGAACGGATGACGTTGTTCCCTACAGCGTATCAAGCCTACTTGCGGGGAATAGATACTTCTGAAACCCATCGCGGCTACTTTTCGATAGACAAAAAAGGCCGCGCTGTGAACAGTACCGTCAAGCGCGGGAGCGAGTTTTCGGATGATATTTCTGCTTATGACCTTATTCTAAAAAACAAGGAACGCTTGCTCTCCTTTGAAGAGCCAACCAGGTTCATATTCTCGCACTCCGCGCTGCGTGAGGGTTGGGACAACCCCAACGTATTCCAAATTTGCACATTGAAGCACTCTGATAACACCACGGCAAAACGGCAGGAGGTTGGCCGCGGCCTGCGCCTGTGTGTAAACATCAACGGCGAACGGCAGGATAGTGACGCCTGTGGTGAAAGCTATGTCCACGGCGTAAATGTTCTGACGGTAGTCGCCAGTGAAAGCTATGCAGGGTTTGTGGCAGACTTGCAAAGTGAGATTAAGTCCGACCTTTACGAACGTCCAACGAAGGCAAGTGTTGAGTATTTCACTGGAAAGATCATTCAAGTTGGCGAAAGTACACATACAATTACGGAAGCAGAGGCAACGGCAGTATACAACTACCTTGTGCGTAACGATTATGTTGACGATAACGGTGTGGTTACGGATACCTATCGTGCCGCCGTCGAAGCAGGCAGCTTGGCAACGCTGAAACCAGAACTGGCTCCGCTTGCAGAAAACATCCATAAGCTTGTTCAAGCTATATTCGATCCAAGCATCCTGAAAGAAATTGCGGGTAATGGACACGAAACGAAGGTCAAGGATAATCCACTGAATGAAAACTGGAAGGACTTCAAGGAATTGTGGGAGCGCATCAACAAGAAGTATGCATATACGGTGGAGTTTGATAGCGCAGAACTCATTGAAAAGTCCATTGCCGCCATTAATAGCGAACTGCGGGTTGCGCGCTTGTCATACACCTTAACCAAAGGCGAACAGATAGGCACAGACTTTAATGTGGAGCATACCGAAACAAAAAAACTTGATCGTGCACAGGGCAGCTTTGCCGAGTATGACCTTATAGGCAAAATCGCCGAAGGTACTACACTTACGCGCCGGACAGTTACAGCGATTCTGAGCGGTATTTTACGTGAAAAACTATGGCTGTTTCGAGAAAACCCAGAGGAGTTTATTACCAAAGTTGCAGGAATCATCAACCGTCAAAAAGCATCGGTGGTGGTGGAGCATATTACTTATACCCCAAGCGCTGAGGAACCATACTCGCAAGACATCTTCAACATGAGCCGTTCCTCCGACGAGTATGCGAAGGCGTTTAAAGCTAAACATGCTATACAGGATTATGTCTTCACCGACGGAACGGCAGCTGAGAGCATCGAGCGAAAGTTTGCCCAAGACTTGGATGCCGCTGACGAGGTGATTGTCTATGCCAAACTGCCCAGGGGGCCTCGTGGGTTCTATATCCCAACACCCGTTGGAAATTACTCCCCAGACTGGGCGATTTCATTTAAGAAGGGTTCAGTGAAGCATATCTTCTTCATTGCAGAAACAAAAGGAAGTATGCAATCCACCAAATTCGGCCAAATGAGTCGTACCGATGAAATTGAAAAAGCTAAAATTTCATGCGCTAAGAAGCTGTTCAACGAGATCTCCACGAGCGGTGTGAAATACCATGATGTGGACAGCTACCAGACCTTACTTCAGGTGATGGAGACGCTATAAACTATCTCTTACATTATCGGCTTGGTGAAGGTACAGAATTGATATATTTTCTTGGGGGGTTATTATGATTAAGTTTAGTTTGATCGAAAATGCTGATATTTTCACAAGAGATTTTAAGCCTTTTGTAAAAAACAATGAGATTGACTTCCCATCAACTGAAGAAATAGTGATAATTTACGGTCCCAATGGGACTGGTAAAACCAGTCTTATTAAGGTTTTAGCAGGTTCAACAGGCACTAAGGTAGAGTTTGAGTTCGATGGAACAACGTATACATCAGGAGCAAATATTTTCCATATTATAAACGACCAGAACAACAGGAATATTATTGTCGGAGAAACGAAAGACTTTTTGCTTGGTGATAATATCAAACGCGAATTTGAGTTGCAGAAATATTTAACTGAAGAACGCGGGAAAATTATTGGTGAAATCATCTCCAAACTAAAATCCAATCACGGTATTTCTGCAGCCAACAGCCCACTACTCGAACTTATTTGCGATGCAGATATTGCTGCAATAGTTAAGGACATAGTTAATACCAAATCGAAAGGTGCGAAATTTTCAACCGAGGTAATAATTGAAAAGTTTAAGGCGCTTCCACTAGTAAACCTTAATATCAATGAGGAACAACAAGCAAAATTGAGCTTTCTCAAATCAGATTACACAAGTAAGAATTCAATAATTCAACAGATCGAAAAACTTGGAACGCAGACGATACAATCCAATCCTCAGATTCATGAAATTGAAGAAAACACAGAAGCGATCAGCATTCTTGAACGGTTCCACAAAGAACAATGTATAGTGTGCGATACAAATGATATCGATTGGCAATATTTGCTAACAGCAAAAACTGCCAACCGTGAAAAAATTATAGAAGCTTTGGATGAAGATTTAAAGCCATTTATTGAGAAAATTATTACTTTAGTACCAAGTACTGATCCTTTTAATATTAAAACTTTGTTACTTGAAGCAATCAGTAAAGGCGAAAAAGATAACATAAATGCACTTATAGCTGATTTCAAAAATATTAAGGATTTGTTTAATCGACTGGTTCTTAATGAGTTAGCAACGGTTTTTACATGTAGTGAATTGCCAGCGAAAATGGACGAATATCAAGCACTGTTGTCGGAGAAACCTGAGATAACTCATGAAGATGAGCTTTATATTCAAGAAATTATAAGCAACAGTATGGGAAAAAAACTCTCATTAGAACGTGACGAGAATAAAAATCTTCGTATCACCTTATCTAATCAAGAGTTCTTGGGAAAACCTCGTGACCAGTTGCCATTAAGCACGGGAGAACAAAACTTTTTGTCGTTGACTTTTGAATTCTTAAAAGCCAAAAATTCGTCTTGTCCCATTGTTGTTATCGATGACCCTATCTCAAGCTTTGACTCAATCTATAAAAATAAGGTTGCCTATGCTATTGTCAAAATGCTTCATAATAAGAAGCGGATTGTTTTAACTCATAACACAGATTTGCTGCGCTTGCTCCATGGGCAATATAAGAGAAGCTACAAACTATATTTACTTAATAATACTGATGGTGAAGAGAATGGATTCATTCCATTAAACAACAGAGAGCAAGAGATGTTGATAAGTCTTGAAAAGCTGCTCGCTGCTTTTAGGGGAGACATCCTTGATCACATTAAAGAAGTGAATATATTCCTGATTTCAATGATTCCGTTTATGCGTGGCTATGCAAACATCATAAATAACAAAATGCTTACCGATCGTTTGACACAACTGATGCACGGATATAAGAATGAAAAAGTCGATATCGCAAAAGCCTATGTAGAGTTGTTTGGCAACAAGGACGGAAGGATACCCGATACCTATGAGGTATCCGTCCCAGATATCTTAAGTAAGACAGTTGACGGCGTTAACATTATTGATAATGGACATTATCCGTTGCTGAATAAAACCTTGCGTCATTCCTTTACATATCTATTCTTGCGACTGTTAGTTGAGAAGAAACTAGTCGAGAAGTTTAGCATTGATATCAATCAGAACAAGCAACTGGGGCAAATTATCAATGCGGCTTATCCTGACGAGAACGACATCACTCAAATCCGGCATAGAATTAGATTGACCTCCAAGAAGACTCTGATAAACGAGTTTAACCACTTCGAGGGGAATTTGAGTATATTTCAACCTGCGATTGATATTACGGACTACGATCTTGGAAAAGAGCGGACAGACATAGTTGCTTTTATAAACAGTCTTTAATACGAAAAGACTGTAATTGAAATGAGTATTGAAACTTACTTCAGATTTTTATAATTACAATTATCGACTCGTTCCGATAGCAGATAAAATCTATAAAAATACTGTGGACATTTTTCCATGTACGAAAAATACCCACTAAAACCACTATCGACCTATTCCCGTGAACGAGCAAAGGCTGTAAAACGGCATGGGCGTATTTCCTTATACGGGAAAATGCAAAAATACACCCAAGACATCAATACGAAGGCTTTGAGCCACGTTGAGAGTATAATTCTGATGACGAATAGTGGTTCAAAGGGCAAATAAGGCTGGTCAACCACTACATGTAGTGGTTTTGAAGCAAAAATTGAGCAAAAAACAGGCCCGAAAACTGCATTTTTTGACCAGCTTTTTTGAGGCATTTTATAGATGACATTCGGTATTTTTGAAAATGACAGGGCTAGTAATACATTTACAGTATTTAGATTTAGTGATGAAGGTGATTAGATGGAAATCCTTAAAGAAGAAAAAAGAAAGCTTAAGAGGGAGTATATACAAATAATATCACAGCGAACGTATTTCTAAAACCATCGCGTTAGCGATTTCGTTCTTCTCCGTTGTCGCACTCTATTGTCGTATTATTTTGCATATGTTAAAATTTGGCTAAAATATATCGAAGAGAAGGCGTTTGAATCAATATGATTATGATCTTAATAAATTGCAGACCTGTCAGGATAGAAGAATGAGAAACTCTATAATTAAAGAGGTCAAAAATAAAACTGATCTTTCAGCCAGAAATCTGGCATTGTTGCTGGGGATAAGTAAAGACATAATATTTAGAACATAATGCGACAAAAGATAACCGTCCCCTGTCGCATGCTTTCGAGTGAAATATTGGATAAAAAAGCAAAAAACAGATCGAAGCAATTTTATAAAAGAAAACATGGCGCAAATGATTTTTAGGAAAGGATTGATTTAATGAGGATATTAACACCAAAAGTATTAGGCATTTTAAACATTACCGAGGATAGCTTTTCTGATGGCGGACTTTATCTGAAATCGGACAAAGCTTTGGAAAAAGCACGGCGGCTTATCGAAGACGGCGCTACGATTATTGATATAGGGGCCGCTTCCAGCAATCCTGCGACCAAAGCGATTCCGCCCCAAGTAGAAATCGACCGTTTAAGACCGGTGATTGACTACCTGTTTGCTAAGAATATTCCGATTTCGGTTGATACTTTTAATCCCGAGGTTCAAAGATATGTATTGCAAAGAAAAGTCCAATATATAAATGATATTCAGGGATTTCCGCATCCCGAAATTTATCCCGAATTGGCGGCATCCGATTGCAAACTCATAGTTATGCATTCGGTCCAGCGTTTGGGGCCGGCCACAGTTGTTGAGACCAAACCGGAGCAAGTATTTGCTGAAATGCTAGAGTTCTTTACAAAACGCCTAAAATCACTACAAAATGCAGGTATTTCATCCGATAGAATTATCCTTGATCCCGGGATGGGCTTCTTTTTAGGATCCAACCCGGAGTCTTCCATCCATGTTTTAAAAAATATGTACCGCTTGAAAGACCACTTTAATCTACCGATGCTGGTCGGGGTTTCCCGCAAATCGTTTTTAGGGGCGATCGTGGGTGGACGAACAGTTGCTGAACGAGGACCGGCGACTTTGGCGACAGAGATTTATTTAAGTTACAAGGGGGTGGACTACATTCGGACTCATGATGTCAGAGCTTTGAATGATGCCCTGAAAGTGCTTAAATCATTAGATACTGCAGAATAATGTATTTAAAAAGGATTGGAGTAAAATTTTACCCATACATAAAGAATGAGTCTGATATTTTAACTGAGGAAGATTTTAACTACTTGCTTCAAGGCACAGGTCTGTTGGTCCGATATCAATAAATTTATTGACAAATATATATTGAAAAGAGAACATACGTTTGGTAATATGTATATATGATTTGTTTTAAACCTATCGAAAGTAAACCAATCGAATTCGACGGGGTTATTTAAATGTAGAAGGCGGTGAGAGTCATAATGGATAAAGAAAATTCAATTAAGTTATTTAAAGATAAGAGAGTCCGAGTTGTATGGAACGAAGAACAAGAAAAATGGTATTTTTCAATTGTAGATGTAGTGGGTGTCTTAACAGAAAGTGTCGACGTCCAATCTTACTGGCGTAAATTGAAAGAGCGATTAAAAAGAGAAGGCAATGAAACCGTGACAAATTGTCACGGTTTGAAAATGGTTGCTACAGACGGCAAAATGCGCATGACAGATGTAGCTGATACAGAGCAGCTTTTACGATTAATTCAATCAATTCCCTCGCCCAAAGCTGAGCCGTTTAAAATTTGGTTGGCAATGGTCGGCAGCGAAAGAATTGATGAGACTGCAGATCCTGAACTTGCTATTGATCGTGCTTTAACTACATATCTAAAAAAAGGGTACTCCAAAGAATGGATTGACCAAAGGTTAAAGACAATCGAAATCAGAAAAGAATTAACTGATGAATGGGATAGCCGAGGGGTGAAAAAGGGTCTTGAGTACGCAATCTTAACAGATGAGATTACAAAAGCATGGGCGAGTCTGAGTACGAAAGAATATAAAAATCTTAAAGGCTTGAAAAAAGAGAACTTACGGGATAATATGACTAACCTTGAGTTGGTGCTTAATATGTTGGCAGAAGCCTCAACTACGGAAATTTCAAAACAAAAGGAACCGGTGACTTTTGAGGAAAATAAAACAGTGGCCCGACAAGGCGGACAGGTTGCCAATGCTGCAAGAAAACAACTTGAAGACACTACAGGCAAAAAAGTAATAACAAGTAAAAACGCAAAAGAATTAAATAATCGGAAAAGCATAGAGTGAATCATAATTCTCCCGAATTCGGGGGAATTAAAGTATTATTCTAACGATGTGAATGATCGTATTTTCGGCAATAATCAGGAGGAAATCATGAATAAAATAACTTGTATCTGTCTGGGCGTTCGTGATATGAAACGCTCAGTCCAATTTTACAGAGACGGTCTGGGATTTCAGACAGAAGAAATTGAGGACAGCCCTCGAGTAATCTTTTTTAATACGCCGGGGACAAAATTCGAGTTATATCCTCTATCCCTTTTGACAGAAGATATTTCATCTGATAATCCGCTGCCGTTGGGTACGGGTTTTGCCGGAATTACCCTGGCATATAACGTAAAGACAAAGGACGAGGTAAATGAAATAATTGAAATTGCAAGGAAGGCTGGCGTAGTTATTGTAAAAGAACCTCAGGATGTTTTCTGGGGAGGATACCACGCCTATTTCTCAGACCATGACGGATATTATTGGGAAGTAGCCTGGGGCCCTATGTTTAACTATGATGAACAGGGTATGCTTGTTTTTTGACTATATCGCTAAGGGGATTTCGTATGGGGGATTATATGAATTTTGTATATACAGACGCTGTGGCCTTCAAAAATATCATCGGGAGCAAGGTTTATGGAAAAATAGAGCAAAAAAGCCGTTAAATACCATATTGGATAACCGATCTAACCCAAAAACCATGCAGAATATGAAACGCTGAATATTTATTGATAATATAGTCATATTGAGATACAATATGACTATGAAGAAATGTTGGGAATAGGAGTGATACCATGGAGAAAGTAATCCGACCGTCAGCAGATTTAAGAAGTCATTACAGCGAAATATCCAAGCAGTGCAAGGAAACAAGGGAAGCTGTTATTATTACAGTAAATGGGCGTGGTGACACAGCAGTTCTTGGACTTCAGGATTACTATCGGATGAAATCTGAATTGGAGCTTTTGAAAACGTTGGCAGAGGCGGAAGACGATGTAAAATCCGGCCGAGTGGCGCCGATGCAGGACGCATTTGACGAACTTCGTGCATCTTTATTGGAAAGGAAGAATGTATGAAGTGCAATATTCTGAGAACAGATAAGGCAGAGGAACAGCTTCGTGAAATCATATTCTATATAGCGGATGATTCCGGAGATGTAGATATTGCACTTGGATATCTAGATAAAATTGAAACAGCAATCAATAATCTGCAAGAATTTCCAGAGTCAGGAAGTACACCGAGATATTCAATTTTAAAAAAACAGGGTTACAGAGTAATAATTGTTGAAAGGCATCTTGTATTTTATAAATTTAATAAGGAAGAAAATACAGTTATTATATACGCCATTATGGATGGAAGAAGAGAATACCGCAATTTAATATAGGAAATACTTTTTGGATTAGAATTAACAGAAAAAAATATTGAAAATAAACACTGCCACCAAGGCCCCACTAGGTTCAATTGGCATCTTTTTTGTATCCTCAAGGCAGATGGTATAAGGAAACATTTCAGGGTCCTACTAGAGAGGGAGTCAAATGCTCAACGATTTCCCCCCTAAGGTTGAACGATTTGTCTAATGTCAAACGATTACTACATTAGGTGTGTGCATTTGTATCATTTTATAGTAGGGTAGCCAAATATTCTACCATCTATTGATAAAAAGTATTTTACCGGTGGGTGGTTTTTGTTTTGCCTGAGAAGCCGGTATTTAAGACGTTCCTGCATTTTAGCGGAGCGGCTTTTTTTCGTTTTACGGCATGGTATTTGGTGCTGATAAACATAACCCCGGCCATTTTTCCGTGACGTTGGCAGGGGTAATCGTTGAAAGTTAGCAGGGGGTGTGCATTGCCAACGGGTAATCGTTTAAAGTTATGGGTAATCGTTGAAAGTTAACTCAAATGAGTTTTTCGTTCTATAAAAGTTGAACCTATTCTTCTTATAACGATGCTTGTGGAATGTTGTTGCTTCATCCTCAGACTTTTTGTAGTCGGGGTAATTTATGTAAAGCAATGCTCTTTAGCCCCCTGCCTGTGAGATCCATGTCATTTAGGGTCACGCCTTACTTGATAGTACCTCAACACCTCGTCTACAGATGGATCACCAGTTGCTATATTTTCATCAAACACATTTGCTGCTACGATTGCTTTGAGTCTGTTCAACTGCATCTCATCAAGGCTATTGAATTTCTTCCACCACTCAGCAGTTAGATTATCTTTGTACTTGAAGCGGTGTATGATGAATGCTTCAGGCATCCATAGAATTTTATGGAACTCGTCAATATCTTTTCCAAAGGCCTCCTCAAAGAAGGATTTCCCGCGGCCTATCTTACCCTTCGTTGAATTGAGAACAGCCTGTACCGCTCGGATGAACTTACGGTTCCAATGTTTGCCTATGTAGTCGCGGTTTTGAAAGTACTTAGGATCGTCAATGGGGTGGAACTTCATTGGAAAGGAGTAAATTGTCACGCCGAGCTCATCGCACAAGTCGATATTTATCTTCATGCGGTAATACAGATCGTCCGGTTCGTCCTCAAAGTTATAAAGCAGATAATTAGACAGATCCGTGATACCATGCTTTACTGCTGTGCGAATTGCTGCCTCATAAGTGTCTTTCATGGAGTAGTGGTCGAAGGCAATCCGAAGCGGGCGGATGTTGATCTCGGCTAGTTTCTTCATTTTCTTCTCGGTTACAAGACGAGCGTCTACGCCTTGGTTGAAGTCGATAATACGCATACGCTTGATAGGTTTAAAGTATTTCTCATAGAGTGGGCGCGCTCTTTCATCAAACTCGATGATCGCATCCGGGCTTGCCACTTCCGCATAGAGTAGGTTACGTTTTTCGCGTTCCAGATAGAAATCTGCCTGCTCTGCCTCCGAAAGTCTATCGGAAATACGGTCATAAAGCCTGATGAGCTTCCTAGTATAGGCCCGCACGTTATATCCTTCGCGGATGTTTTTAATGGCGATGTTGTATTCGCTCTCTGGGATGTATGTAGCACCTCGTTCGAACCCACACTCTTTGATTTCATCGATGATTTTTTCAAAATGCTTCGAGGCAAAAACGTTGTTGTCCATGAGTAGCAGGTTCTTTTGTGGACCAAAGCGTTCAGTGGCCAGCCTGATTTGTTCCTTCAACCCTATATAATCCTTGTACTCCGGCTCCAGGCTAGGGACAGCACAAAAAGCACACTTGCGAGGGCAACCTCGCGTCATGTACGCCAGATAAGCGTTATTAACCGGATACTGATAGTCAATCTCCTCCAGGATAGAGTAATCCAACGGCAGTTCGTCGATGATGTATTCGCTATCGGCATCCAGCATGCCTGGTTTGTTCAGGAGTCCACATAAAGGGTCAATCCCGGTTTCTTGAAAGATCTTATCATGTAAAATGCTCGCAGCGATTCCCCCCACGATGATCCTTCCATTTTCCGAGCAGAACTTTTTAGCATAGTTGATCGTGTCGATCGTTTCCCGCCAGTAAAATGTGAACAGGGTTGTAATCCCGATAACATCAAACTGCGGGAACTTGCCGTTTCTATAACGAAGACGGTATTCCTTTAGGATCACATCCTGTTCACTATTCCTGAAATTAGGAATAGTGTCGAGCGGAGCGAATTTACCGGTCTTAATATGCTCGATGAACTTGGGTACGTACTTTCCCAGCTTAGGGTCTTTTACCTCCGCCAGAAACTCTTCGCACAACAGCTTGGCTGCAAACATTTTAAGATCGCCTTTAAAAAAACGGACATCATCGCCTCGGTTGTGGTAATAGGTAGCCAACTTCATGAGACCCATGGGCGGATATTTGTTTTTGTAATTTGGTTCAATCAATAGTATCTTTTGGTTCATTGAAGACCATCCTCGATTTTGCTAATAATCATCTCAATGGCCTGCTCCGGCGTTTTGACGCCAAAGAGGCCTGACTTTGCGATGTAGTTGCCGGCCTTTTCTATGACCGACAAGTCTTTAATTTCTTCCATATACGCCTCCTCTTTTTGTATTACTTTAAAGTAGTCTTTGGCACTGTGTCAGACCTCCTCTATTGCTTGCCCGTTAATATCGACAACAGCAACGGGAAACACCTTTTTGCAACGTACTTTTTCGATTGAGCCGCTATATACAACGATATCTTCCGGGTCTACCAGGCATTTAAGTATCTTGCCCTTATTAAACTCCTGTGTTTTTCTTGCAGTG
>Ga0209407_1003636_pt1 | contig 13207 bp, 10 predicted proteins | sample AD_JPNHG3_MetaG_FD_184410 | JGI IMG/M metagenome (GOLD analysis project Ga0209407, IMG submission 184410) | Active sludge microbial communities of municipal wastewater-treating anaerobic digesters from Japan - AD_JPNHG3_MetaG (SPAdes) (version 2) | ecosystem: Engineered > Bioreactor > Anaerobic... | reverse complement strand
GCGAGCTCCGACTACAAGGAAAAACAGCATACTGACAACCTATTTTTTACAACATACAATAAAGCACAGATTTCAGTATACTGCTTCATTATTAAGTGATAGATGCAAACACCCCAAAAAAAGCTACTGTTAATTACGGATTTATATCCCAATAAATTTAATCCTGTAAATGGTGTATTTGTTCAGAAGCAAGCAATCGAGTTGTCGAAGTTCTATCAGGTTCAGGTGGTAGCTGCTTGTGACAAAAATCCTTATCTTATTTATCAACATCATCAGGATGGTTTTACTGCCAAGATAATCTGCTATCCCTATTGGCAAAAGTTTTTTTTATCTTCTCTGATAACTTATAGAATATTAGCTTTACCTGCAATAAAAAGATGCTATAAAAGATTTCAACCGGATCTGATACATATTCACGATTACCGTCATATACCGGAATTATTTTGGTTGAAGCCCTGGCTAAATAAGCTTCCTATTCCAAGATTTTTAACCTTACATAATATCCGAACTCATCCAGCTTTTCTAATAAATAACCCCAGAATTAAGTTCTATAAATGGGCTTTACAATGGACATTAACAAGATGGAATCATATATTTACTGTCAACAGCAGATTGGCTGAATGGGTAAAAACCTATAATCAGGAAGTAACAGTTATAGGGAATGGTATAACTGAACCGATATCTGTTGAACCCGTATTAATAGACAAATTTAAGAAAAAACTATATGATGATTATTTTAAAATTATCAGTATTGGGAATCTGGTTACCGAGAAGGGCTTTTCCTATTTGATTGAAGCAGTTTCTATTCTGAAAAAGGAAGGGTTCCTTATCCAACTTTTAATTGTAGGAGAAGGCGAAAAAAGAAATGATATTGAACGCAAGATTCATTCTTGCAATGTTGCTAAAGAGGTAACCTTACCAGGCAGAATTGATAATGCTTTCTTAAGAAATATTCTGCCTTTGTTCGATTTATTTGTTTTACCAAGCTATAGCGAGACATTTGGCATTGTTTTTTTAGAAGCGATGTATGCTGGATTACCTGTTATTGGAATTAGAAATGAAGGTATTTACGGCTTGGCAGAAGATGGGGTAGAGGCACTTTTTGCAGAACCTAAAAACAGTAAAGACCTTGCTGACAAAATCAAATTTCTGATAAACAATCCTGACCTAAAAGAAGAAATAGCAAAAGCCGGGCAGAGATTAGTGAAAGAAAAATATATGCTTAAGGAACTTATCCAAAGAGTAATAGCCATTTATGAGCAAAGATAAATTACTGATGATTGTTAACGAATTTCCTCCTACAGGAGCAAGTTCTGTTCAGAGACCTTTAAAGTTTGCCAAATATGCTGTTAAAGCTGGTTGGGAAGTTCATATTATTGCACCTAAAAAACCGGTAAGGAAGGTCTTGGATTATTCCCTGTTACAAGAAATTCCTCCTGAAACAAAAGTATACAGAGTTGCTGGTTTGGGCATCAAAAATCCCGAAGAAAACAAAATGGTAGATGCCAACTTTGAAGATACAGCCCCCCAATCAAAAATAATCAAGGCATTTTGGAGATTTTTAAAGCTAATCAATGATTTTCTTTTTCCCTATGATAAACAGATTGGTTGGATGCCTTTTGCTTATTGGAAAACCGTGAAATTAATCAATAAATACAAAATTAGAAATATATATATTACAGCTTATCCCTATTCTGCATTTTTGGTCGGTATCGCACTAAAAAAGAAGTATAAAGATAGTATATTTTGGATTGCCGACTATAGGGATTCTTGGCAGTTTGGACCCTTACTTGATAAGATGGTTTTACCTTTTAGATTTAAAAAAATATGCAGAACTGATGATAGGGTTTTGGTAACTTGTGATGCTGCAGTATTTGTTACTCCTGAATCCCGAAATATATATTTGCATAAGCATCCCTGGCTGGATAAAAAAAGTTACTACATCCCTAATGGCTATGATGAGGACGATTTTGAAGGCGTTATCCCTAAAAAGTTTGATTGTTTAACTTTTGTGTATATGGGCAAGCTAACCAGGGTATATGGAAATCCCATATCTTTATTAGAAGCACTAAAAGAATGTAACCTGCCTAAATATCAGGTTATACATATTGGAAGCATAAGTGCCGCTTTTCTGCAAGATATCCAAAGAATAGATAAGGGAGTTTATAAATTCTGTGGTTATAAAAATCACCGGGAAGCTATATCTTACATTCTGGGAGCTGATATAAATCTGATTTTTCTAAACGATGATCCAATTTCAACTTTTAGTTTTACAGGGAAGCTATTTGAACTACTGAGAGCTGGAAAGCCAATTTTAGCGATGGGACCCAAAAAATGTATTATAGAGGACTTACTAAAAGAAACAGGCGCAGGCAAATATGCCTGGATAAAGGATAAAGACCAAATTAAAATGAAGATTAATGAATTGCTAACAGATACATCTTCGTTTTCTATTCAAACCGATATTATTAAACAATATTCTCGCGCAGAAACCTGCAAGACACTTTTATCCATATATGAAAGAGGTCAAATCAGTAATTCTTGAACGCGCTTAAAAACCATATCAGGAGTAAGCTTAACCAAGCAATCTAATGCACACTTAGGTTTCTTTTTCTTTTCTAGGCAAGGAGCACAGGAGACAGGATAACGAATAATATGGCTATTAGCAGAAAAAGGAGCTGTTTGAGCTTCATTGGCAGGTCCAAAAATCGTTAAACTATTTATCCCAAAGCAGGAGGCAATATGTCCTAAGCCAGAATCTGTATTAATAAAGAAATGTAAGTGCGAAATAACAGCTGCCACATTTGCCAAAGCTGCATTGCTCAAAATCAAGGTGTTCGTTCTTGCCTGAATTGCTTTTCCTACTTCAATTTCATCCGGTCCTGCAATTATGAGAACCGGATAGGAATAATGCTCTTGCAATTTGTTTATCAGAGTTATAAAATATTCTTTACTCCATCTTCTATGTTTGTTTTTAGCTAAACAACCAGGATGAATACCAATAACTTTTTCTCCTGAAAGTTTGTTCTCGAGTAAGAATTTCTCCGCCCACTTCTGATTTTCTTCGGTCAAATGAAAATAAGGATATAAATGTAAGTCATTTTGCTTGGAAAGTGCATCTTCCCAAGAAGGTAAATTTAAAAAACTCTCAAACAGTGCATAATTACTACGGGTTCTGGAAAATGCAGGATTGAACTTTATATACATAGATAAACCAGGATAGCGGATAGTTCTATATTCACCTATCTTTTTTTCGGCTTTCAAAAGTAACATAAATAGCCATGTTTTCCAAGGTTTTACTCCAGAAGAAAAAAGAACTGCTCCATATTTTTGCTTGCGCAGAGCCAAAATTGTGGGAATAAGTAAGTTAGCTTTCCAACCGGTAAAGTGTATTTTACTTATAAAGGGAGCATTTGTAACAGGAATTGCCGCTGATTCAGGAAAGAAAAGAACTTCCAGTTCCAGTTTTGGATACATTTGTTTTACAGCCTGCAGGACAGGAGTTAATAATATCAAATCACCAATACCCCAAGTGTGAATTATTAATACTTTTTTTACTGGTTCATCTTTCATAGGTCTATCCTTAAGCTTTCTTGTGGGATATATTATTCATCATCTCTTTAATTTCGGTTACTGTCTCTCGATAGAGGTCAGTTACATCTTTCCAGGTAGGCATAAGATAATGCAACATCTTGCCTTTACTATCACGCTGTTCAAAATAGACAATCAAAAGAAACCAAAGAAAATAAGATATACTGGTAGCAAGAGCAGCACCATTAATTCCCATTGTAGGTATTAACAGCATATTCAAAGTAATATTCAATACCAAAGCTATTGCAGGAAGGATAATACTGATTATCGGAAAACCTTTACTGTTCAGATAATTATTAAATAGAGAACCAAAACTAAGTCCATAAGCCGCAGGCATCAACCAAAAATAAACATAATAAACAGGAACGAAATCAGCTCCAAACATTATCTGCATTACTGGTTTTCCTATTAATCCAAAACCAAGATTCGCCAAAGTAATAAAAAAGAAAAAAATCAATAGGGTTTTCTTTAGCAGAAGCCATTTACTTATGTCATCTTCAATATCGGAAAGCTTGACAAATAATAAGCCCCCTACGAGGTTAGAGGCAATTTGAATAAAATCTACAATATGAGCAGCCAGAGAATAGATACCTACTTCTGAGAAATCCAGAAAGTGCTTAATTAACACAATATCGGCTCGAATTAACAGCATTATGAATAATGAGGATAGAAAAACTCGAAATCCATAACTATAGAACAGCTTGATTGTTTTTATATTCAATTCCTTATACCAATTTCCCCACCGGTTACGGAAAGCAAGATATAAAACACTGCAAGCCAAGCCAATCAAGTTAAATAACAACAGGATATCAATTCTATCAACATCTATAAGTGCAAAATAGCCGATTAATAAAAGAATAAAGAATACAACCGAGATTAAAAAATGAGAGATGGAATTTTCCAGTACCCTATTCATCCCCATATATATTGCCTGTAGTTGCATAAATGCTTTGTTCAAGGAAACAAACATAACCAGAAAAATTATTTTTACTGGGCTTAGCTGATAGCCAATCAGTTTATTCCAAAAATCCAGAAACGCAACTCCGATAGAGGTCATTACTACTATTTCGAAGAACATAGTGATGATTGTCCATCCAAACAATGTCTGAACTTCATCTGGGCGTTTACGCACTATATAAGGATAACTTCTATAAACCCCTAAATCAAGAACTGTCCACATAAAACCGCATAAAGTGATCAGATAACTGTATTCACCCTTTAAGGTTACTCCTAAATATCTGGCACTAATCCAGCTGATCAGAAATGACAATATCAGGATTACTATTCTGAAACTGCCGCTTGTTATTATATTTTTTTTCAGATTTATCTGGGACATTTTTCTCTTGGGTAATTAGCACTAAATTTTCTATTATAATTCATAATGCCATAAACATAATCCCTGCCTTTTTGTCAATTGTAAAACTAAATTCGATACTGTTAGTGGTAGTGAATTCTGCTTGACAGCTCAACCCTGTTAATAATTGTGATTTATAAATATTGACAGATTGTTAAACTGTTGGTGTATAGGATGTAAAGGAAAATAAATGACCATAGCGAAGATAGTATTCTGGGTTTCATGGCTGCTTTTAGCTTACCATCTTTTCGGGTATGGATTAATTTTATTCATATTCAACGCTCTGTTTACAAAAAAGAAATCTCTTTATCCCGAACCTGATGAATATCCTTCTATTACGGTACTATGTCCTGCTTATAACGAAGAAAAGTTAATTGAAGCAAAGATTCAATCTTTTTTAAACTTAGACTATCCCAAAGATAAAATAAAAATGATAGTGATTTCTGATGATTCAACCGATAAAACCAATGAAATAGTAGAAAAATACACCAATTATAATATATCTCTAGTAATTCAAAAACCGAGGGCAGGTAAACAAAATGCGCATAATTTAGTTTTGCCAATGCTTGATACTGAGTATATATTATCTACAGATGCTGATTGTTTATTTGAACCTGATAGCGTTAAAATACTGGTAGCTAATATGCTATCTGATAGAAGAATCGGTTTGGTATCGGGTGCTGTAAAAAAAGTCGATAAAGGAAACAGGGAATCGGGAGAAGGGATTTATTGGAAATACGAGTCATTTCTGAAATTAATGGAATCAAAATTTAAAACGATTATTGGTGCTACTGGAGTTATGTATTTAATTAAAAGAGAACTATTTACTCCTATAAGTTCTAATAGCCCCGATGATTTCGAAAGAGTTTTACTGATTATAAAGAATGGATATTATGCAACTTATGAACCTCGAGCTTCAATTTCACTGGAGGTTACAGAAAAAGCAACGGAAGAGGTTCAGAGAAAAATTAGGATTATTACCCAAGAATGGTTTGTTTTAAAGCGGAATAAAGAACTTTTGAATCCTTTTCGCTATCCAGCTGTCAGTTTTATCTTCTTTTCGCACAAGCTGTTGCGTTGGTTGTTTTTTGTTTTTGTGTTGACAGGATTCATTTCCAACGCTTTTTTGATCTCAGTTGGTTTTTACAGGGTTGTTTTCATCCTGCAGATAGTAGTTTATCTACTTGGGACATTGGGGCTCATAAGTCAAGCAAAAGGAAAACACATACCTCTAACCGGTTTGGCAGGATATTTTGTAGCTATGGTATATTCTTCTGCGGTTGCCTTTTTCCATTTCCTGCAAGATAAAAAGTATGATCTTTGGAACCCTTTACGTTAATGGAGGATAAATGAATATATTAATTACGGGCAGTAACGGTTTTGTTGGATCCAATTTAATGTGGAAATTAGAAGAAGAGGGACATCAAGTTATCGGAATAGATATCAGTGACCAATGCGATTATAAAAAACATTCGGAAACGATGATAGGTGATATACGGTCTCTGAAAGAGCTGAATAAGGTCTCTGATACTTATCTTAAAAAGTATAACAGCCCTATAGATTTGATAATACATTGTGCTGCTGCAAAAAATGATTTCGGAATTTCCCACGCGGAATACTATAGCCATAATAAATATGGCACCAAAACTCTAATTAGTTTTGCCAATCAGCAGAATATCAATAAAATGATCTATTTCAGTTCAGTAGGTGTTTTTGGACACCCTCAGGGAGAAGCTAATGAGGATTTTCCTTATAAACCTGACAGTGCTTATGGCGCTTCCAAGCTGGCTGGTGAACTCCTTTGTATAAAATGGCAACAGGAAAATCCAAAACGAGAACTTGTAGTATTGCGCCCTGCAGCTATTTTTGGACCTCGCAACATTACCAATACTTATAAACTGATTGATACTCTACATAGAAGACCATATTTAACAATAGGTGAGGGAAATCATATAAAAACTATCGTTTCAATATATACTGTTATTGATATGACTTGTTTTGCTATCCAGCAATTAAAACCAGGATTCGAGCATTATAACTGCATAGATGAACCGTATTTAACTCTTAAAGAGCTGATGGAGCTTATATGTAGTAATCCCGGTTTTAAAATGCCGCGAATTAAAATACCTTTAAAAGCAGCTATCGGTATTGGATATCTGTTTGATATTCCTGCTAAACTTTTTTCCATAGACATACCTGTAAACAGTGATAGAATGCGTAAATTGGGAACTGCTACCTATTTTACAGCTGAAAAAGCAAAAAAAGCAGGTTTTATTCAAAGAGTTCCACTAAAAGATAGCATTGTCGAAATGTGCAATTGGTATCTATCTTTAAATGAATAATATGAAGGAGTTTTATTATGGAAACAATTAAAATAGGAATAATTGGCTGTGGCCGTATTTCTAAAAACCATTTTGATGCCGTTTCTCAAATCCAGGAAGCTGAATTCGTTGCTGCTTGCGATGTTATTGATTCAAGATTGCAGACCGTTTCCGATAACTACGGAATTAAAAAACTTTATACCAATTATAAGGAGATGATGGAAAAAGAAAATTTAGATCTTGTTTCTATCTGCACCCCAAGTGGCTTGCATCCTCAAATAGGTATTGATGCAGCCAATCATAGAATTAATGTGTTAACAGAGAAACCTATGGCTACTAATATCGAAGCAGCCGATGCTCTAATCAGAGCTTGTGATGCCAATAATGTTAAACTTTTTGTTGTTAAACAAAATCGCCTTAATTCTACTATGCAACTACTAAAAAGAGCAATTGATAAAGGACGCTTTGGCAGAATCTATTTAGCTGAATCAAATGTTTTTTGGCAAAGACCTCAAGCCTATTATGATGCAGAAAAATGGCGCGGGACATGGGAATTTGATGGAGGTGCTTTTATGAATCAAGCAAGCCATTATGTAGATGCACTTTATTGGCTTTTAGGAAATGTAGATAATGTTATGGCTTACACAGCAACTATGGCACGCAGAATTGAAGCTGAAGATACGGGTTGTGCAATCCTCCATTTTCGGAATGGTATTATTGCCACTTTAAATGTTACTATGCTAACTTTTCCCAAAAATTTTGAAGGATCAATAACTATAATTGGAGAAAAAGGAACTGTGAAAATTGGAGGAGTAGCCGTTAACAAAATAGAAAAATGGGAATTCGAAGATTATGATGATGATGATCGCATTGCCCAAGATGCTAATTATCAACCACCTAATGTTTATGGCTTCGGACATAACCCCTATTACCGCAATGTGATAGATGTACTTTTAGGTAAAGATGTACCTTCAACTGATGGACGCGATGGCAGAAAATCTGTTGAGATCATTCAGGCCATTTATCGTTCAGCAAAAACCGGTAAGCGTATTTCTCTACCTTTATAAACTGTAATTTATAGCTGGAGGATTTCGTTCCTCCGCTTTTTTTTTCTAGCCACCGAAGTCACCGAAGATTTTTCACGCAGATTACGCTGATTACGCAGATATAATTTTAGAAACAAGGATTTTAGGATTTTAGGATTAAGAGGATTTCTAATTTAATGTCCATTAGGAACGATACATACTAACGACGGATTTTAACCCGGAGACAAGAAGAACGAATAAAAAAAGTCCCATCGGGACGACAGATTTGAGCGATGGATTTTAACCTGGCTAAAATACAGGAAGGTTGATGTTTTCATCAACCCACAACAAACACACTATAAAGCTATCATTCAATATTGCGGGAATTACACAATTTGACTGTAAGAGGAGAGACAGGATGTCAATCTTTCCAAAAATAACTCACGCAGATTCCACAGATATCAGCAACTTTAGGTTCGAAGGTATCGCTATCTTTAATATACTTCCTTTTAAGTAGATTTTTTTACGCATATCTTCCTCCTTAATTTTAGTCCGCTATTTTCAGGACACCTCACACCTCACTCATTTCTGTATCTCCTTTCTTTGTTCTTGTGTCAACTTATTTAGGATGAAACATATAACTTATTCGAAACTCATAAGCATCCCATAGCATTCCCTTATGATTCCCATATCGGATAAGGGAATGATACGGGAATGTATCAAGGCCTATATGGTTAGAGTATATGTTAGGATCATTATCTTGCATATTGAATCCCGGAAAAAAACAAAAGCTAAGTGAAAATCTACTATCTTCCTTTTGGTATTCATATAAAGGGATGCTAATTTATTTTACGCATAATGATTGCCATCGTCCCGATTTACAACATTAAATTTGTTTATTGCAATATTGGCATTATTATATAGATAGACCAAAAATCTATAAAGGAGATAATAATGGAAACGAGAGAAGGAATGCCATTGTTGGGGGATTTTTTCCCTGAGATGACTGTCGTTACTACAAAAGGTATTATGAACCTTCCTAAAGATATGGCTGGGAAGTGGTTCGTTTTTTTTAGCCATCCAGCAGATTTTACACCCGTATGCACAACCGAATTTGTTGCTTTTCAAAAGCTATATCCTAAATTCAAAGCTTTAAATACGGAGCTTATTGGGATGAGTGTTGATCAAGTGTTTTCCCATATTAAATGGGAAGAATGGATTAAAGAACACCTTGGAGTAGAGATTCAATTTCCCATAATTGCTGATACTGGTGCCATAGCAAACAAATTAGGGCTTATTCATCCTGGAAAGGGAACTAATACTGTCCGAGCAGTATTCATTGTTGATGATAAAGGCAAAATAAGAATTATTTTATACTATCCACAAGAACTTGGACGTAATATGGAGGAAATTCTCCGTGCCGTTGAAGGAATGCAGTTCTCAGATAATAATGCTTGTTCTATGCCTGCCAATTGGCCCAAAAATGAACTGATTGGAGATAAGGTTATTATTCCTGCCGCTTCTACTGTTGAAGCAGCTAATGAGCGTCTCGCTAAAATAAAGAAAGGGGAAATTGAGGGTTATGATTGGTGGTTTTCATATCGCGATGCAAAAGCTAAACAGGTAAAGAAACAGGTAAATCCTTCTAAAGCAACTACCAAGAGTAGAAAGAAATAATTGTTTATGTGGGCAGCGTAAAAAACTGCCCTTTTTTTATCCCATAATATCAAAGGGAATGTCCTAAAAATACTCTTTGTGATTAATGCGTAAACAAGTTACATAAATAATCTCACAAGCGCCATTACCCTCGTCTGTTCTGGTTGTACTTGTGTTCCAAGAACTAAAACGCTTTTTCTTATCCCGACCTAGAACATTAACTAAGTGCCCTTCCAGTTGTACTATATCTTTCTTTTTTACCTTTCCCATAGCCTGTTTTATATTCTTGTTTGCAGGAATCAGATGATTATTGCTAAAATGTTCATTTAAGTATTGAATATCAATGGGCGCTCCAGTTTTATATTTATATAAACAAAATCTTACTATCTGATCAAATTTCAAATAAGGTAGATACTCTGATGTTTTTCCCCAAATAAGAGCAAAATCATAGGGCGATAAATCACTCATAAATCCGCGATGATATCTTTTTTTGCTTACTACCATTCCTGCTATCCGATACTCTGCTAGTGGGATTATAGTATATTCTCTACTGCCTAACACAATATTTGGGATATAGGCATCTTTATTAACCTTTTGAACAGGCTCTTCAGAAAGGTCTATAAAAGATGAACTAAGGCAATTCCTTCCTTCAGGAGATGTTACTGCAAAATATAGATAAATAAAGGTTATCGATACAATAACCAAACAACTAATCACAATAAAACGATTTTTCAACTGTACCTCTTTTGTCATCTTATCATAATGTAACGCTTTGAAGCGATATGGCAAATTAAACTTTTCTCTGATTAAACTGCCATGGGAAAGATACTGATAAGCTGGCTTGTAGGCTATTAAAAAGAACTGAGGTTATTAGAAAGGCAAAATGGATCTATCTTACTAAAGAAGAAAAATCTAGTTTCAACAATATAAATGAAAATGGAATATAGATTGCTTATTATTATAAAGAAATAAATGTCATTTGTCCTTTAAAGAACTGAAAAGAGGAGACAATAATGAAAAAGTCTTTTCTAATAATGGTATTTATGATTGTTATCTCAATTTTAAATGCCTTCGAAAGAGTGCCAATATATAGCTCTCAATATTTAGAATATGATGGAAACGGTATTACACTGCCCAATGGAGATTTTTTGTTTTTTACTAATGCCTCTACTAATAACGGTTTAAATGTAATGATGAATAGAGTATGTGTTAATGGAACAAATGTGAATTCAGAACCATATAATATTACTAATGCTCCCGGTGATGAATCCATTATACAACAAGTATTAAGCTCAGACAATTGCCTCATTTTTATTTACAATTATATTAATCCACTAGTGTCTTATGATGATAGTGAAATATATATTCAAAAAGTCACTTTAAACGGAGAGCTCTTATGGGGTGAAAGGGGAATTCGATTAGGAATACCTAGTTATAATAGATTCAAATTGGTACCCAATAATAATGGTGGTGCTTATGTTACCTATGTCCTCGTCCGAAACTATCCTAAACTATACGGATGGAATTTTGATGCTCAAGGTAATAACCAATGGCATTCGGAATTTGTTTTTGAACTGCAACCTCCCAATTTGTTTTATCTTTCCAATGTCGTTAGTGATGGAGACGGAAATATTATCGTAAATTTATGGGTACAGCCTGATTCAAACAGTTATCTATACAGCTACTTGGTGAAGATCTCTCCTCAGGGAAATACTATTGGTAATAGTCCGATGGTGACCCAAAGTCAATTTTCAGGTTGTTATGATATTTTCAGTGCGCAGAATGGTAATTATTTCCTATGGAAATCCAATCTTTCCAGTATTACTTTTCAAAAAATGGATGCTTCAGGTAATCTTCTTTTCCCCGAACCAATATCTTATCAATATGATGAAAATGTTTCGGAAATTAGTACTTTTGGTTCTTCAGCAGATGGGGGTTTGTATTATTATCTGAATAGAGAATATCCTTTGTACCCTATGCTCTGTAAATTGAATGCTGATTTACAGCCAAGTTGGTCTGCTCCTATAGAATTACCTTTTTATTGGAATTATTATAATGGAACTTACAGGATTATGGATGATAATTCTATATATATTGCTTATGTGGATTACATAAATTCGTACTATCCAATTTATGATTCTGGAATTATGTTAACTCACATTGATCCCATAAACGGTACTTATTCATTTCCTGCAACTTATATTTCCAATATGGTTTTTCCCAAATACGGAGTTCATATCTTTAATTCTTCTGCTAATGCACTGGTTTCGTGGAGTGATTTAACTGATGGAAATTTTGAAGTTCGCTGCCAAATAGTTGATCCTTCTGGTTCAATCTTACTGCAGACTGAAGGAGAAACTCTTCAATACAGACACTTCGGGTCTGTAGAAAAATATCAAGCAGTGGAGATTTTAGAAGGCTCCTGTTATGTTTTCGAAATTAATAATATCGATCTTAGTAGTAAACTCTATTATCAAATCTGTAATGACAACCTTTCGCCATTGCTGGAAGAATTTGGTAGAGAACTAAATCCTGATTCTGATGAGATAGAACTGCTAAAAGCCATTGTTAGAACTCTGGATAATCAGATAGGTATCCTTTATCTTTCTGGTAACGAATATTTCAATTTATATTACCAAGTGATTGATAATATGGGTATTGCTCTATTACCCGGGAAAGGAGTTCTAATAAAAGAAAATGTGGCAAATACTAATTGTAACTTTTGTATGACTTGCGCTGATGGTGATGTAATAATTGCCTGGGAAGAAGTTTATTCTCTGCTCTACACACAAATTATTAGAGGCCAATGTTTGCATAATAATGTTCCCCAATGGGTTTCCGGAGGGAAAATTCTTAAGCAAAGCACCCCTAAGGGAGTTGCCTTAATTAAAATACTGGGAAATTACCTTGTCTTTGCGGATTATGCGCTAGATTATTCATTAGGTGTAATAAAATTGGATGCAAATGGAAACCCTGAGCCATCTTGGGCACTAACTGGAAGTTATATTACAAGCGGAACTAATTTAGATCTAATCCAGAACTGTGGATTAATAAATGATGAACTTGTGTTGTTCTATTATAACCAAGTCTCTCCAGACATAAATAATGTGCATAATCTATGTGTTCAAAAATATAATAATTTGGGTTATGGCTTATGGGGTGACTATGGAATTATATTAGATACAAGTGGGAGTTGGGGTATCGCTTCAATTGAAGGTGCTAGCTATGGACAAAAAGTCTTTTTCTCTATGCTAAAATAT
>Ga0209407_1003617_pt1 | contig 13245 bp, 11 predicted proteins | sample AD_JPNHG3_MetaG_FD_184410 | JGI IMG/M metagenome (GOLD analysis project Ga0209407, IMG submission 184410) | Active sludge microbial communities of municipal wastewater-treating anaerobic digesters from Japan - AD_JPNHG3_MetaG (SPAdes) (version 2) | ecosystem: Engineered > Bioreactor > Anaerobic... | reverse complement strand
TCCATGGTCGAATTGATTAGCCCCAGCTGTAAAGAGAGGGCTTGAGCGGCTTCGGATGTACCCATGGCACCAAGACATTGAATTGCCTCGATAAAGGCACTCTTCGGAACCAAGCCATTGGAATAATCGGTCTGAAGCCGATAAAAATGTTTAATAACCAGGGTAGTGGCCCTGCTCCATCGGTATTCAGTAAGAACCCGTATTGAAGCATAGCGAAGTTCATCCAGCGATTTCTGATCCGTTTCTAATGGCGCAATATAGGAAAGAGAAATATCTAATGCATTTTCAGCGATCTCGCCCATATCAGCGGGGGTAAAATCTTTATGTGACAGGGCTGCATTAAAGGCGGCCAGTTTTTCGACCGGCGAATTCTTCCTGATTACATCGATTAAATATTTTTTAAGGTCCCCTTTAATCGAACCAAGGGCTTGAGATGCCAGTTGGGCATATTCCTCTGGATATCCCCCAATCATGGTCGAAAAGAGTACTGGGAAAGATGAGCCATCCCCCAATTGTCCCAAGGTTTTGATGCAAGCTGCCAGTACCGCATAATCGGGGATAAGACCGGATCGGTAGACATTATTCTGATTTGAAAGAAATTGATTTAAATTCTCTACAACCCGGCTGTCACCCTTACCTAGTATTGCCAGGGCCTCTAAAACGGCTACCCTCGTTTCTGTATCCCGGTATGCCATAAAGAGCCGCCAGAGGGCATCCCTATTCTGAGCTTCACCGGAACTGGCTGCGGAGCTTGCAATGGTGCTTGCAAGCTTGATCATTTCCGGATCATCCTTGAGAACATCCGCATACTGCAGCACAAAACTCAGGGTATAATCAAAGAAGGCACCAAGATTGCTTTTCATATCCGGGTCCTTCACCGCATTTACAATAACCTCCGGTTTTGTTGCCAGAGCAGTCCGGATAAACAATTTCTGGTAGCTTTGAAGCACCGGGCTCCCTGCCTGGGCCAAGGAGTAATCAGGATTCAGACCCATAAGTAATACAACCAGCAGGCCCAACAGGGCTGATCTATTTAGATTCATTGGAACCCTCCATTGAAAGTACAGGAGTTTCTTCAGTGTTGCTTTCATCTTCATTAAAAAGATTGTCATTATAATTATAGTCAGGTTTTACGCCAAAAACCTCAGCCAGAATACGGTTTCTGGTATTTAGAGATGGGGGTAAAGCTTCTACATGTAAAAGAGAACGATTTTTTTCTTCATCATATTCTACGGAACGGACGGTCCCATTCATAACAACCGGGTAACCGTCGATTTCAAATTGAACCTTCACTCTTAGTCCTTCTACCCCCTTTCCACCGATCGTAATTGCACAGCCCGTATCGGATAGGTCCTCAATGATACACCGGAGACCCGGTTTCACTTCTACCTTTTCAGGAGCTTCTTCAGCAGGGGGTAAATATAGATAGGCCGGTTTATGGGTACGAGCCCGGATGGATCGACGTTTCTGGGTTCTAAAAAGGGAATCTGAATGGGCTATCTGCAGAACACTGGTACCTCGAGCCATGGCTTCGTCCAGCACATAGCTGTCGAACACATAACCAGCATCATCTTTTCTCCAAAAATAGATTGCAAGCCTTTTTCCTTTCCAGTTGATCATTCCCTTTTGAGCTGGAATATTCGGTTTCTGGATTGTTATAAATCGATCTGAATTGGCTATTACCTGGGATTTAAAGACCCCCAGTCCATCAACCAACACTTTAATAGGCTGGGTCTCTCCGATAGAACGGGAACTGCTTATCCCCTTTTTATATCGCGGGTGTTCAAATTCAATTTTTTTTCTATATTCATACAATTTTGAAAGAAAATCCTGGGTTTCCTGGTTTCGTCCTTCACCAGTTAATTCCGCCTTTTTAATAAGTTCCCCAATGCAGCGATCCAATTGCTTCTCAGACCAGAAGAGGGTACTTGGATCTTCAAGTTCAGCATTTATAGCCAATTTCCGGAGCAGCTGCAGCTCACCAAAAGAAAAGCCCGCATCTTTCCCTTTGGCAAAAAACTCCAACCAGGAATAGTTGCTCTTCGTATCCCGTTTATAGGTAAAAAGAATGATGAGACTTATTATTGCAACAATGGATAACAGTATATACAGCAACATCCCCGTAATATCCTTTTCTGTCTAAAAATCTGGTGTAATCCAGCGGTCTTTAAAAAAAACAATCCAGCTGTTATAATAGAATATACCTTAGCAAAGATTGCATGTCAAAAAGGAGACCCCTATTTCCGCCTTAGTCGAAGCGTTTTTATTGTATTGGGCCTTTTTTATTCCCGGAATCTCCCTTCCCCATACAACGGTAACCTATATTCCCTTTGTGACAGTACAAGAATTATACCGAATAGTTTTTTACGATTTTCCTGTCATAACCCTCCTTTTATATATCCTGTGGCGAGAAAACAAAAGTCTGGTAAGATCCAAGTTCACTGTAAACCGCCAAAGCATATACTGGAGCTTTATTAATTTTCTACTCATACTCGGCAGTGCTCTCTTCATTTCTGCTATAGCCCAATATGTGCTTCCGGCCTATAAGCCGCCCCTCATTCAGGCCCCACAAACCCCACCTGCGTGGATAGTGATGATTATAGGCAGTTTTGCTACGGCTTACCTGGAAGAAATATTTTTTCGACTGTACCTGCTCCATCGGTTCGATACAGCAGGAATAAAATCCATGGCAGGAAACCTGCTTTCGATACTCTTATTTTCACTCTGTCACCTTTATGAAGGTCCCCTGGGAACCCTGAACGCTGCCCTTGCAAGCCTCTGTTTTACCCTCATCTACCGTAAAACTAACAGTATTCACAGTCCAGCCTGGGCTCATGGACTCTATAATCTGTTAGCCTTCGCATGCGGCATCTAGGCCCCATCAATTCTTTGTTGACAATACAGTATCTCGTTAGTAATATATATTTTACAATATATTAAGGAGTTTCTATGAAACATATAAAACATATCAGGCCTATCGGGCACATCATTTTTACGACCCTGTTATTATTTGTTTCAGTAACAGATATGGTGCTTTTTGCAGCCGAGGGAGTAAAAAGCGCTGCAACTGCTAATAATGCACAGGCCTGGAAAAAGGCCTTACAGGATGTGGGCTTCACGGTATTTCCAGAAGCACAAGCCCTGCCGGTAATAAGGGTCCCCGGATTGGATGGCAAGCAGATTGATATAAAGGATTTTGCAGGCGCCTTTGTGATTCTCAATTTCTGGGCCACCTGGTGCCCGCCCTGCAAGGCAGAAATGCCTTCTATGGAAACCTTTTATAAAACCTTTAAGGACAAACAACTCACCATATTTGCCATTTCTACTGGAGAGAAACCAGACACGGTACAATCCTTTATTAAAGCAAATCCCCACAGTTTTCCTATCGGCCTTGACAGTTCGGGACAGCTTGGGGCGATATTCGCAGGACGGGGCATTCCAACCACCTATATAGTCAACCCTGAAGGCAAGGCTATTGCGGGCACCATCGGCGGCAGAGACTGGATGGATAAAAAAACTGTAGAGGCTTTTACAATCCTGCTTTCCAGCGGTAAAAAATAATGGCCCTGTTTTTTGAGTTTTTAACCGCCGCAGTGGCGGGGCTCCTATCGTTTCTATCTCCCTGTGTTTTTCCGCTCATTCCCTCATATTTAGCGATGCTGAGCGGAACCTCGGTAAAAACCCTGAACGAGAGCACCCGAGGTGGGGTTCTCCAGATTGATGAAAACCTCAGACAGGTTCGCCGCACTGCCCTGCTTCGTTCCATAGCCTTTTCTCTGGGTTTTGCCACTATCTTCGTTACCTTAGGGCTAATATTCTCTCAGGCCACAGCCATGATTGGGGGCTCTGGCCGGATATGGGCCATACTCGCAGGGGCAGTTATCATAATCCTCGGATTTGACACCATATTCGACTTTATCAGCTTCCTCAGAATAGAAAAACGATTTCATGTACAAAAGCGTCCCCGAGGATACCTATCATCCTTCCTTTTTGGAGCTGCCTTTGGTGCCGGATGGAGCCCCTGTGTGGGCCCCATGCTGGCATCTATCCTGTTTATGGCCGGTTCCGGATCCTTATTTAAGGCAGGCCTCCTCTTAGCCACCTACTCGCTTGGCTTGGCGGTTCCCTTTATCGTTGCAAGTATTTTTTTGGGATCCCTCCAGGGACTTATGAAGAAGCTTAAGGAACACCTGGGAACAGTCAAAATATTCTCCGGTCTGGTACTAATAAGCATTGGACTGTATATGATGCTGGGGGATCTGCGCCAACTTTCAGCCCTCTTTACCCGTTTTGGTTATGGCCTCCAAAGCGCAGCAGAATCGATGCCCCAGGGCTTTCACATAGGGATGGCTCTCGTATATGCCATCATTGGAACCCTGGTGTTGTTTACAGGAAACCGGGGAAAAAACCTTAAATCTCCGATAAGGATCAGCATTACTGTTCTATGTATTGCTCTTTTCGTTTTGGAGCTTACAGGAACCGTATCCACAATCCTCATCATTGCAGGATGGATGCTCTTTCAGGGCATATAAGCGCTACAGGGACTGTTTTACTAAATACCAGACAGTCCCTGTAACCTTTACAGAAACATCGTTTTACAATCTTCTGCGGGAATTTACCTGAAGATAGGTATAGCGCTTAAGTCCCGCCTCATATTCAGATAGGATTTTCATTCCTTCGTTGGGTTTTACCACATCCTTTTTAATAGCCTGTTCAACCTGGGTCTTAATAGATCGAATAAGCTCCGCAATGGCATACTCATTTTCTTCTAGTACTTCCCGGATGGTATCACCCTCTATAGTCTCATCGATATACCAGCCCTCTTCTTCATCGCTGTCCAGCACAATGTGGGCTTCATCCATCCGGCCAAAGAGGTTGTGCATATCCCCCAGGGTGTCCTGGTAAGCACCGGTTAAGAAAATTCCAATGTAGTAGGGTTTATCATTTAAATCATGGAGCCAAAGGTATTCCCGCTGATCCTGGTCTTCCCCATCCCCGATAAAGGTGTCTACCTTGCCGTCCGAATCGCAGGTAATATCGGCGATGGTCCCCTTAATCGTAGGTTCCTCATTGAGCCGTGACAGCGGCGTCATGGGAAAGAGCTGGCCCAGGGCCCAGGAATCGGGGAGGGACCGGAATACGGAGAAATTTAATAGATACTGGTCTTTAAGTCCTGCCACCAGTTCTTTCATTTCTTCGCTCATCCGGGCCTTGCCTTCATAGTGACGGCTGATTTCTGCAAGTATTTCCCAGGAGAGGGATTCCACCACCGCCCGGGACTGCAGGTCCAGATACCCGAGGTCAAAGAGGCTCATGGCCTGCTGACGGTAAAATACCAGGTCATGAAAGGCTTCATCGTAATGCCCCGCATCGACGGTTTCTTTTACCTCTAAAATATCCCGAACCACCTTAGGAGCATTTTTAGGGATGATCAGATTTTTAATAGTATTCAGTTTGGCAATGCGGCCAAAGGCTTCTACGGCGATCATCGAATGGTGGGCAACCAGGGCCCTGCCGCTTTCAGAAACAATACTTGGGTGCTTAACCTTTTCTTCGTCACAGATATCCATGATGCCATATACGATGGTATTGGCATATTCCCGGAGGCTGTAATTAGCCGATGATGCCACCGCGCTGCGGCTCCCGTCATAATCCACCCCAAGACCGCCACCCACATCAATATAAGAAATAGGACATCCCATACGAACCAGCTTGGCATAAAACCGGGCTCCTTCACGGACACAACGGGTAATGACCTGAATATCTGGAATCTGGCTTCCCACATGGAAATGAAGCAGGGTTATACAATCCTTTAGCCCCGCCTGCTCAAGAAGATTCATTGCTTCCAGGAGGTCCACTGTGGAAAGTCCAAATTTAGCAGCCTCCCCCGAAGAGGTAGCCCACTTTCCGGAGCTTCGGGTGGCAAGCTTTATACGGATGCCAATATAGGGCCGGACGCCCATCTCTTTGGATAAATCGATGAGACCCTTTATTTCTTCCAGTTTTTCCGCCACCACCACCACTTTTTTACCGATTTTGCATCCCATAAGCGCAAAACGGATAAATTCATCATCCTTATAACCATTGCAAAGCAGAAGCCGGTCGTCGTTTTTATGGATAGATAGGGCTAACAGCAGCTCGGGCTTGCTTCCAGCCTCAATACCCAAACCATAGGGTTCTCCCGCATCCATCAGGGTCTCCACCACTTCCCGCATCTGGTTAACCTTTACGGGGTATACACCCTGGTATCGGCCTTTATAGCCCGCTTCCTCAATCGCCTGGGCAAAGGCTTCGTTTATACGTTTTACCCGGTCCTGCAGTATATCCTGGAACCTGATATGGAGGGGAAGCCGCAGCCCACGATTTTTAGCCTCTTCTATCACATCGATGATACGGATTCGGGCTCCATCCTTGCAGGGTTCCACGGTGATACAGCCATCATCATCAATGTTGAAGTATCCGGAACCCCACTTTGAAACACCATACAGTTTGTTTGCGTCTTCCCTGGTCCAGGCCATCTAGTTCTTTCCTTTGCTGCCAATATGGATATGGCTTCCATCGTAGGTAGCGATTGCTGTATATACATCGGGACGCCGGTCCCGGAAAATGCCCCAGGCACTCCTGGTGATGCGGATGGCATCCAGATCAAAGGTATGAATTAAAACAGTTTCGCTGGTCCGGTCCGCCGATTCAACGAGCTGGCCATGCTCATCGGCGATAAAGGATGAACCATAAAAGGTGATACTTGAGTCCTCTATTTGTTCCTTACCGACCCTATTTGCAACAATTACCGGCACCAGATTCGCACCCGCATGGCCCCGCTGCACAATTCGCCAATGTTCCATAGAGTCTATGGATGCATCCTGGGGTTCTGAACCGATAGCGGTAGGATAAAAGAGCAGTTCAGCCCCTTCCAGAACCATAGCCCGGGCTAGTTCCGGATACCATTGGTCCCAGCAGATACCTACCCCGATCTTTCCATAGGCGGTAGACCATACCTTTACCCCCAGATCGCCCGGATTAAAATAGTATTTTTCTTCATAACCAGGACCATCGGGAATATGGCTCTTGCGGTAGATGCCGAGCACCGTGCCATCCGCGTCGATAACCGCAATTGAATTATAGTGGGCCTTATTGGATCGTTCAAAAAAGCTCACCGGAATAACCACCGACAATTCTTTGGCGACCTGCTGAAAATGTCTTATAGCCGGATTCTGGTCCGGTTCTGTGGCAAGATCAAAATATTCTGGCTTTTCCTTCTGGCAAAAATAGGGTGTTTCAAACAGCTCCTGCAGCAGTATAATCTGGGCGCCCCTTGCTGCTGCCTGGCGAAGCATCCCGTCTGCCTTTTTTATATTTTCATCCCTGTTCCATGAACAGGACATCTGCACTGCCGCTACGGTTACCTTTCTCATGGCTGCTCCTTTTTAAGTATACGCCTTTGGTATTTGCTGGGTAATGCAATGGACATTACCACCACCCTTAATAATCTTCATTCCATCAATGGGGACGATCTTTCTGCCTGGATATTGTTCCTGTAAAATACCCAGAGCTCTATCATCGGCCTTTTTCATTTCACTATCCCCATCCTTTCCAAACACGGGCACAATAAGAGCTCCAGTGACGGGATAAAAGTTGATATAACTTAACGTAAGGCTTTCGCCTCTGCAGGTCCGCCGGGGCGGTTCAGGGATAGTTACAATCTCAAGGCTCCGTCCCATTGCGTCCCGGGCTGCTTCCAGAATGGCAAGATTTTGCCTGCTATTGGGCATATTGGGGGAATCTGTTTCAGTTGCCACCTGGATCAGCACCCGTCCGGGTTGGACAAAGCAGGCCAGGTTATCCACATGGCCATCGGTTTCATCTCCCCAGAGGCCCCGGTCCAGCCAAATAACAGCAGTAACTGATAGGTATGTCCGCAGATACTCCTCGATTTTTTCTTTAGATAGAGCGGGGTTTCTGTTTTTGGCAAGCAGACATTCTTCAGTCGTAAGGAGGGTCCCCTCCCCGTCCACGTGAATAGAACCGCCCTCTAGTATCAGGGGCGCATCATAGCGCGGAAGTCCCAGCTTTTCTAGAATTAGAGGAGCCAGCCTATTATCTGCATCAAAGGGATGATATTTTTCACCCCAGGCATTAAATTGCCAGTTAATCCCTGCCCGCCTTCCATCTTTATGAACTACAATGGTGGGGCCGTTATCCCGCACCCAGGAATCGTCATGGGGAAAATCCCAGACCTCTACCGAAGCAGGCAACCGTTTACGGGCATCTTTATAGGCTGCATAACCACTGTCATCTACTTGAGAGCGGGCAATCATGTAAAGGGGTTCAAATTCTGCGATAGCCCGTGCTACCTCCACATACCCATCCCGGGCTTCCTCTAAACCATCGAGCCAGGCTTCACGCCGAACTGGCCAGGACATAAGGGTCCCTGCGCGGGGAAACCATTCAGGGGGCATCCAAAAACCATCGTCACTTGGCGTTTTTACTGTGTTAGAATTAAAAGCTTTCACAGGTTACGTTGTATAGCATTAAGACCAGCAAGGCAAGTACTATATAACCAGCACTAGATTAACTGCTGCGGTTCCCTTGCCCTGCCGTTCCTTAACCGCTGCTTCGAAGTGTACTCCCATATGCTCACAGGCTTCTGCTATAAATGAGAGGTAATACCATCCAAGACCATCATCTCCATAGGGACCGGTGCCCTGTTCATAAAGTTCCTGCAGGCTTTTTTCACCCAGGGATAAACGTCCCCGTTCATCGAACATCCGTTTCGTATCCTCAAAACTGCTGGACCCGTCATATAAACTCAATTTTAAACGGTACCGCCATCGCCCCATGGCCCAACGTTTTGAGAGGGACCAGACCATTATCGAAGCAAGACCATTAGGCAGCTTAAATATTAATTCCCTGCGTTTATCCGGGTTTTCCAGAATGGTCCGAACCTCCGAAGGTTTTGTCTCAGGTCCAAGCAGCTCAATCAGGGTCGACCGCTCAGCAGCACTCATTAACTCTAGAACCATAAGAGAAAGGTAATCAGCCAGGTCTACCCTATCCAGCACGGTATGAATTACTTTAATGACATCCTGTTCAATTTTTTGCCGTTCCAGAGGGGTGCTGCAGAGCAATACAAAATAAATGAGGGGATCCACCGTATCCAGAAGTTCCCGGATAAAGTACACAAGCCGCTTTCGTTCTTCATCGGTTTTGCGCGTATCGATGAGCAAGGAACGGATAATCGGTTCAGAAATTTCCTTCTTAATAGCTTCTATAGCATCGGATCGGGATTTTAGGGCATTTTTTAATTCAACCGGAGATACGGCATTTTGTGCATCCAAAGCCTGATGCGGATGGCTTCGATTCCATTTTGCAATAACCTCGGTCCGTACAGCCCGATCTATTATGGTAGAATTAAAATAACCATAGAGCATGGAAAATATAACAAGCCGTGCCAGATCGCCAATCTCATTTTTAACGGAGCTTAAATCCGGTACCGGGAACTCTGCCTTTTCAACAAAGCCGGTAAGCAGCAGCCGTTTCAGCCAGGGGATATCGACCATCCTTAACTTAAAGCCGTAGCGAGTATCCCCATCGGGGGTGGTGAAGGTATGCAGACCGGTTGCTCTATTCTTAAAAAAGGCGGCACCTTCCTTAGATAGAACTATTTTGGATTTTAAGTCTATGCAATGGGGTTTTTCTCCCATGGTATGCTGCGTTGCAGGTTGACCCTTACTCACCGTCGGTACCTCCGACCTGTTCTGGATTGATGCCATACCCTATTGTATCATGATGTAACGGATTGACAAGAGGGAAAAAATAATTGCAAATATATACATATTTTTTGCATACCCATACATTTTGGAGGCTCCCATGGCAGTAAAAATATGCATGAAAAATCCTGTCGTTGAAATTGATGGTGATGAAATGACCCGGGTTCTCTGGGCTTTGATAAAAGAAAAGCTCCTCTTACCCTATATAGAACTAAATACGGAATACTATGACCTGGGTCTTGAGAACCGAGATCGGACCGATGACCTGGTAACACAAGAAGCTGCCCAGGCCATTCTGAAACACAAGGTCGGTGTAAAATGCGCAACCATTACCAGCAATAAGGCCCGCATGGTCGAATACAACCTTAAACACCTGCATCCCAGTCCTAACGCAACAATCAGGGCTATATTGGACGGCACCGTTTTCCGAAAACCGATTATTGTACGGTCTATACAACCGACGGTTTCCACCTGGAAAAAGCCAATTGTTATTGCCCGTCATGCCTATGGGGACGTATATAAGAATGCAGAATTAGCCATACCCGGACCAGGCATCGTAGAACTAGTGTATAAAGGAAAGGATGGTACGGAGCAGCGAATACAGGTTGCAGATATGAAAGGCCCCGGTGTAGTTCAGGGCATGCACAACCTGGATGACTCTATCGCCAGTTTTGCCCGCTCTTGTTTTATCTACGCCCTGGATGAAAAACTGGACCTCTGGTTTGCCACTAAGGATACCATTTCAAAAATCTACGATGGGCGATTCAAGGAAGTGTTCCAGCACATCTATGAAACAGAGTTTAAATCCGTCTTCGAGAAGGCTGGTATCACCTATTTCTATACTCTGATAGACGATGCGGTTGCCCGGGTCGTAAAAAGCGAAGGGGGTTTCCTCTGGGCATGCAAAAATTACGATGGGGATGTGATGAGCGATATGATCGCCAGTGCATCGGGCAGTCTTGCGATGATGACCAGCGTACTCGTATCTCCCAACGGTGCCTTTGAATACGAAGCGGCCCACGGAACGGTACAGCAGCATTATTACCGCTGGAAACGGGGAGAAAAGACAAGCACTAATCCGGTAGCCCTCATCTTTGCATGGTCTGGAGCGCTGGCAAAACGGGCTGATCTGGATGAGAATCAGGAATTAAAGAACTTTGCAGCCCGATTGGAAGCAGCAACATTACAAACCATCGATGAGGGTGAAATGACCGGAGATCTGGCGCGGTTGGCCTCCCCTGCTCCTCAAAACATATTAGACTCCTGGGAGTTTATAGCTGCTATAGCCCGGCGTCTTTAGACCAATTATCCCTTAATTTATCGATATTTCTTGACTAATGGCACCTTTTCCCCTTATGGTACTATAATACACAGGAAAGGAATACATTATGGCCAAACAAAAAATCCCCGCAACACCATCTATACGCCGGCTACCATCGTATCTCCATATCATCCGGCAGGCAGAAAAGGATGGTGAAGAATATATTTCCGGTACCGTTATTGCCAACGAACTGAATCTAGAGCCCATTCAAGTACGCAAAGATTTAGCAATTACCGGTATCATCGGAAAACCCAAAAAGGGCTATCCCGTGCATGCCCTTATAACCGCGATTGAACATTTCCTGGGCTGGGATTCCATCCGGGATGCGGTACTTGTTGGGGTGGGAAATCTGGGGTCTGCCCTCATGGGATACCAGGAATTCCAGTTCCATGGTCTTAATATTCTAGCCGCCTTTGATAAGGATCCCAAAAAAATCGGTTCTACGGTTCACGGTGTACCAGTACTGCCTCTGGATACTATGGAACTTCAGGTACGAAACCTGGGGGTTACCATGGCGATTCTTACGGTTCCCTCAGCAGGGGCTCAGGAAACCGCAGATATGCTTGTAAAAGCGGGGATCACCGCAATCTGGAATTTTACCAATGTAAAACTAAAGGTTCCTGACTCAGTGGTAGTACAAAAGGAAGATTTGTCTTCAGGTTATGCCATGCTCTGTGTCATGATCCAGACTAAAAAACTAGAAGGCAGATAAACCGATTGAGCTCAGCATCGGAAGATAAAAACCAGTATCAGGCAGAATTGCTGCGGAACCGGCTTACAAAACGGTACAAGCATCTACGAAAATGGGCAAGACGCCTTGGCATAGATGCATACCGGCTGTATGACCGGGATATTCCGGAAATTCCCCTCCTTATTGACCTTTATGGCGACACCGTCTCGGGAGCTCTGTATGAACGGCCCTATGAAAAGGAGCCGCAAGAGGAAGAAGTCTGGCTTGCTGTGATGAAACATGTTATAGCAGAGACCCTTGAACTTCCGCTTGACCAGATTTTTATTAAACAGCGAAAAAGACTGAGGAACCGGGATGAAGGCTCGGCCCAATATCAAAAAATAGACTCTAAGGCAGTTATCCGACAGGTTCATGAAGGGGGACTTACTTTTCAGGTAAACCTCTCAGACTACCTGGATACGGGGCTCTTTCTCGATCATCGTTTGAGCAGAGATCTTATCCGTTCCGAAGCAAAAGGGCGAAGGGTACTGAATCTATTTTGCTATACCGGCTCTTTTTCAGTCTATGCCGCCCATGGAGGAGCCGCCCAGGTAGATTCGGTGGACCTTTCAAATACCTATCTTGATTGGGCCAGCATTAATTTTGAGCTTAACGGATTTAAAAGCCAGTTTATAGAACCGGAAAGCTATGTAAAACATCCACTACATCCAGGGAAAAACCTCTTAATTCGAGCCGATGTACTTCGTTTTTTAAAGGAAGCGGTGCAGCACAGACTCCATTGGGACCTGATTGTGTTGGATCCTCCCACTTTTTCAAATTCAAAAAAAATGACCGACATTCTCGATATCCGCAGGGATTACAAGGCGCTCATTGAGCTCTGCCTGGCCCTTCTTAATCCAAAGGGGCTTTTATTTTTTTCTACCAATGCCAGGTCCTTTCATTTTGAAGCCGACTATTTTCAGCAGCGATATCCAGGAATCATAATTAAGGATATAACAAAGGCAACAGTAGACGAAGACTTTCGGGAAAGGAAGGTTCGACTATGCTATACTCTCGTAACATAAGATACATAGGCGCCTTAGGAATTATCACGGTTCTTCTTGGATTAAACCTGGCATGTACCACGTTAAGCGAATCCCCACATAAAACCACCGGTTCCAGCCAGCCCTCAAAAAATCTCCAGACTGCAAACACTAAAATTAGTCCAGGGAAAGCCAAAAAACCGGACTCAGGGCTGAACGATCCGGCCTTTAAAAAGCTTTCCCCAGAGGTGCTCCAGTATTTACAGACCCTATCGGATGCCTTTTATACCCACGACCGTCCATTTCTGTTTAACCAAGCTGAGCCTTTTTATAAAAAAACCTACGAAGGTCTTTATTCCAGCGATGAATACCTGGCCATGTTATATCGAATCGGTCCCTATAGTACCGAATCAGGTCTTGGAGATAACAAGAAGCCAGTGC
>Ga0209407_1003615_pt1 | contig 13254 bp, 10 predicted proteins | sample AD_JPNHG3_MetaG_FD_184410 | JGI IMG/M metagenome (GOLD analysis project Ga0209407, IMG submission 184410) | Active sludge microbial communities of municipal wastewater-treating anaerobic digesters from Japan - AD_JPNHG3_MetaG (SPAdes) (version 2) | ecosystem: Engineered > Bioreactor > Anaerobic... | reverse complement strand
CGAGAGTAATGGTTGGATATTGGCTGGTACCGTTAACCTTTAATGGTTCCATACAGCATTGGTTTTATAAATTTCAATAACTTCCCATAAAACAAATATACGGAAAATCAATGCAAAAGTAACATTATATTGATATATTTTACCTGTTTTATGGCAGGCTTTTTATTTTTGTTGATAAAATTATTTTAAAAACCGCAAAAACACACCCAGCGGTAATTTTCGTCCAGCTCTGTCAACTACGTAAAGTTCTCCAATTTCTGGTTTGTCAACTTTAAAAATGCTTTTAACCAGACTTTCGGCTATTATGGGCGAGTAGCCCATTGAGTAAAGGTTTAGTATCAGGAAGGAGTTTTTATGGGTTAATAGATTTTTGCAGTTTTCCAGAAGCGGACATAGATTTGTTTCAAGTATCCATTTTTCACCTTCGGGCCCCCTACCATAAGCTGGAGGGTCAAGTATAATTCCATTGTAGGTTTTGGCGCGCCGTACCTCGCGTGCTACAAATTTTACGGCATCATCTACCATCCACCTAATTCCATCGAGCTTGCTAAGCTCCATATTTTCGCGTGACCAGGTAATGGTTTGCTTAACCGAATCGACATGGGTTACATCGGCCCCGGCTGCTCTAGCAGCCAACGATGCACCTCCGGTGTATGCAAACAGATTTAAAACCGATGGTTTTTCTGCTGAAAGATGCTGAACGGTATCGTAAATAAAATCCCAGTTTGTTGCTTGTTCAGGGAATATGCCAACATGCTTGAACGATGTAAGGCCCAAACGGAACTTTAGCTTCATTTGTTTGTAGCTGTAACCAATTTTCCATTGCTCCTTACAGTTTCCCTTCTTATTCCACTCGCCCCATTCGTTATCGCTCTCGCGGTTACCCTTTTTCTTTACAAAGTATGCATTGGCTAAGCTATTCCATTCGGCTTGTGAAAGTGCTTTTCGCCAAATGGCTTGAGGCTCGGGACGAGCCAGAATTTGGCTGCCGAACCGTTCTAGCTTTTCGCCATCGCCGCTGTCGATTAGCTCGTAATCAGGCCAGTTAGTGGGTGTTTCAAGTATAATCATCAATCTAATTTTTAAAAAACTTTTACTTATTGGGTTGAATCACCTTCATCACACAGTTCTTACAGTCAAAAACCAGAGGAAAAAGGTTATGGTCATTTTTGAGAAAAAGTCGTCCGGTTGGTTTGGCGCCTTGCTTGCTTGGGCATAAGCCCAGCTCGTGTTTGATACAGTATCGGGTAACCATTAGCTCCACCTCGCCCTTGGGGCGCTTAACCTCAAATGCAGGTTCAATGCTTTGGGCTCCATGTTTTAGCAGGAAATTGGTGCTTGCCCTGTTGGCAACATTGGCTTTATATGTTAGGATTGGGTTAGGAACTGTAGCCGGGGTAGTTGTATTATCTCTACGGTTTTGTTTGTGTAACTCTATCCTTTTGGTGCGGAGTTGTAAGGTTAACTCCCTACGAGCTGAGTTTATTATGCTTGTGGGGATGAATGGGACTTCAGTAGTACATTCAATGTTAACCCTGTTAACATTGAAAATGGTGTCGCCTGTTTTTCGAAGCTGGTTTTCAATTGTATCAAGATAATTTGGATTTTTGGCCTTGTCGAACCCATTAGGAATTTCAATGAGTGCGATTACCCCATCTTCATCCTCAATGCTTAGCCTGATATTATTGGCTGTAATAGATACATCTATATTGCAATCAACTTTACGCTCGGCGCTTTTACGATTAAGGGTTTGTTCCAGCTCAAAATCCTCGTTACGGTAAATAGTTGTTTCTATAGTAAGGTCAGTGGGCATCTGGTTAGGAAATACCTTATCGCCATCTACTTTATTGACTCTAAATCCCACAAGTTGATTTTGAGAGTTAAAAAAACACAATCCATCGCCATTATGTATGGTTTCAGCTGAATTAATACAGAAGTAGTTCCGGTATATACGGTCAACCATACCAATTCTTTTCCCTACTGATTTTGGGGTGTTTAATGATGCTTGGTTAGGTTTTCGACTATTAATAAAATGGGTGGTAAACCCGCGGTTAAAGGTTCGTTCAGGATCGGGTGTAAAGGTGTAGGTGCACTTTCCGCTCGAAGCTCTTTTGTATTGTTGGTTTAGACCGATAAAGTTGTTCAGCAGGTTGCTGTAGTGTGCAGTTATATTTTTTACGTAAGTAATATCTTTTAGGCGACCCTCTATCTTGAACGAGGTTATTCCTGCTCTAATCAAATCGGCAAGGTGGCTGCTAAGGTTAATATCCTTGAGCGATAGAAGGTGTTTGTTTTCCACCAGAACGTTTCCCATTTCATCGACAAGGTCGTAGGCTAAGCGGCAGGGTTGGGCGCATGCACCTCGGTTGGCACTTCGTCCTGAAAGCGAGTAGCTCATGTAACATTGCCCGCTGTATGATACGCATAGTGCCCCATGAATAAAAAATTCAAGTTCAGCTTTTGTTTTGCTGCGAAAGTTGGATATTTCATCAAGGGTTAATTCCCTTGGTAAAACAATCCTGGATACGCCATTTTTTTCCAGAAAGTTAATGTGGTCAGGGTTAATGTTGTGCATTTGGGTGCTTGCATGTATGGCAATAGGAGGTATATCCATAGCAAGAATGGCAAAATCCTGAATGATTATTGCATCGGCACTGGCATTGTAAATTTCATGGATGAGTTCCTGCACCTCTTTTAGCTCACTATCAAAAATGATAGTGTTAACGGTAACATAAACTCTGGCATGGTATGCATGGGCAAAATGGCAAAGCTCAGCAATGTCCTCAATGGGGTTTCCGGCTTTCTCGCGGGCACCGAACTTATGAGCAGCAATGTAAACCGCATCGGCACCGTGTGTAATGGCAGCAATGCCAGTTTCTAAATCCTTTGCGGGGGCAAGTAGCTCGAGTTCGGTCATTACCTATGCGAATTTGAATATGGATTCAAGGGTTTTGGCAACACCATCATTGGTATTTGCAGGGGCAACCATTTTAGCCTTGTCCTTTACTTCCGATGGAGCATTGTCCATTGCAACCCCAAAGTTAACCAATTGCAGCATCTCAATATCATTAAAGTTATCGCCAAAAGCCATTGCCTGTTCAGGCTTTAATCCCAAGTGATTCAATAGAATAAGGCAGCCGGATGCTTTGTTTATATTTGCAGGGGTTATCTCGATGTAGGTATCTTTTGATCGGTATATATTGATTTTTCCGGTAAACTGGTTTACTAAATGGTTGTATAATCCATCGATTAGCATGCTTTCGCCCATAACCATTAACTTATGGATATGTTGCTTATCCTTTTCTAGTTCACTTATTTTATACTCCAGATTCGAATGAATGGTTGCCTTAACCTTGGTATTATTTTCCTCGCGTAACCTCCACTCATCGTTTTTTGATGCATACCAAAGGTTGTATGTGTAGAGACTAAAATGTAAATCGAATTTTCGGCAGGTGCCAAAAACGGATGAAGCAACATTGTAGTCAATAGTTTTTGAGAAAAGGATGTTCTTGGCATCCATTTTCTCCTCAATCGATTTTAAAACTAGCGCACCGTTGTAGCAAATGGCAGGGTTGTCCACGGGCACTTCGCGGTAAAGGTGGATCATGCCTGCTGGCATTCGTGCCGATACCATTACAAATGGTATATTATGCTCTGTTAGTTTGCGGATTTGGTATATTGTAGCCGATGCAAGTTCACGATTTTTATTAAGAAGCGTTCCATCGACATCGGAAAATACAATTCGAAATCTACTTGGCATTGATAAAAGGTTTGAATAGCAATAAAAAAAGGGCTGCAAAGGCAGCCCTCAAAGATAGTAAAAAGTTGTGTTACTGGCATTTTAGTTGTTGAATCTGGTAATCGGCATTGGGCTTGAATGTGCCAAATGCAGCATTCTTGTATGCAGCGCAAGCATCGCTGATTTTATTGAGCTTATGGTATGCACTAGCAATTAGGAAATAAAGCTCAGCCTTATCCTCAGCGGTTCCTTTAACAAGTTCAAGTGCTTTGTTTCCATACTCAATGGCATCGTTCCAGCGTTCAAGCTTGCTGTAGTTTATGGTCATTGAGCGGTAAATGTTGTAATCGTCGCCATCGTACTTTAAAGCCATGTCGAGCAGTTTAACCACATCGTTTAGTTTATTGGCATTGAGAGCTTCGTCGGCTTTCTTCAGGAAATACGCTTTGCCTTTTGTTTTAGCCTTTTCAACATTAGCGGCATCGTTGGCTTTTCCGCCTAAATCGATGGTAAGGTCGAGGTACTCAACCATTTTTTCTTCGTTCTTAAGGCCTTCGTATGCCAAGGCTGTTCCCAGGTAGGGATCAATATAGTTAGGATCTAACTTAATGGATTTTTCGTAGTTTGCGATAGCCTCGTCAAACTTACCTTCCTTAAATAGGTTGTTGCCCATTGCGTTGTAAAGCTTAGGAAGAGTTTTTTCAACCCGGGTTTTAGTTGCGCCATCATTATATTTGATTGCAGATTCCTTAGCTTTTTCAAGGTTTTCAAGGGTGGCCTTTAGATCTTTTGCTTTGTACTTGGCCATTGCAACCTGAAAGTAAATGGTGGGGATTAACTCCTCGCAATTCTGCTTGGTCTCAGAGCCCTCTTCTCCCAACTGCTCGGAAATTTGTAGTGCCGATTGAATATCCTGTAATGCTTTTTCAGGATCTTGCTTGTAGTTTGTAGCGGCGTTGTTATATGCCTGAATGGCATCTTTAATGCTTTGTCCGCTTACTGAAATGGCACCCAATGCAAAAATGCCCAATAGCAAAAACTGTTTCACTAATCTTACTCTCATAGGTATTTGGTTTTAAATTGTGTTTTAAAATTTGTTAATGGCCTCAAAAATATCACATCCATTTAAAAAACAAAAATTAAGCCATAAAATTATCGTTTTTTGTTAAAAAATGTAGTAATCATATTGGAACATTCATTGGCGAGAACTCCGCTGATAGTTTTTGTTTTGGGATGAAGTATATTCTTAGCAATTAGTGAAAATCCTCGTTTTGGGTCAGGGGCACCGTAAACCAATTGACCAACCTGAGCCCAGTATAGGGCACCCGCACACATTGGGCAGGGCTCAATGGTAACATAAAGCGTACATTGATTTAAATATTTACCTCCCAGGTAGTTGGTTGCAGCGGTAATGGCTTGCATTTCGGCATGTGCTGTTGGGTCGCCAAGGGTTTCGGTCAAATTGTAAGCACGCGATACTATTCGGCCGTTGCATACAACTACCGCTCCAATTGGCACTTCGTCTTTTGCCAGTGCTTTTTGCGCTTCCTTTAGTGCTTCGCGCATGAAAAACTCATGATCCTTTGTGTTTTCCATATAAGATTTTGGCCAAATATATCAAAAAATATAGCGTAAGCATCGTTTTTTATTTTTACATTCGCAACCTGAAAATGGTATTAGATATGTACAGATCACATACTTGCGGAGAACTTAGAATTGCTCATGTAGGCAGCAATGTTACCCTTAGTGGATGGGTGCAACGTATCCGAAACCTTGGTGCAATGACCTTCATTGACCTTAGAGATAGGTATGGAATAACACAGGTAGTTGTTGACGACAGCTCTAGTAGCGATGTCAAGGAGGTTGTCAAGGAGCTTGGTCGTGAATATGTTATCCAGATTTCGGGCGAGGTGGTGGAACGGGCAAGCAAGAACAGCAAACTCCCCACCGGAGATATTGAGGTTAAGGCAAAAATAGTAAAAATACTCAATACCAGTGAGATACCCCCATTTACCATTGAGGACGAAACCGATGGTGGCGACGAATTACGAATGAAGTATAGGTATCTTGATTTACGTAGAAACCCGGTAAAGAACGCCTTACTATTGCGCCACAGAATGGCTCAGGAAGTTCGGAAATACCTTGATGCACAAGGTTTTATTGAGGTTGAAACGCCGTTCCTCATTAAATCGACACCTGAGGGTGCCCGCGATTTTGTTGTCCCCTCGCGAATGCATCCGGGTGAATTCTACGCTTTACCCCAATCGCCTCAAACCTTTAAGCAACTCCTGATGGTTGCCGGTTTCGATAAGTACTTCCAAATTGTGAAATGCTTCCGCGATGAGGATTTACGTGCCGACAGGCAACCAGAGTTTACTCAAATTGACTGTGAGATGTCGTTTGTGGAGCGCGACGATGTGCTCAACACCTTTGAAGGGCTGATTAAACATCTTTTTGCCCATGTTAAAGGCATAAATTTTGATGAATCCTTCAGACGGATGCCCTACAGCGAGGCCATGGAGAAGTATGGCTCCGATAAGCCCGATTTACGATTTGGGATGGAATTTGTTGAGCTGAGTTCCATTGTGAAAGGCAAAGGTTTTAAGGTTTTTGACGATGCTGAGTATATTGGCGGAATTTGTGCTACTGGGTGTGCGGGGTACACCCGCAAACAGCTCGATGAGCTAACCGAGTTTGTGAAACGTCCTCAGGTTGGTGCCAGCGGCCTTGTTTACATTCGCTTTGCCGACGATGGAATAAAATCGACAGTTGATAAGTTTTACTCACCCGACGATTTAATGGCTATAGCCAACGTCATGGGGGCTAAACAGGGCGACCTAATTCTAGTTCTGGCTGGTTCAAAGAAGAAAACGCTCTCTGCGCTTTGTGAGTTAAGGCTTGAAATGGGTAATAGGCTTGGCCTAAGGTCAAAGGATGTGTTTGCTCCCCTTTGGGTTGTCGATTTCCCCCTCCTGGAGTGGGACGATGAGGCACAACGTTTCTTTGCCATGCATCACCCATTTACTTCGCCTAACCCAGATGACACTCATTTGTTTAAAACCGATCCCGCCAAGATTAGAGCAAATGCCTACGACTTGGTGATAAATGGAGTAGAGATTGGCGGTGGCTCAATCAGAATTTATAATAGGGAACTCCAACAGATTATGTTCGATACTCTTGGATTTACCAACGAGGAGGCTGAGAAACAGTTTGGGTTTCTTCTTAATGCATTCCGATATGGCGCACCTCCTCACGGTGGCATTGCCTTTGGATTTGATAGGCTTTGCTCGCTTTTTGGTGGGAGCGACTCTATTCGTGATTACATAGCATTCCCCAAAAACAATGCGGGCCGCGATGTGATGATTGATTCACCATCCACTATCAGCCAGCAGCAACTCGATGAGCTATCCATACAGATTAAAAAGAACAACTAGAACCCCACATAAATAAAAAACATCCGGTAACACCGGATGTTTTTTATTTTTTTCTGCAACTATTAATTATTCAGCTGCAGGTACAGTGTCGGGTTGAGCCTCAACAGTAGCATTGGTGTCAACTTGCTCAATTTGTTCTTCTTGAGCAGGTTGTTCTTCCTGCTTGGGAGCTGATTTACATGCAACCATTGAAAGCATTCCGGCAACCATTAGGTAAAATACAATCTTTTTCATGGCAATAAAGTTATTAGTTAGTTCAATGCAAAACTAATAAAAAAAAACATCAAATCAAAAAATATAATATTAAACGCACTAAAATAATTTAGGTATATCTATTCCTTTTTTGTTGAGGTTAAAATTATAATACTCACGCGAGGGAGTAAACAGTTTTCCCGGGCAGAGGGAATTGTTTTAGGACAATTGCTTACGGTTTGATTGCCACATTATATATCTTTGCAAAAATTTCACATTACACAATATAAAAGTTCTAGAATCAATATTACAAGGTTATTTATCAGTATCGGATGACCAATTCAGGTTTCCCGATAGGGCATGTTTTGTAAGGGGACTATCGGGTTCCTCCTTAAGTTTTATTGTTGCTGCATTACAGGGTTCCTCGGAAAAGCCTACCATACTGGTTTTTAACGAGAAAGAGGAGGCCGCATATGCATTCTCCGATCTTTCCACATTGCTTGGAATGGATAAGGTATTCTTTTTTCCATCCTCGTACAAAAGGTCAATACAGTTCAACCAGATTCTTTCTGAGGCCATAATTCAACGCACCGATGTGTTGAACCTCTTGCGGCAAATGGGGGAGGGTGAAAACCAAAAAACGGTAATAGTAACCTATAGCGATGCGCTTTTTGAAAAAATTCCCCTTAGGAATATTTTGAAGGAGAATATTTTAACAATATCGAAAGGAGAAAGGATATCAACCGATTTCATTACTGAGGTTCTTTTTGAGTATGGTTTTGAACGAACCGATTTTGTATATGAACCGGGTCAGTTTGCCATAAGAGGAAGCATTGTTGATGTTTTCTCGTACTCGTCGGCAATGCCTTACCGTATCGATTTTTTTGGTGATGAGGTTGAGTCCATACGAACCTTTGATGTGGAGGACCAGCTCTCTCGCGACTTACATCAAACCATTTCAATAATTCCTAACCTACAGGAAAAGGAGCAAGCTGAAGGGGCTATCTTAACCGATGAGTTACCCGAGAACTCAACGGTGTGGGTAAAGAACCCTGAGTTGGTGCTTGAAAGGATAAACCAGCTAAACGAGATAGCATTACAGATTGATTTTAAGGCTCAAGCGGGATATGCTTCTGGCAAGGAGTTCTTTACCTCACTTCAGAACCATCGGATAGTTTACTTTGGTTTAAGGCCACCCTCAACGGTTCACCAAAACATTGAATTTTCAACCTCACCTCAGCCTGCATTCTCAAAAAACTTTGAGCTGCTGGCCGATGATATTGAGCAAAAAAATTTAAATGGTTACAGGGTTTATCTGCTGTCCGAGAATCAGGCTCAGCTCGATAGGCTCAACAACATTTTACATTCCATAAAGCCCGACTTGCACTTTGAGCTAATTAACGAGAGCATTGCGGAGGGTTTTGTTGACCACAGCTTGAGGATTTGCCTCTACACCGATCACCAAATCTTTGACCGTTACCATAAGTTCCGTTTAAAACACGAATTTACCCGTCGCGATGCACTCACCATACAGGAGCTGGTAAACCTGCAACCAGGCGATTATGTTGTACACATCGATCATGGAATTGGAGTTTTTGGAGGTTTGGTAAAAACCGAGGTAAATGGAAGATTACAGGAGGCAATTCGGCTTATCTATCAGGATAACGACACATTGCTTGTAAGCATTCATAATCTTCATAAAATATCCAAGTATCGCGGTAAGGATGCTGAGCCACCAAAGGTTTACAAGCTAGGGTCGGGGGCTTGGCAAAAGTTGAAACAGCGCACCAAGAGCAAAATAAAGGATATTGCAAAGGACCTTATTGCGCTTTATGCAAAGCGAAAGGCTCAGAAGGGTTTTGCTTTCTCGCCCGATACCTACATGCAGCAGGAGCTTGAGGCTTCATTTATATACGAGGATACCCCTGACCAGCAGAAAGCAACCCAGGCCGTTAAACTTGACATGGAGGACGAACGCCCAATGGATAGGCTTGTGTGTGGCGATGTTGGTTTTGGTAAAACCGAGGTGGCCATTAGAGCTGCTTTCAAAGCGGTAGCCGATAGCAAGCAGGTGGCTGTTTTGGTACCAACTACCATTCTGGCATTGCAGCATTACAGAACCTTTACATCGAGGCTCAATGGTTTTCCCTGCAATGTTGAGTTTATAAGCAGGATGAAATCAGCCGCACAACAGCGAGAGATTAGGCAACGCTTGAAAGACGGTAAAATAGATATACTTATTGGCACACACTCCATACTTAAAGAAGCATCAAACTTTAAAGATTTAGGGCTGCTTATTGTTGATGAAGAACAAAAGTTTGGCGTAGCGGCTAAGGAAAAAATAAGGCAGTTCAAGCTGAATGTCGATACTTTAACCTTAACGGCAACACCTATTCCGCGAACTTTGCAATTCTCACTGTTGGGAGCCCGGGACCTATCGATAATCAACACCCCGCCACCTAATAGATATCCCATTCAAACCGAGTTGCATGTTTTTAACACAGCAATAATAAAGGAAGCAATTGAATATGAGGTTTCCAGGGGAGGGCAGGTTTTTTTTGTGCATAACCGGGTTCAAAACATTGGCGAAGTGCAGATAATGCTGCACAAGATAGTCCCCAAAATTAAAACGGCTGTTGCTCACGGGCAATTGGAGCCATCGAATCTTGAAAGTATTATGCTCGATTTCATAAATGGCGATTACGATGTGCTCATCTCAACAGCTATCATTGAGGCTGGGCTCGATATACCTAATGCTAACACCATAATAATTAACAATGCCCACATGTTTGGGCTAAGCGATTTGCATCAGCTTCGCGGCAGGGTAGGACGTTCTAATAAAAAGGCCTTCTGCTACTTGCTGGCTCCGCCGCTCGAGTCGCTAACACCTGAGGCAAGGCGGAGGTTAAAAGCCATTGAGGAGTTCTCAGAGCTGGGGAGCGGATTTAGTATTGCCATGCAGGATTTGGATATTAGAGGTGCCGGAAACCTACTCGGTGCTGAACAGAGCGGTTTTATTTCGGAAATAGGTTATGAGACCTACCAGCGAATACTCGATGAGGCAATTCAGGAGCTAAAGGAAACCAATTTCCGTGAACTATTTTCACCCCAACAGGCTGAAACTAGAACCGATAAATGGGTAGGTAGCAATACCGATTGCCAGGTTGAAACGGACCTGGAGGTATTAATCCCCGACTACTACGTTTCGAATACTGCTGAGCGTATTAAACTTTACAGAGAGCTTGATTCCATTAAAAACTCTCAGGAACTTGAAGTATTTGCTAGCGAGCTTCGCGATAGGTTTGGCCCAATTCCCGATCCTGTTATTGAATTGATGAGCATTGTGAGGTTACGATGGATAGCCGTAGAATTGGGAATAGAAAAGATTATTCTCAAAAACGGTAAAGCTCACGCCTACTTTATTACCAATCAGCTATCACCGTTTTACAGAACATCTACTTTTGAACGAATCATTAACTATATTTTGCGTAACCCAGGAATTTTTTCCATGAAAGAGGGTAACGAAAAGCTCATTTTAACCATTAAGGACGTAAAAGGAGTAGGTAAGGCTATTGATATTCTACAACAAATGCTCGATAATGTCCGTTAGTAATTTAAAGCAAATTATGAACCTAATTATTGATATAGGAAATACTTTAAGCAAGGTTGCCATAGCCGATGGAAAGGAAGTAAGATTCTTCCAGAGCTTTCATGAGCTTGATATTGACGATTTAATGCCAATTATCAATGATTTTAAGCCCGAGAGATGCATTGTTTCGGCTGTTGGTAAAATACCCGTAAACACCTTGGTATGGTTAAGGCAAAACTTGCCTGTGCATATTGCCGGTGCAAATACTAACATCCCCCTAAAAAACGATTACTCTACCCCTGAAACCTTAGGATTCGATAGGCTTGCGCTTGCGGTTGGAGCAAACTACCTTTTCCCGAACCAGAACGTTTTAGTAATTGATGCCGGCACAGCCATAACCTACGATTTAGTAACTAGTGAAGGGGTATACAAGGGAGGTGCCATATCGCCTGGGTTACGATTACGCTTTAAGGCGCTGAACGAATATACTGCTAAGTTACCGTTGATTGAACACTTTAAAACTGTTGATATTGTTGGAACATCCACGATTGAATGTATAAGTTCCGGAGTGGTTAATGGAACAGTTCTGGAAATTGAGGGTTATGTCGGAAAAATTAGCTCAATTTATGAGGGTTGCGTTGTGGTTTTAACAGGTGGCGATGCAAATTTCTTGGCTAATATGTTAAAAAATAGCATATTTGTGAACCCTTTTTTAATGGTAATTGGTTTAAACAGAATACTTGAATTCAATGTATAGATTAGCATTTCCGCGTTTTTTGATTTTGGCTGGGCTATTATGCCTATCTGAATTTTTAGGAGCACAGAGCCTCAACACCTATTCACCATACTCTCGGTATGGCATTGGAGTGCTGAGTCAACCTGGGTTTACTCAAAACCGTTCAATGGGAGGCGTATCGCAACCCTATAGGAGCGAAACCATTATTAACTTCAACAACCCTGCTTCATACGCCCAAAGGGATAGTATGTCGTTCCTGTTCGATTTTGGCTTGGAGACCAACACTAGCGGTTTTACAGGTTACGACCAGTATCTTAATCCACAAACATCGCGGAATAGTGCAGGTGGCATTCACCATATTGCAATCTCTTTCCCTATAGCTAAGCGAATTGGATTAGCTGCGGGTATAACACCATACAGCTCTGTAGGGTATAGGTTACTTCGTTTCGAGACCGATCCTTACATCCTAAGTACCATTGGAAGGGTAAAGTACTACCATACAGGCAGAGGAGGTATAAACCAGGCATTTGTTGGAATGGGGGTAAGTCCCTTAAAAAACTTATCGGTTGGGTTTAATATGCTATACTACTTTGGAAGCCTTGATTACAACAACGATATAGAATTTCCTCTTAACTATAATCCTTACACCAACGGGTATATTCGCTCCAGCTTTCAGGTAAGCGATATCAATTTTAACTTTGGTGTGCAGTATACACTTGTACTCGATAAGGAAAACAATACAAATATTACACTTGGGGGAACCTATCAGCTTGGGAAAAACATAGATATGACCCAGAAATGGTTTGCCACACTTGAAAGCAACCTGCTCGACACGCTTTACCCCCACCCCGATAGGAAATCGAACTTTGAATTACCATGGAGCGTGAATGCAGGATTAGCATTTACTTATAAAGATAAAATAACTATTATGGGTGAATACTTCACTCAGGACTGGTCAAAAACCACCCCTTTCAACGTAAACACCCCCATGGCAAAAATGGAGTCAGTACGGTTTGGTGTTGAGTTCACTCCCAACAGGATGGATTTAAAGAGCTATTTCAAAAAGGTTAACTACAGAGCAGGTTTTTTTACCAACAAATCGAACCTACTAGTAAGTGGAAAACAAATAAATGACTTTGGCATAACATTTGGAGCAGGTTTACCGTTAAAGGGGAAAACCAAGGTTAACCTATCATTTGAAATTGGGAAGAGAGGCACCGATGAAAGCTACTTAATAAAAGAAACCTTTAAGGCGTTTAATTTTAGTTTTACTTTTTACGATTACCCATGGTTCTTTAAACGGAAATACAATTAATGTTTAATATCGAAATAAAACCATAAGCCATGAAATTCAGAAATTACATTAGGTTATTTGCAGGTGTGTTACTTGTTTCTGTAAGCACTTCAAGTATCGCTCAGTCGTACTTGGAAAATCCTAAGTATGGGCCCGATGAGGAATCCCGGAAGGAATGTGCTAAAAACCTATCGCTTTACGGGACATTCTACCAGCAAAGCAACTATAAGGATGCCTATAAACCTTGGCAGAATGTTATTAGGATTTGTC